>PVMK01169415.1_pt1 | contig 24914 bp, 21 predicted proteins | sample 1853481 | NCBI WGS metagenome assembly PVMK01 (sample SAMN08533507, study PRJNA380276) | Marine sediment metagenome, whole genome shotgun sequencing project.
GTTTTTTGTAAAACAGGTAGGCGTTCACGGGTTCAACGGTTACTAAAACAAATAGGTCGGTGCAGGAAATACAATCGGGTTTCAGTGAATTCAGATATGGTCATTCAGCTTGGAAAAATAGCTGTGACTCTTTAACTGTCATGGGATTTCATGAAAATTGGGCACATGTCTAATTTAGGAACTAAAAGATTGAGGAATTTAGGAATTGAAGGAATTCTGTCTGTTTTAATTTATTGATTTTATCCTTTAATCCCTCAATCCCTCAATTCCTGAATCCCTCAATTTGGTGCTAATGAATATAAATAGTGTCCAAAAAGTTTTTAACAATCGTAACTTTCTTAAGTTATGACTATACGTTACCTAACCAACCAGCAAGTTCTCAATAAATTATTCTAAGGGGGTATCCACTTCATGGGCCTAAACAATAAATCGTAGGTTGGGTTAAGCCGGCGGTCTGCAGCCAGTCTTGTTGGGTTCGCTAATTTTGTTGCTACTTCAAACTTTTGAGGTGCATGAAGATAGGCGAACCCAACATAAATTGTGCCTACATCCCGCTCAACCCAACCTACTAAATACCGGGGTTATTGAGATGTTACACCAACCATTCAACCAGTATACTATTCAACGAGGTCTGGACACCAGTGTGTCCTTAAAATACACCCAGTTCCCTGATGATTTCATGAATGCCGAGGTTTTCAAATTTTAAACGCAGAAATTCAGAAATGGTCGGCTGATAAGGTCTTACTTTTAGATACATTTTTGCTTCACTGGGGGTTTGACCACCTTTTTTCAAATTGCATGCTTTACAGGCAGCCACACAATTTTCAAAATTTGTCTTGCCTCCCCTTGATTTCGGTATGATGTGATCGATGGATAGTTTTTCTTTGCGTGTGCCGCAATACGAACATCTGAATCTGTCTCTGACAAAGACGTTTCGTTTGGTAAAAGAAACCCTTGACCGGTAAATCGTTCTAATGAGTTTGATCAACCTCATCACGGCGGGAACTTTCAACTCCACTCCGCCGGCATTGTGGATCGTTTTATGGGAATCCCTGACGACTTCAACCTTTCCCTTTGCCAGTAAACAAAAGGCTCTCTTCCAGTTCACCAGATTCAGAAAGGAGTAGTCGGCATTTAACAACACGCACTGAACCATTTCATTTTACCCTGAATGTTTTAGTTTGCCGAACGCCGATATTGAGTTCAAGCGGTTTAGTTCACCGCCACCACACCACACCACCAGATTGGGCTGATGAAAATTCACTTGTAACTTGATGCACATAGACTTAACTTTTTGTACCGGTTTTGTTCCGCGAATTTGGTTTCAGGTGTCAGGTTTCAGGAAAGGTAAACGCAATAGCATATCCTGAACACTGACACCTGAAACCTTACTCCCAAGAGTGGAATAAAAATGGGATAGAAATTAAATGCCCCAATATTAGAATTTTTACCACCTTACCACCAGACTCAAATAGAATATCGTATAGATATCATAAAATCAATACCGTATGGCATAAATGCAACCTGTGAATGTATGCCGTACAGGGTTGTTTTTAAGTTTAACGTCGAACAGACAGAACATCGAACATCGAACGTCCAACGCTGAACATCGAATAATGATGTCGCTACGCTCTGCAATCTAATTTCATTTGTCCAAATACCCGATGCCAAGCCTTCAATGATTATTTCTGTTTCTTCATTTTCTCCCATTCAACATTCGATGTTGGACGTTCGATGTTCGATGTTCATTTTTTTAATTAAACCTGCCACATTCCCCCGGCGTATAAACAAGTTAGCGCTTATGGGGCGAAATCCCTCCGATCATATTCAGGTTATATTCAGGGTCTGACCGACCCTTAGGAGCACCCTCATGTTGGGCCGCATTTTGGTGCACTCGAAAAGGATTCACAATCGGATTTTAACGGCGGCGGCACTTTGAGATCTGCCGGCCTTTTAGATTTGATGCGGGATGCGATTTTGCGGTAAAGCGGCTTTATCGATAAAAGCAATACAAAAAGAGCTCCTGCCCATTGCGCCCATATCGGTATCACCTCGGATGCCTGACCCACCATGGCCTGGGCTGAAATACCCCAGTGCGCATAAATTTGATCTACGATCAGTCCGAAAAGGACACTGCAAACAGCGATAGATGATAAATAAATAACCGTCGCACGCCTGCCGAGCGTACCGACCAGCACTGTCAAGGAGGCCATATTCGTTGCCGGACCCGCCAATAAAAATACCAGGGCGGCTCCCGGGCTGACACCTTTTAAAATAAGAGCTGCGGCGATGGGTGTTGAGGCGGTGGCGCAAATATACAACGGAATTCCAACAACCAGCATCAGCAGCATGGCCGGTAAACCGGGTCCGAGATATCTGCTGAAAATATCGTCCGGAATTAAAACGGTAATCAATCCTGCCAGCAGCAACCCGAATAGAAACCATTTGGCAATATCTTCCCACAGCTCACCAAAGGCATAACCGATCCCGGCTTTGATCTTTTCCAAAAACGAGTGGTGGCGGCTGTGTACCTCCGGGTCACAATCATCGCCGCTGCAACAGCCGTCAACCGGGCAGCTGAGATCCGGCGTGATTCGGTGGTTTTCCTTTATTCGACCCAAAAGGTTTTCAGAAATTCCGGCGACCGCAGCGGTGACAAATGCTGCAAAAGGCCTTGCCACCGTCATGATGGGATCCAGCAGGGCATAAGTGATAGATATGGAATCTACCCCGGATTCCGGAGTCGAAATTAAAAAAGCGGTGGTGGCACCGTTGTTGGCCCCCTGTTTGCGCAGCGACACGGCTGCAGGCAATACCCCGCAGGATCACAACGGGATGGGAATGCCCAGAAGGGCGGCCTTGAATACAGAGGAAAACCGGCCCCGTCCCAGGTGCCGGACCACCGAGTTCGGATTGAGAAACACCCGAAGCAGGCCGCTGATAAGCAAACCGAATAGAATATACACCGATGCATCCAGCAGCAGGTGCCAGGATTCTATGAATACGTCAACTAAAAAAATCAAGGTTTATTATACCCCCAACTATGTTTTTTGTTTAATTGCAGATCTCGTTGATTGGTTGATTGGTTGAATGGTTGATTAGGCCCTTCGTCCGTTTTTTCTGACAACATGTTGTAAGAAACTGAGGTTTCAGGTGTCAGCATTAAAAAATATCAAATAACAATTCACAAATACCAAACAAATCACAATGACCAAAATTCAAAATTCCAGTCGGATGATCCGCTGGCATTTGTGCCAAATGGCATAATTACCGGCGGACAAAAATTTGGGCAACGATACGCTACAATCGCGTTGAATGTTTTGGTCATTGGATATTGAAATTTGAGATTTATTTGGCCCAATTTTAAGATCAGGTAGTGCTTGTAATTTCTCTCCGAGCCGTAGGTTCGAATCTACGAGCCGGAGGCCGGTCTATCCCGGTTATACAATTGCAGTTCAAGTTTTGGCTTTGACAACTGCCCCGCAGGGGCCACTTTTTCCGAGCGCAGTCTCGGAAAAAGCTTAGTACCTTATTTCGGATTTCCGGCTTAGGTTAATTGCATTCATTCCCCGAACGGTCATTCCGCATTCCGCATTCCAACTTCCGAATTCATTTCCTATCTATTCCCTTATATGCTCCAGGCCAATCTCCAAAAGGCCGGCGACATGCACATCATCCAACGAATAATAAATAATTTGACCGTCCCGGCGGCTTTTAACCAGGGCCAGATCTTTCAGTCGCCGCAACTGATGGGACACGGCCGATTCGCTCACTCCGGTAAAGGCCGCCAAGTCACAGACACACATTTCAACGCTTCGAAGGGCCATCACAATTTTGAGCCGATTCGGGTCTCCAAGCACCTTATACGTTAATGACAGACGCTCCAGGTCGCGATCCGAAATGGTCTCCTTGCGGGCCTGTTCAACTTTTTCCAGGTGCACTACCCGAATTTGGCAACCATCTTCATTAATAAACCTGGCCTTGGCTGATCCCATACAGTTTTCCCTAGTACAGATCTCATTAAATGCTATAAAAATAGGTCTTTTTTATGGACATTAATTATGCCTATTAGCGCTAAATTGAGGGATTTAGGCATTGAGGGATTAAAGAATAAAATAAATTAAGATAGATATAATTCCTTCAATTCCCAAATTTCCTAATTCCTCAATCCCTTAATTAGACCCGCGTCCAATTTTCATGTAATCCCTCGAAAGTTAGGGAGTCATAGCTATTTTTCCAAGCTTAATGACAATGTCTGCACTATATGAACATATGTTCAAATATAATAAAAAGGAAACTTTTGTCAACAACTTTCTTGCCGATTGTTTGATGTTGTTCCACTAGTTCGCGGCGGCCGCCATCCGATAATGATTGTCCCCGGTTACAATATCGGGTTGGCCGGTCAGTTTCGCGTGGATGATCCGACCTATGAAGATTTGTTTGCCGTCGGCGGCGGTCGGAATCTGGTCTTCGGTCTTTAGCTCTACAACCCGGGAGCTGGTACCGGCGACCCGGGCCAGATCTCTCACCATGCAGGCCAGTTGCTCCCGTGCAAAGGCGTCGGCCTCGTCGAATTTCTGAAAATGCCCGGCGCCGGCCAGTCCCTCGATCAGAAATCCGCCCTCCTGATTGGGAACAATGCGCACGTGGCGATTCACCACCACATTGCTGGTGATGGCTCCAATGGCGTTGGCCACATCCGCATCCTGCGGTAATACCGCTTCGGCCCCCAGGGCTTCGGCGGCCCGGGGCAGGAAAAAGTGGATCGGTGCACCGATGCCGACCACCGGCCGCTTCAGATTGATGCGGACGGCATACTGATCGCTCCCGCCCGCAAGCAGGTTTTTAACCAGGGTCCGGCATACGGGACAGGTGTGCAGGGCTTCGGGATCGGTCTCCTCATCCAGTTGCTTCTTCAACAGCTCCAGAGTCAGGCGTTCAACACCCATGTTCAGGAGATGTTCGGCCATGTCGGCCATGTCCATTTTTGTCAGGCGGGAGAACATCCGGCAGTAGCTTTCCGCGGATTCTTTGCTCCACCGATCGAACCGGTCCGTCACATGCAAAAGATCGGTCAGCGTCAACCCGCACCGCTGGATGATGAAACTGTCCTCCAGCCGTTCGAGTTTAAGGCTGTTTTCGAGCAGGACCCCGGTTCGTTTGATAAGCTCGTCAATGGAAAACGGCCGGGATTTCAGGAGGTTCAGAATTTTTTCTTCCTGGGGCGTCAAGACCAGGCTGTCCGGCGAACCGGTCAAGGCCAGGATCTGCATATCCCGGGTGGATACGGCATGTCGATCCAGGTGCATGTCGAGAAATTTCAGGGCACTGTCCGTCCCCGGGTAGGTCGCACCCAACCAGGCGATGGGCGCCACCCGACGGGGTCCGATGTAAAAGCGCCCCTTATCCCATTGGATCAGGCTGTCACCGCCCAGACCGGCGGTGCGGATTTCCAGGGCCTTTACATGGGTCTTGTGGCCGCCAATATTGGATCCGGTCTCACACACGCTCACCATGCCGCCTGCCAGGGCCGCGGTATCCGTGGTAGTGCCGCCCATATCAACGACCAGCGCGTTTTTCAGTTCCGTCAGGTGTCGCGCCCCGGCCACACTCGCCGCCGGTCCCGACAAAATAGTCTCCACCGGTCGTTCCTTGGCCATTTCAGCACTCATCAGGGTCCCATCCCCTTTCACGACCACGATGGGAGCGAAAATACTAAGTTTTTCGAGCACCTTCTCCAAATCCAGCAGCAACTTGGCCAGTTTAGGGATGATGCGGGCATTCAACATGGCGGTGTGCGCGCGGGTTTTGAAGTTCAGAATATCGGACAGCTCGTGGCCGCAGGTGACGAACAGCCCGGTCTCCTCACGAATAATCCGTTTGACCTTCAGCTCATGGGCAGGGTTGATGGCGCCGGCGTATCCGGACACGGCAAAGGCCTTGACCTCCTCCTTTGCAACCATCCGCCGTACGATACCTTTGACCTCCTTTTCGTCCACCGGACTGATTTCTTTTCCCGTAATTTCAAGCTGTCCCGAAATCACGGCCCTGGGTTCGTATGGGATGTCTTCCGGCTCGAAACGCCCATAGGGCGGCATGATAATCATTCCGACCTTCTGACCTTCGCCCTCTATAATGGCGTTGGTTGCCAGGGTGGTCGACAACGATACCATCTCCACCTGGCGCAGCTTATCCTGATCGAGCCCGGCCATGGCCTTACCGATGCCCAGGGTGAAATCCCATCTCGTGGTCAGCGATTTGCTTTTGCAAATGGTCTTGCCTTTGCCGAGGTCATAGATGACCGTATCGGTGTAAGTTCCACCGGCGTCGATCCCCAAGCCGATTTTCAGAGTGGCGGTCTCTTTTACAGGGTCGCCATCGTCTTCCAGTATCATGATTTCAGGTTGGGCCGGTCGGCCCGATCCCGCGGCCCAGATCGGATTGGCTGAAAGTGTCGACTGAAGGGCGTCGAACTCAATCACGTGTCCCGGTGCGACTACCAGGATTTCATCGGTCGTCTCGCCTGCGGTCAGAAGCTTTTCTATCAGGATCCGGTTGCCGGCAATTTTTTCGTATTTCCACTTGTATTCGGCCGCCATTTGCCGGGCGTATTCTTCATATTTGGGTGAAAGCTTCGCCCCGGTTTCAATGAAAGCGGATCTTTGATAATTTTTCTGCCAGGTGCTCAAAAATCGGAAGGTCTCTTTGGCGGCCGTCTCGCCGTATTTTTCCACCAGCTCACCATAATTGAGTTTTTCGTCTCCATAATAAGCCGACAGTTTTCGCTGGGAAAGGGGTTCGGTCTTTTCCTCATACCAGCCGGCCGATATGTAATATGTGCCCGGATATTTTTTGAACTCATCCCGGTAAGCTGCATCGCCACCCAGAAATAGTGCAATGCAGTCATGGACTTTCGGTATCGACAGGGGGATGTCCCGGGCCTGAATGCCGACAGTTCCCCGGCCGCAGACGCCGTATCCGACCACGATGCGGTCACACCGACCCGAGGCGGAAAGCTCGTCGATGGCGGCCTGAAGTTTTTTCCGAAGCAGATCGGGACGATCGTGAAGGCCGCCTTCCAAAAATTTTACGTCTATTTCAAACCCCAGCTTTTCAGCGGCTTTTTTAATATCGAGCGCCAACACGGCGCACGCGATGACATACGGCTTTTTGTTTCTCAATGTTTCTCTCCTGTTATTTAAACCTGAACTGAGCGGTTCCAGGTTCGGGGTTCAAGGTTCAAAGGTTACAACCGATGGACATTGCCCGTTTTATATGAGCTGTCTGGGTTTTTTCAACCCGGAACGTTGACCCTGAACCACTCAACCTAGGCAAGTATAAAAACCACATCGTAGTATTGTCAACGATTTGATATATTGCTCCTTCATAAAGAAGTCAAGTCACCGAACCTTCTTTTTTTTTGCGATTTTCCAACATTTACTGAAGGTTCGATTTTCGAGAATCCCGGCATTGGAATAATGGACCTTGCCAAGGCCGATGGAAAGATACTGGGGAATGCCGTGGTTCAGAATCCCCGCGTGGGCAATGGTCAGAAAAGTCGGTTAGCCGTTTACGGTTGCGCCCACCCATGTCGTGGGCATCGGATAAAGTGCATTTTTGAGGTAGCTTCTAGTTAATCAGCGCCTGATACGTCAGCACCCGCAGCTCACGGCGAATGGGATACGCACTGGAGGGGATCAACTGGGTGAGGAAGATCACCGTCATATCTTCCCTGGGATCGATCCAGAACGCAGTGCCGGCATAACCGCCCCAGGCGTATTCACCGGGTGTCCCCATCACTTTAGCCTTGGCGGGATTCAGCATCACCGAAACACCAAGGCCAAAGCCGATACCTTCATAGGTGGTCTCATTAAACGTCGGCTGGCCCATATCGGCCAAATCTCTGGGCAAATGATTGGAGGTCATATATTCCACGGTTTTACGGCCCAGCAAACGCGTACCGTCCAGTTCACCCTTGCAGCGCAACAGTTCAGTGAATCGAAAATAATCGCCGAGAGTTGACACCAATCCACCACCGCCGGAAAAGGTTTCTACGGTATCGATCAGGGAACTGGTTTTTGGGGCTTCCAGCAGGGTGAGATCATTTTCGTCGGTGCGCTCGTAGAGCGCCGCAAAACGGTCCAGCTGGTCTTTGGCCACCGCAAAACCGGTATCTTTCATGCCGAGCGGCTCAAAGATGTGTTCTTTAAAAAAAGCGTCCAGCGGTTTTCCGGAAACAACCTCCACCACGCGCCCCAGAACATCGAAGGAGACCCCGTAGTTCCAGCGCTGCCCGGGCTGGAATTCCAAAGGTATTTGCGCCAGGCGGTCGATAACCTCCTTAAGAAGCCCATCGTGGGGTTCAAAATCGGTATGACGCTCTTGGTAGAGTTCAGGGATCAGGCCTGCGTTGCCAAACCCGTAAGTCAATCCCGACGTGTGGGTTAAAAGATGCTGAAGCGTCATGGGTATGTTTTGCGGTTCGGTAACCATATCGGCGTCCTCACCGGAAACATACACTCTTACATCTTTAAAGCTTGGAATAAACTCAGCCACCGGAACATCGAGCTGGAAAAATCCCTGTTCATAAAGCATCATCAATGCCACCGATGTAATCGGCTTGGTCATGGAATAAAAACGCAGAATGGTATCCGCTGACATGGGTTGCTGCGCTTCTAAATCCCTAAAGCCGAAAGATTCGCAGAATACCGCCTTTCCATGGCGGGCGACTAAGGTCGTGGCACCAGGCAGTTTTCCGGCATCCAAATAGCCCTGAATCCAGGGGCGGATACGTGCAAGGCGGGTTGAACTCAACCCGACGTCTTGCGGCTTGGACATCATCTCCATGTGTAAGCCTCCTTTTGTAAAGACCCGCCATGTTAAAAAACCATTAAAATTAAACCTCCCCGCGGCAAGCCGCGGAGAATTAAACCCTGTAGATTTCGCATCGTCCTTAAAGTGATTAGAGTAATCCGCGTAATCTGCGTAATCTGTGGGTTAAAATATCACGGAACTATTTACAATAAAAAAGCCTGGCCCAGAGGACCAGGTTTTCTATGCTATAATAAAATGAGTAGGCCAAACGTAATGCATTTGGCCTATATCATTCCTATGGGTTTGCAACATCAGGGTTCCGGCAGCTTCTAAGCGAACCACCAGCGTTCCGCAGCCTTGGCCCCATCGGGGTTCCAGTTGCCGGCCACGTTGACGTATTGGCACTTCTTGCTGGCAGCAATCACCCAGTCCTCAAACATGTGAACAACAGTGCCGCCCTCGTCTCGACAAATTTTCTGAGTTTCAAAATACATCTCGGCCCGTTTTTTCTCATCGAGCTCCGCACGGGCTTCTTTGAGTATTTTATTGAAGCGCTCGTTTTTCCAGTGCGCATCGTTCCATTTGGCATCGCCCGAATAGGCCGTGGAGAACATCCAATCTATGGTGGTGCGTCCGTTCCAGTAACACATGACCCAGGGTTCCTTCAGCCAGACGACTTCCCAGTAGCCGTCGACCGGCTTCTTGATGACGTCGATATTAATACCGGCCTTGGCAGCATGTTCTTTATACATTACGGCCTGGTCGAGGAATCCGCCCAAATCGGTGGCAAACAGTTTAAAGGTGTGTCCTTCCAGGCCGGCTTTTTTCAGATGGTATTTGGCCTTTTCCGGGTCATATTTTCGCTGGGGTAAATCCTTGGCATAGTACTTTTGGATGGGAGCAATGGGGTGGTCGTTTCCGGGAGAACCATACCCGCGTAGGATCGTCTTCACCATTTGCTCTCGGTCGACAGCGTACTTGAGGGCCAGGCGCACATCATTGTTATCATACGGGGCCACATCGGTCATCATCGGCATAGTGTCATGAAATGTCCCGGGAACCTGCATAACCTCAATGCCCGGTGTCCTTTTTAACAGGTGCGCGGTTCTTTTTTCAACGTCTGTCATCATATCGATAGCACCCGTCTTCAGGGCGTTGGTGCGGGCACTGGCATCGGCAATCACCAGCATTTCAACCTCGTCAAAGTGCGCGCGCCCTTCTTTGAAAAAGTTCGGGTTGCGTTTGCCGATGGAGACAATACCGGGTTCGAATTTTGTTTGGATATAGGCCCCGGTGCCGATGCCTTTAATCCAGTCGTCCCCGGAAGTACCGGCCGGAACGATGGTGAGATGGTAGTCGCTCATGATATAGGGGAAATCGGCGTTGCCCCCGTCCAGGGTGAAGACCAGCGTATGCTTGCCATCAGCCTTGATATCCTTAATGGGATCGACAACCCCCTTGGCGTTTGATTTGGAGTCCTTGCCACGATGGTGGTTGATGGAATAGATGACATCTTCGGCATCCATGGTTTTGCCGTTGTGAAATTCGACTCCCTTGCGCAACTTGAACGTCCATGTGGCAGCATCTTTCGTCGTATCCCAGCTTTCGGCCAACTCAGGAATGGGATGGCCCTTATAGTCGACTTCCACCAGGCAATTTCTAAACATCCAGTTGGAGTTGTAATTCCACTCGTCGCTCAAAGTAGCCGGGTCCAGATTGTCGGTGGTGTGGCCTCCGGTCAGGCCCATTCTAAACCGCCCGCCCTTTTTGGGTGTGGCCGCATCCGCTGATTTGCTCAACAAAGCCGGCGACACAGCGGCTGCAAGTCCTAAAGCGGAGACTTTCACCAGAAACTCGCGACGCGTAATTTTCCCCTCGCTTAACAACTGCTCAAGTTTTTTCAAATCTGGCATAAAGGCACCTCCTTTGTTTGGCTTTAATATTTAACATATCGGAATCTCTACAATTTATTGGCCTCCGGCTCGTAGGGTAGCGCCTACGCCTCGGAGAGAATACTGGGTATGAAAAGCGGAAAAAAGTCTATTTTACAAAAAATGTTGAATCTAATTTTATGATGATGTCCGTCAGACATCCATTTTCTGCTTTTGCCCCATAAAATACGCCACTATTACGATAAAATCAATACAATTATAGACACGTAAAATCCAAATAGCAGATGCCGGCGATGCTGTCAAATCGTCAGATTCAACCAAACAGGGAAAAAGTCGTGTATTTTGGACATAAAACTCCCGTCTGGCTAAGTATGGTGTTCCCGGAATTAAAATAGGCTTCGCTGTCCTGTTGTATTACCGGGAAAAGGACCGAATCGCTTTCTCCAGAGCTCTAAGGCTCTCAAAGTCGTATCGCTTCAGGAGCGTCAATCTCCTTTCTATACCTTGTCAGTGGCTCCCACTGCCGGCGCCTCCGTTGTTGGCGGTGATGGGGTACCGCCCGTGGGCCAATGCCGCTTCAAACATCGTGCAGACATTCTCAGGCGGCACATCCGGCTGGATGGCGTGGACAGCAGCCAGCAAGTAGCCGCCGCCCGGGGCCAGTTCTTGTATGCGACGCTGAACCTCTTCCTGCACCTCCTCTCGTGTCCCGTGTGGCAGCACTTGCTGAGTGTCGATGCCACCACAGAAGCATAGCCGGTCGCCGAACTGGGCCTTGAGTTCTCCAGGTTCCATATCTTTTCAGATTCTCGTAGGCGGGCACTAACATGGCCGTGGAGCCATCGGCGCCAAAGACAATCGGCACACGGTCGGGCTCTTGGTGGTTGAGCGCCAGCAGCACTCTCTCTCGGCTAGTCAACGTCACGTCTGTACCTCCCGTATAATATGTTTGTCAGGGAGTGGCATGCCAGGGATAATGACCGGCACTCAGAGTCGGTCAGGCAGTCCATCGTTTGTAGAATTGGCCCCCAGTTTATTAGAGCGTTCCGCGTCAAAGGATGCTATCTCTAAAAAAAACAAGGATCAAGTCTTCATTCTCAATAAATTGAGTTTCATTATCCCTTTAGTGTATGGGATCATCAAAAGTAAATAATTTTCTTAATAAAATTTAGGCTCCATCAATTAAATAGCTTGAAAGTGCATAATTTGAACGCTAAAATATCATAGAAATCTTTTTGAACAAGCTGAATGGGCAGAAAAAATATAACCTAACCGGACAGCAGTGATTTTAGATATATTAATCGGCACATCAATTTTGGTTCTCCACAGAAGTTGAATCCAGGTCAGACAACTCAAATTATGGACTTTTTTGTCATTGCTTTCTCAGCCCTTGCCGTTTTAGTTGCCGGCATTGTCCGTGGTTACAGCGGTTTCGGTTTTTCAATGTTATTTAAAAAAGATGCCCGGCAGACCCGGGACGGTGGCCACCGGAATGTTTTCAGGCTTTTTAAACGGCAGCGCTGCTATCGGGGGGCCGCCGGTGATCCTGTTTTACTTTTCGTCCCCGGCAGCTGTCACGGTCTCACGGGCCTCCATAATTGCCTATTTCCTGGGAACCGACAGCCTGGCCTGGGTTTTGAGCCTGGCCCATGGGCTGGTGATAATTAAGACGGGGATTCTGATCGGCATATTGTGCGCTCCCTTGCTCCTGGGTATCTTTTTGGGGAATCGACTTTTCACTCATAGCGAGAAAGACACGTTTAAACGGAAGGTATTAATTTTGCTGATGTTGTTATCTTTGGCGGCGTTATTGCGAACCATGTATGGATAAACATCGATGGGAGGTGACGACCATGCTGGCTTTAAAAATTCGTAAAATTGGTAACTCCCTGGGTATCGTACTGCCAAAAGAGGCGCTGTCTCGATTGAAAGTGGCGGAAGGTGGTACCGTATATATGACAGATTCAAAAGACGGCGCTTTCAGGTTGACGGCTTTAAACGAAAAATTCCCCGATCAGATGAAAGAGGCGGAACGGATCATGCGTGAAGATCGGGATGTCCTTCATGAACTTGCCGGAAGATGAAAACGGACTGGAAATGGATCGACCCGGAGGTTGTTCTTGCCATCCATGACCAGCAGCTTGCTGAACATGGCGGAACAGATGGTATACGGGATATGGGGTTGATCGAAAGCGCCTTGGCTCGACCCAGGAATCTTGCAAGCTATTCAGCATCCGATGTTTTTGATCTTGCGGCTGAATATGGTTACGGTATTGCACGGAAACTTGGTTTTATCGATGGGAATAAACGCACCGCCTATGTGGCCACACTGGTTTTTCTTGTTCTCAACGGCCACGATTTAACGGCACCGGCTGTTGAACGGGTTCTTGTTTTCGAGAAGCTGGGCAAGGGGGAGCTTGCACCGGACGAATTTGCCGGGTGGCTTCGGCGTCACGGAAAGATCTTTGAGGAGCGTTGATTTCCGGCTCAGCCATCTCGGCGGGGTGACCGGCATAGCCGTCAGGCTGAGCATATATTGTTAACATATTGACGTTTTTAAACGGCAAATCACAAATTCCGGATATCGATTTCTTCCTGGGAAGTCAACGTTAGATAACCCGCTGTATATAATCATTGAGCGCTTGGTCCACTGCCGGATCAATTAAGGTTTCCGGCGCGTTTTGCAGGATTTCTTTGTATTTTCGATTCGCCCTGGCGGTCACATCCTCTGAGCCTGCTTGCACCCAGTTTTCATAGGTTTCCCAATTTGACAGATCCGGCAACCATCTGTCACGAAAATGCGACAGAGTGTCCAGATGAGCTATGTAGTTTCCTTGATGGCCCATCTCCTGAATCACCTTTACGGCCTGCTCTTTGTTGGAGGTATCCATCCCCTCCCGTAAACGTATCACCCGGCTCACAATTTCCAGGTCGATCATGAGTTTCTCATAGGAAGTTGTCATGATGGCATCTAAAACCCCCAGGCATTCAAACACCAGGTGAGCACCGCCCAGGGCACCCACCATTAAATTCTGCATGGTTTCATAACCGGCCTGGCAGTCGATGAGTTTAGAATCGGTCATGCCGCACATGGACCGGGTGGGCAGGTGGTAATAATCCAAACTCATTTGCATGCCGGCGAGATGGATGAGCATCATCTCCGGTGATGCGCTGATAAAATTACCGTTTTTCATGTTGGCAACGGATGATCCATTGGAGTAAACCACCGGACTGCCGGGATTTACTAATTGGGTCAGCGTAATTCCTGCCAAGACTTCTGCATTTTGCAGAATTGCGGTGCCGATCAGGCTGATGGGGCCGGAAAACCCGGCCATAATTGCGACCGTAAAAAATATTGGTTGCTTGCGTCCGGCGAATTCAATGATGGTTTCACAAGGGGTGGATTCATAGGTCAGAGGGCTGGTAGGCGTGACCGCGACCGCAACACAATAGTTATCGCGCAGAAAATCTCTGCGGCCTATGGCGATTTCAACCATATCGAGCATTTGTCCGGCTTTAACACCGCTGGTTTCAAAAGCAATCACCGGTTTATCGGTATTTTTCAAAGTTTCATACATCATATGCAAATGCTTTTCTTCTTGCCTTACGTCGCTTGGATCGACCGGGAATGATCCAACCAGACTGACTTCATCGCCGGCCTGACAGAGTTTGATAATATTGGCAAAATCTTCGAGGGTGGCCGGCCGGCGGCCTTTGTCCAGGTCCTGGATGAACACCGGTCCGCCGTTGGGCTGCAGCAATAACTTTTCCTTCTTATCGCCGACCGTCACTGAGTAAGCTTCGTTTCTAGCCAGCCACCGGTAGGTTGTCGGAGATGTTTCCAGGGCTTGGCTGACCATTTTTTTCGGGAAGTAAACAGTCTGGCCGTTCACTTTGGCCCCGTGTTTTTTACAAATTGCCAGAGCCTCCTCGCTGTGGAAGACAACACCGGTTTCTGCGAGAATCTTTAAGGATGCCTCATGAATCCAAGCCATGTCTTCTTCGGAAATTGCTTTAAGTCTGTTAATCAATGGCATGTGAAATACCTAACCCGGATAAACCGGAACTGGGATGGTGAAAATATGCTAAATCCATTATTACAAAGTCATCCCGTGTTTATTCCAATTGAGTCATTGGCTATAATTTGGGATTTTAGATTGCGGATTTTGGATTTGTGGTATCGCTTCGCTCTGTCTTTTCTATTAATATCGATAGAATTCCTTAAACATTCAATCCGGCTATGGCATAAATCATGTGCAAACATGATGTGATTTCAATAAATAGGTACTAACTAACCCGGGTCCGCCGGCGGATCGCTCCGTCATTTTTTTGATAAGTCTTTATAAATTGATACAAGGCGGACCTTAAATATTCAATCATTTGAAGATAGGGAGAATAGCCCAATAATCCGCGGATTGTCACAAAATACACAAAAATAATTTCTAAGCGCCAAAGGTTATTGTTGATTCGTTGAATCTATTTTTTTTCCATCAGCAGCTGCTTTACTTTCCTGACGCCGTCGCCGGCATCCTGGGCATAGGCATCCGCGCCAATGCGATCGGCCCAGCGCTGGGTGACGGGGGCACCACCGATGATGGTCTTGTACTTGTCTCTCAAGCCCGCTTTTTTCAATTGCTGCTCCAGTTCTTTTTGCCCCACCATGGTTGTGGTTAACAGGGTGCTGGAACCAATTATATCGGCGCCAAACTTTTCCGCCTCCTCGATGAAGCGAGGAATCGGAACATCGCGTCCAAGATCCAGCACCTCAAATCCATTGGCTTTAAATAGAGATACCACAATTGTTTTGCCGATATCGTGAACATCTCCCTCAACGGTTCCCACAATAACCTTCCCTGACAACACCCCTTTTTCACTGGGGATGGCGGCGTTGATGATTTCCGTTGCCTTTTCCATTGCCGTGGCGGAGTAGATCAGGGCCGGCAGAAACAGCCGCCCTGTTTCGAAGAGATCGCCAACTTTGTTGATTCCCGGAATGAATCCCTTTTCCATTAACACTAAAGGGTCGATGCCCTCGTCTATCCCCCGTTTTGCTAATTCTACGGCCTTTTCAGCCTCACCTTTCAAAATAGCTTCTGTCGCTCCCTCAAATATTTTTTCGGTCATAGTGTCCATCCTTAGTCAAAAGATTTATACGAGCGAATTCCGACCCGGTCTTTAAACATATTCACGCAGTTTATTTCCAGATCAAGCAATTCCGCGATTCTGAATTTGGCATCGATTCCCTTGGCTACCGCCGGGTGTTTCATTGACACACCCGATATCGAGGTCTTCTCTGACTTCATTCATCATCACCGTGTCGGCAATGTCTGCTACCGCAACTCCCAGTTTGTCGGCGACGTATTTTTTGGCTGCATCAATTTTCATTCCTCGGTTCAGTTGCAAACGCGCTACCAGATCTCCGGCAGTGCGCATACCGCCCATCCCCGAGATGACTGCATGTGCAGCATGCATCCCCAGCGGATCACCGACACCCACCTACAACCCGTCCAATCTGCACAGCTCAACATGGGCTTTTGAGGCTCGCGACAGGGCATCCAACGGCGGCGTCAGGGTGAGGGCACCCCCCCGACCCCCATGCCCAGATTGGCATGTACCGGTATCTCGGAAGCTTCGGAACAGGCCTTGGTAAAAACGATGGAACGGGCAAGATTCCAGGGCAGTGATTCGTTCGTGGCGATGTTGATGGCCGGCCCGAAAATGGTAACCCCTGCTTTTTTAGCGAGCTTCACCTGATCGTGGGGGTAAAGCCCGGCCAACCGCACACCGTCATACTCGATCTCAGCGTGCATCCCCAGAATAAACTCTCCGGACATGCCCATCTCAATCCCCATAGCCGGGTATTTGTCGTGCAGAATTTCCACCGCCTTCAAGGCTGCATAGAACTCCGCATCCCCCGAGGCAGCCGTGGTATCGAAATTAATTCCGTCCGCACCGGCTTTTTCATACAGTTCGCTGCCCACATACACCATGTCCTTGATGGCATACTCCGCCATCTGTTCGTATGCTTGCTGGGCCTCGTCAATTTTCCCCAAGGGAAGCAAATCTGCCGGGTTAACCACGGGACCGTCAGGCACACTGTACAATCCCAAATTCGGCATGGCACCATAGAAAATGGGCGCTATTGTCTGTAATACCGCTTGTTCCATGTTGGGTTTTTCATATTGCACCACATGCTTGCATTGCTTGAAGCTGTAGTCGATATGAGTCAACTCCAGGGTGTCGGCACCGAGCCCTCTTTCAAATAAAAGCAGCTGCTGGATCTTGCTGATTGGGATATGGGCCCGTTTAATTTTGGAAGTCATGTTGTCATAGGTCAGACAGCATTCCTTGCCCTGTTCCACCCCGACAACCCGGTCTTTGCATCGATAAAGATCCAACAAATACTTTATCTCATCATCGGACAGAGAAGGCACATTGGCGCGCTCGGCCGCATCCAGGGCACCCGGCCTCCAGCTCCTGTTGGATTTCGGCTGCGGACATTTCGATCCGGCTGCCGTCACCCATTCTGGCAACAATTTTCCCCATGGGCAATCTCCCTTGTTCAGACCTCGTTATTCATCAAACATAAGTGGCCGTAGACCATTGTAGACCACGGAATTGCCTATAAATTGGACATTCGGTCGGTCTGGGTTAAAAGGTTCAACCTATGTCTTACATCCTGGTCCTTTGGTTTTTAGGATCATAGGGAGAACGGATATGAACCCCGACCGGAATCATTTTGCCTTCGACTTCGAGTTCATATTTGCCGTCCAGCACCCATTGATCGGTGATGCCATCTTCATTTTTCACATATCCCATGCCCACGGCAGAGCCGATCTTGAAGCCGTAAGCGCCGGAAGTCAGGTTATTCATCCAGACACCGTCCCGATATATCGGCTCACTGCCATACAGCATGATATCCGGGTCCTGGGGGGTAAACATGACAAGTTTTCGTGTGATTCCCGCTTCTTTTTTCTCCAACAAAGCGGCACGACCCCTGAAATCGCCCTTGTCCAACTTCACGCCAAAACCCAGGCCGGCTTCATAAGGTGTGTCATCGGGGGTGATGTCCGATTCCCAATGGCGATATCCGGTTTCCAGTCGCAGTGAATTGATCGCCTGCATACCGACCAGGCGCAAGCCAAACTGTTTACCTTCCTCCATGACGGCATCAAACACCGCCGGTGCAAACATACTCGGAATATAAAGCTCCCATCCCAACTCGCCCACATAAGACATTCTCAGTGCCCACGGCCGGGCATAGGCAACATCAATTTCTTTGGCAGTACTGTAGGGGAAGGCCTCATTGGAAAGATCAGCATTGGTCAGCTTGCCAAGCAGCTCTCTGGATTGGGGACCCATGACCGCCAGCATGGCGTAGCCATGGGTCACATCGGTGATTACTGCCTGGGCATCGGCCGGAATCCGGCGCTTGAAGTAATCATAATCGTGTACCACCGTCGCAGCTGCGGTCACGATAAAAAAAGTGTCTTCGGAAAAGCGCGTCACCGAGATATCGGTTTCAAATCCGCCCGCCTCGTTTAAAACCGGTGTATACACGACTCTGCCTGGGGGCACCGCCACATCGTTGGCACAAAAATACTGCAGGACGGTTTCGGCATCACGGCCCTGAACCAGGAATTTTCCCATTGATGTCAGATCATAGAGACCGACGCCATCGCGCACGGCCATATGTTCTTGACCCTGATACTCAAACCAGTTCGGTCGTCGCCAGCTGTATTTGTGGACCGGCTCGACACCTTCGGGGGCAAACCAGTCGGCGCGTTCCCAGCCAGAATTCTGGCTGAAAGCAGCTTTTTGCGCGACCAACCGATCGTGGATGGGGGAGAGGATCACCCCCCGGGCCGAAGTAAGCTGTCGGTTGGGATAGTGATGGTGGTAGAGCACACCGACGGCCTCCACAATGCGGTCTTGCAAATAACGGGCATTTTGTTGCCAGGGAAAATAACGTCGGACATCCACGGGCCACAATTGTTCTTCCGGATGCCCCTGATCAATCCATTGGGCCAGCGCCCGGCCGACGCCACCGGCACTTTGAATACCCACGGAATTCATGCCGCATGCCACAAAAAATTTTTTGATTCCCGGGGCTTCTCCAACTATAAATGCCGTGTCGGGGGTAAAGCTTTCCGGCACCACCGACAGATGGCGAATCTGGGCGGTTTCCAGGGCTGGAAAGCGTTTCAGACCGCAATCCATAAAAGTCTGGAACTGATCCCAGTCTTCCTGAAGCTCTTTATACATGAAGTTTTCAGGGATGCCCTTCATCCCCCAGGGCTTCGAGACCTTCTCAAAACCTCCCAAAAGAATACCGTCGGATTCGGACTTAAAATAGGTGACGCCGTCAAAATCGCGCACTGTGGGGAAGTGTTTTTTTAATCCCTCTATCGGCAGGGTTACCGCATGCATGTGTTCGGCGGCATGCAACGGTACACTCACATTGACCATCCGGCCGACCTGGCGGCCCCACATACCGGCGCAATTGACCACATATTCACAGGTTACATCCCCCTGGTCGGTGCTGACGCCGCAAACAGCGCCTTTTTCCGTTTTAATGCCGGTGACCCTGACATTTTCAAAAATTTGGGCCCCGCCCATTTTAGCCCCTTTGGCCAGCGCCCGGGTTGTCTCAATCGGGCTGGTAATACCATCCCGCGGAAGGTAAAATGCGGAGACGAGATCATCCGTTCTCATACCGGGGACAAACTCGCCGGCTTCTTTGGTGCTGATTTCATGCATTTCGATGCCGAAAGCCCGGGCCATGGCGGCACCGCGCAGCAATTCGATCCGGCGATCTTCCGTCCGGCAAACGGCCACGGTGCCGTTTCTTCTGAAACCGGTTGCTTCGCCGGTTTCGGCCTCCAGCCCTTCATAAAGATCAGCGGTGTATTTGGCCAGATTGGTCATCTCTTGATTTTGCCGCAGTTGAGCCAGCAGCCCGGCGGCCGCCCAGGTTGTTCCGGAAGCAAGCTCTTTTCTTTCCAAAAGCAAAACATCCGTCCAACCGATCTTGGTTAAATGGTAAGCCACGCTGCAGCCGACGATACCGCCTCCGATAATAACGACCTGGGCGTGTCCGGGAATTTCTTTACTCATGTCTACCTCCTAGTTTTTTTTAATGACACGGTTATTAATACAAATTTCGTAAAATGATAGAAACATAGGTCTTTTTTGGACACTATGTATGCCTATTAGCGCCAAATTGAAGGATTTAGGCATTGAGGAATTGAGGGATTAAAGGATAAAATTTATAAATTAAAATAGATAGAATTCCTCCAATTCCCAAATTCCTCAATCCCCTAATTCTTGAATTAGACCCATGTCCAATTTTCATGCAATCCCTCTAAAGTTAATGAGTCACAGCTATTTTTTCAAGCCGAATGTCGAGGTCTGCAATATGAGTTTGATTTAACCTTTCTCCGTTCTTTTCATCAAGTTCTATAATTTCCGAGACAATAATCAATAGACATAACAGTTGAAATCTCTTTTCAAGCTGGTTTTCAAGAATTTCAGCATGATCTCTTCGGTGTCCTGATGCTCCATCTTGACGATCAATATATTTCGGCCAGTGTTCTGATCAACGCAGACCTTACGGTGCAGGACTTGTTTGTCTAAGTCTGAGAGTGCTTCATCCACCTTTAAAAATGTCGGGTCATCAATGGATCCGCTTTTGTCCTCGATAATGATGTAGCTGAATGCCGGATCAAAAGTGGCTTTGTTTTTCTCGAAGCATAAATCGCGATGTAGATCCATCAGTTTAACTAGTTTATTTTATCCTTAAAACGCTGCACACAGTTTATCTCAATTCCCAGGACTTCCGCGATTCGAAATTTGGCTTCGATGCCTTTAGCGCACCCCGGAAGCGGTGTTACCGCGCCGATGCGGAGATCTTCACGTACTTCGGTCATAATGACGGGATCCGTCAATTCCGAGACCGCTATCTTAAGCCTGTCCGCCACATAAGCCCTGGCTTCTTTAATTCGCATACCGCGGGCCATTTGCACGCGCGCTACCAGATCTCCGGCAGCCCGCATTCCGCCCATTCCCGAGGCATGCGCGTGGGTGAGAGCCATACCAAACGGATCACCCACGCCCACCTACAACCCGTCCAGACGGCAGATCTCAACCATGGCCTTGGATGCCCGGGAGACGATATCTACCGGGGGATGATCGGTTACCGTCACAGAGCCCACACCCATGCCCATGTTCACATGAATGGGGATGGTGGCCACCCGGCTGCATTCTTTTATGAAGGTAATCGCCCGGGAAAGATTCCAGGGACAAGACTCGGATGTGTTGGTATTGACCACCGGCCCAAAGATGGTTACCCCGGCTTTTTGCGCCAGCTTCACCTGATCGTGGGGATACAACCCGGCCAGACGCACACCGTCATATTCCAGTTCGCTGTGCATTCCCAGGATAAATTCTCCGGCCATGCCGAGCTCGATGCAAATATCCGGATATGTCTCCCTGAGTTTTTCGGTGGCCATCAGTGAGGCCTGGAAGTCAGCGTCTCCGGCGGCACCCACCGTGTCCAGATTGATGCCGTCAGCCCCGGATTCATGCATGCCTTTGGACACATACAAAATATCATTGACTGCAGCGTCCACGGTGGCTTCATAGGAATCCTGGGCTTCCTTGATTTTTCCCTGGGGTAGCAGTTCAGCAGGATTCGGGAAGGGACCGTCCGGTTGACTGTAGAGACCGAGATTCGGCATGGCGCCATAAAACAGGGGGATATGCGTGGATAACAGCGCCTGTTCCAGGATTGGCCGTTCCATGGTGACAATCGGTTTGATCGGCTTGAAACTGTAGTCGACATGACACAATTCCATGGTGTCCGCACCAAAAAGCTTTTCGTAAATCTGCAGGGCCTGAATCCGATCAACATTTACCCCGACGCGTCTGATCTTAAGTGTTCCCGCGTCGTAACTGAGAATCACTTCATTGCCCCGCTCGACGCTAACGAAATTGTAGGGGGATTTAAATATCTCCAAGAGATATTGCAGCTCTTCCTTGTTGAGGGCCGGAATATTGCCGCGTTCGGCCGCTTCGGCCGTTCCGTCCTCAAGATCCGCCATGAGGTCGCTTGCGCTCATTTCCAAGGGAGATCCGTCACCATAACGAGTAAATATTTTTTCCATTTCTCCTCTCGTAGGCGTTCATGGGTTCAACGGTTACTTCCTCCTCCCTAACCCGGATAAGCCGGGACAAAAAAATGACGAATGATGGAATCGCTTCGTTCCGTCGCCTTTATGATAGATTTTTTTGAAAAGAGGAATCGGGTCCAGCTAAAAGTCAAGCGACCAGTTCTTTGGCCCTTTCGGTGGCGGAAGCGGCATTGGCACCGTAGGCATCAGCTCCGATTTTATCTACAAAATCCTGGGTCACCGGGGCCCCACCGGCCATGATCTTGACCTGATCGCGAATACCGGCCTCTTTGAGCGCCTGTATGGTCTGCTCCATCTTCGGCATGGTGGTGGTCAGCAGCGCCGACAGGCCCAGGATGGCGGGCTTGTGCTCCTTGACTGCATCGACAAACTGCTGGGCGGTTATATTGGTGCCCAGATCAACAACTTCGAAGCCCGCGCCCTGGAGCATCATGGACACCAGATTTTTACCGATGTCATGCAAATCTCCCTCCACCGTGCCGATCACATAGATACCCACGCCGGCGGTATCGCCTTCCGACAGCAGCGGTTTTAAAATGTCCATGGCCCCATGCATGCAGCGGGCGCAGAGCAGCACCTCGGGGATAAACATATCACCGGCCTTAAACCGCTTGCCCACCACATCCATTCCGGCCAGCAAGCCTTTATCAATGACTTCCCGGGCGGTAGCCCCTTGATCCAGAGCTTGCTGAGAAAGTTCCTTTACTTCGTCTTGTTTGCCTGCAATCAACGCTTCCGCCATCTTTTCATATAATGCTTCCATTTCGATCCTCTCCTTTAATATGAAATTTGGGAACCTTTCTTTCCCCGATCTGTCAGGGAATGAATAAATGCGGTTCCGATTTAGGCCCTTAACAGTTATTTCTTTGCTTTTTGTGAAAAAAAATTATTTGGGATATTTCCACTATCTTGTAACGATTCAATTTGCAATCTTAATTTTTAATTCCGGTCCGTCCGGGTTAGGGCAGATATCCGTATCTCATCATTTCCCGATTTCATCGGTAGTCGATACCCCTAACTCAGCTTCAGCTTCTTCAACGATGGCGCGTATTGCAGCCAGGACATCATCAGCCAGCGGATCCGGTTTGTGGTTTTCCAAAATATACCTCGCCTCTTCCAATGCCCGTTGGTAGATATCCGTCCCACCGGCCGCTTGCCAATCTTCGCGCATGCGGCGGTCGATCAATTTCGGCTGCGATTGCGTCCGCATGTGCTTGTAGGTACTTGCATGCGAGAGAAAGTCTTTTCCAACCCCGATCTCTTTAATCACATCCACTGCCAGGGTTTCATCATTCACAGCAATTCCCTGCACCAGGTACTTAATCATGCGGGCGAACTCATTGTCCATCACCATTTGGCCGTAATCAATGGTCATGCCCATTTCGATCATCCCCAGGCCGTAAATCAGGTTGGCACCTGCCAACGCCGGTAAGAGGCCTGTGATGGTTTTTTCATGACCGGACTGGGCATCACAGGTTTTGCTGTCGCCCTATCCACCGGCTACCCAGCTGGGTAGCAGATAATAGGTCGACATTTGGGCCACGGCGGCATTGATCAAGGCACATTCCGGTGAGCCCACGGAGGCTGCCGCCAGCTTCAGATCCATGGCGGTGGTGGAACTCCCGTAAATGAATTTGGCCCCTTTGCAGGTGAGTTGACTGAGGATCAGGCCGCCTAAAACTTCCGCATTGTGATCCACCAGGGTTCCCGCCAGGGTTACCGGTGATGACCCACCGGCCATGGCCATGGATAAAACGTTTACCGCCAGGCCGGCCCGGGCGGTTTCCATGATTATTTCACAGCTTTCCCCAACCAGCTGCAGCGGGCTGATGGGGCAGGTGATGAAGGAAATGATCGGACGCTCCCGGAGCTTGTCTTTGCCTCCGGTAACGGCCGCCGCCATTTCTACAAGTTTTTTGGTTAAATATCCGTTGCCGGACCCCATAAATCCATGTTTGGACGTATTCGGCAGCCAGGCTTCGGCGTTGTGCAGCTGGACGGTCTCTATGGGCGCGTCACTGGCACCCACGGCCCGTTCGTATACATCGATCTCACCTAAATAGTCGGCCAGAAGGGCCGAGGCGGCCACATCTGCTTTGGTGGTTTCCCGATGCTGACCGGTGTAAGGGTCAATAATAAAAACCCCTTCGCCAAAATTGGTAAAACCGACCCGGTTACTCTCCATTACAAAATCGTTTTTGGGGTTGCGCCCGGCCAGTAGTAGTTTTGAAGGTGCCGAGCGGATGGCATCTTCCACTACATAAGGGGGAAACTTTGCGATTTTGTTTTTTTTATCAATGATGGCTCCACCGCCATCCAGGACTTCCAGCGCCTCATCATCGTCGAAAAGAAGTCCGGTTTCTTCCAGAACTTCAAGGGTGGCCAGATGGATTTCATCGAACTCATCATCGGTAAAAATTTTCAAGCTCAGCCCCCCGCTTTGCCGTTTACCGGCATGCACGTTGCGTCTCAAGTGGTATCTACCTCCTTTCATAGGTTCAGGGTTCAACGTTCAGGGTTAAGGACAAAGAAGGTATTAAATACCCGAAGTCCTCGTTAAATAGTTTATCTGCAATAGCCAATTTGGTGCCAACTTTTGAATTAGACCTGACGAAGCTGACGCTTTCCTGATAAATACGCATCCCAAATGCAGTCCAGGGACGTGAATGCAACCTTGAACCCCTGAACCTTTGAACCTGTGAACGCTTACAAGCAATTCTACCCGTCGAGAGTCTTCCTTAGAGAGCCTCAGAGTCTAACGACTGGGTCGAACGATCGATTTTAATAGAAAAGACAGAGCGAAGCGATACCACAAATCTTCAATCGTCAATATTCAATTCCGGTTTGTCCGGGTTGGGGTTATATTTAATTCTGTCCTGGATATGCTCTGAAAAGTGATTTATTACTGGATCAGCTGGTGTGAACGCTATTTTGCTTATCACTTTTATTCTATTGAAATTACAGGTAATAACATTATGTTGTTGCTCCCCCAACCATTTGTGGTTGCGGCTGGTAC
>PVMK01142221.1_pt1 | contig 24910 bp, 27 predicted proteins | sample 1853481 | NCBI WGS metagenome assembly PVMK01 (sample SAMN08533507, study PRJNA380276) | Marine sediment metagenome, whole genome shotgun sequencing project.
GCCAGTGCCGTTCTCGCCAGTAATGAGTATCCACCCTGAGGTCGGTGCTGCGATTTTGATCTGCTCCTTTAGCTCCCTGATCGGCTTGCTGCTGCCAATCATTTCATGTTCCTTGCTGATCTGGGCCTTGAGTTCACGATTCTCGGCAACCAGCTGGCCGACCTTGACTGCATTCTGGATGCACAGCAGGACCTTTTCAAGGGAGAGCGGTTTTTCAATAAAGTCATAAGCGCCCAGTTTGGTTGCCTTGACCGCCGTTTCGATGGTTCCATGGCCACTCATTATAACCACCAATTGATCAGGATAGATGGAACGAATTCTGGTCAGAGTTTCCATGCCATCCATCCCTGGCATCCAGATGTCCAGCAGAATCAAGTCTGGTTTCTCCTCGCTGACTTTAGCGATGGCAGCTTCTCCGCTTTCAACTGATATTGGTGAAAGTCCCTCATCCTGGAGAATTCCCGTCAGGCTGTCGCGAATACTTTTTTCATCGTCAACGATCAGAATTGATTGCATGTCTTCCCTGTATGTTTAATAGACTCTGGTTCATTGATAACAGGCTGCTAGGAGGCTGTCGGACTATCCATGACCCGGCTGCAAATCCGGCTGTTTGGCCCATATTTCAGCTTCTTTTCGACCAATAGCTACAGCTATTACTCTCAAACGAGCCAAAATCTGGCCTCAAACTTCCGAATTTTCGCTACGGCCCGTATAGTCCGACAGCTTCCTAGGAAGCCTCTTTGGTGACCGGTAGCTCCACAATAAATCGGGTCCCTTGCGGTTCATTGTCGCGGACCCGGATATAGCCATTATGGTCAGAGACGATTGTTGAGACAATAGCGAGCCCCAGGCCTGTTCCCGATCTCTTCGTTGAAAAGTAAGGTTCAAAAAGTCTTGGTTTGTCTTCAGGGTGAATGCCACAGCCGTTGTCGCTCACGGTCAATGTTACCATGTCCAGATCCTTATTGTACGAGGTCTTCATAATAACCTGGCCTTCACCACTAACAGCGGCAACAGCATTGTCGAGGAGATTGAGAATTACCCGTGTGATCTGCTCCCGGTCCAGGCTGAAAACAGGCAGGTTCGGTTCAAGTTGTAGTTGGAAATCAATTTCTTTATGTCCTTCTTGAAAGAGTACAACGGCTTCATTCAGGACATCATTGAGATTGTTGAGGCTCGGATTGCTGGCAGGCATTCGTGCAAAACTGGAAAACTCGTTGACCAGGTTTTTCAAGTCATCAACTTGTTTGATAATCATTGCAGTGCATTCGTCAAAGACAGAGTCGTCATCAGCAAACTTGTCGAGATAGCGACGTCTCAAACGCTGCGCGGAGAGTTGGATCGGAGTCAGTGGGTTCTTGATTTCATGGGCAATGCGACGAGCGACTTCACGCCACGCAGCCATTCTCTGTGCTTTGAGCAACTGGGTCAGGTCATCGAAGACGATGACCGTACCTACGAACTCGTCATTTTCATCTTTTAATGTTGTGACATTGACCAGTAAAATAATTTTGGTGTCAGTCGCAGGAAGGGTAATTTGTTTGCGTATAGAATCCTTGCCGGAACCGATAAGTTCTTTGAGAATCTCCTTGATCATAGGCAGGTAATCAGGGGGGACAATGTCACGAAAATTGCGGCCCGATAATCTTCGGGGTTTTCAGCCCAAGCAGTTTTTCAGCTGACTTATTGATAGTTGTAATGTTGCCACGACTGTCGATGGAGATGACCCCGGCGGTAACGTTTGCCAGGACGATTTCCATGTAACGACGTCTTTGCTCAAGTTCAAGGTTGGATAGCTTGCAGTTCGCGATTACCCCGGCGGATCTCCTTTTTGCCCTTTGCGCAAATCAGCTGTCATAGTATTGAATGCTTCGACCAGCGAACCGACTTCATCATCGCTGTAACTGTCGAGAGTGACATTCAAATCTCCTGAAGCGACGCGATTGGTCGCTATGGCCAGCTCCTGTATTGGTTCTGTGATGCTGCGGGCAAGATGGAAGCCGGCCCAAGTTGAAAGGAAGATGATTACTAAGGGCGATCAGGAGCAGGAACAGGACATAGCCTTTTTGTATCTTGCTTTTAAGCAGCTTGGTCGACTTGTACTGCTCGAAGGAACTGCTGATTTCCTTCATCTTGTTGACCAGCGAATAGGGGACGTAATAGTTGACGACAACGACCCCGACGACATCATCCGGGTTCCAGTTCGAATAGACTGGAACAATTCCTCGAATCAAATCAGCACGGCCTATCGGGCTGATACGGGTAAAGCGGTTTCCCTGCAGGGCTTCGCGGATGCTGTCAGAACCGGGATCTGTGAACTCTGCCGCTGGAACAAGTGGGATTGACAGCGCGAACAAGTTCTTCCAGAGTCGCGGAGAAAACTTCGACAATACCCAGGTTGTACTCTTTTTGCTCTGGTTAATCAGCCCTTCGAGAACAGGCAGGTTGTCTTCATTGAGCAACTTCTGCTCTTTAATCATCTGGGATATCTGCTCTGCATAGTAGAGTGCGTTACTTGCTGAATTCTTATAGTAGGTTTGTGCAACCTCCAAAGATTCTTTGAGGGATTCTTCAATCTGGCTGTTGAACCAGTTCTCAATGGAGTTGGTTATAAATCCAGCTGAAACGAAGAAAAGCAGCATTGTTGGGAATGAGAGACAATGCGACAAAGGCGAGTACCAGCTTGCTACGTAGCTTTGCTCCAGGGATTCCACGCCGTCGTTCGAGCAGCAGCTTGAAGATGTTTCGCATTACGAGAAAAAGACAGAGAATGATCAACAGAATGTTCAGATTGATCAGTGCGAGTACCAGGATATTCCCCGTAAGGGGTATTTCTGCAGTCAGGTCGAAGAGCTGTCCCTGGTAACGTAAAGACAGGGCTACAAGCCCGACAATGCCCACAACGAGTAACCACTCGCGACGACGTTTACGAGATTTTGTGTCCGGGAACACTCGATATCTTGGTAGTTTTTAGGTCAGGCATAAGAATATCTGTCGATTTGCAATTTTAGGCGAAAAAAGGACCCTTATTGCAACCAAGAACAGATTACAGACCCGTGATTATTGATTCAAATAAAAAAGGCAGCCGAAGGGCTGCCTTGATGTTATCTCTTGGGGGAACGCTCACACCTTGGAAAAAGCCAGGTCCGTTGCGAAGGTCTGCGGTGCCATTTGCAACGCATTTTCGAGATCTTCCTCACTGAATTCAAGAAGTTGCCAACTTTCAGGTGTGTCGATAATTTTCTGAACCAGTTGGTGGTTGATGTCATGTCCCTGCTTTGAATGCGCGGATATGGCCCAAGGATCGGGTAGCCGATCAGGCTAAAATCACCGATTGCGTCCAGAATTTTGTGGCGAACAAACTCATCCTGGAAGCGGAGTCCCTTCCGGGTTCAGAATTCGCTCGTCGTCGACGACAATAGCATTATCCAGAGAACCACCGCGGGCGAGACCTGCTGCTTTGAGCATTTCGACATCACGAAGGAAACCAAAGGTGCGTGCCGGGGCTAATTCCCGGCGGAAACCTGCGGCAGTAACCTTAACTGAGCGCTGCTGCAACGCTATACATGGATGTTGAAAGGCTATGTCGAAGGTGATGCGGAAGAAGCGTGACGGGATAATGCTGACCCGTTTTTCACCATCTATAACAGATACCTGCTTGCGAATTGACAGGAATTTGCGGCTTTGCGGGTGGCGATGCTGACCGGCTTCTTCGATGATCGAAGCAAAAGGTGCTGCGCTGCCGTCCATAATCGGAACTTCCGGTCCATCAATGTCGATGTGCAGGTTGTCAACACTATAGGCGGAAAGTGCTGACAGCAAGTGCTCAACGGTGGAAATACGGATGTCCCCTTTGCCAAGGACTGTTGCCATGCGGGTATCAACAACATTTGCCGCCGTTGCTGTTATGGAAACCGTATGATCATCTACTTTGCGGTGGAAGACAATGCCAACACCGGCTTCTGCAGGTCGCAATGTCATATTGATACGCTGCCCGGTATGCAGACCGATACCGGAAATAGCAGTTGGACGAGCAATTGTCGTTTGGCAAATCATTAGTAATTCCACTGATGTTCTTCTGGTGTGGCAATAAAAGCGCACACAGACTCATACGCTTTATTGGTTAATGCAATTATCTTGCCAAAGATATGTATTGCTTAAGCTACCGAAATAACAGTGGAAATACAGTTTTCGCAGTTGGCTTCTGATGACGCTAAGGGTCTTATTGTTGCAATAAATGTGGTATTAATGACACACTTTGTTACAAACGCCCCGATCGCAGAATACCTACTGCCAGCCACAGACCAAGCAGCCCGGCGATAGAATATCCCAACAACCCCAGTACGGGGAAACCAAAAAGCATGGGGCCTTTGTCGATCTGCATGACCAGGGAGGAACCGACAATCAGCGAGCCGATGATAACGGCAAAGGACACCCGGTTGCTGGAGCGGTCCAGATCTGTTGCCAGCTTGTCCAGGCCGCGGTGTTCAAGATCGATCTTGAACTGGTTGCGATTGATACGGTTGAGAAATTCTTTGATGTCGTTAGGCAGACTCTTGGCCAGGGATGAGTATGCTTGAACAATGCGGCCTGCCTGCGTGGCCATGTTCTTGGGGTTGTAACGTTCCAGGACCAGCCTGTTCACATAGGGCCGCATGTAGGAAACCATGTTGAAGCCGGGATCCAGCTGGAGTCCGACTCCCTCCATGATAATCAGAGCCTTGGCCAGCAGCATGAAGTCCGCAGGGAAATGGATGCGATAATGTGTCAGAATATCAATGAATTCCGAGAGGAGTTTGCCGACCTTGATGTCCTGCAGGACTATATCGTAGTAATCGTCGATAAAGTCGTACAGGTCGCGTCTGAGGTTTTTCAGGTCGGAGTTGTCAGCCAACTCTCCCGAGTAAAGCAATTGAGAAATGATGCTGTCTACATCCTTGTTCAACAGAGCTTGTAAAAGATCGACCAACTGATCTTTAAGGTCCTGACCGAGGTGCCCAACCATGCCGTAATCGAGCATGCAGATGATTTGATCTGGGAGGATGAAAACATTGCCGGGATGAGGGTCTGCGTGGAAAAGACCGTAGTCCAGAACTTGCTTGAGAAATGAGTCGGCACCACGGCGGGCAATTTCTTTGAGGTCGTAGCCTTGTGCTGTGAGCTTGTCCAGTTCCGAGATTTTTATGCCCGGAACATACTCCATGGTCAGGACGATATCTCCGGTATAATCCCAGAAAATTTTAGGGACATAGACGGTTGTACTGTCGGCAAAATTAGCAGAGAATCGATCAACCGTGCGGCCCTCGCGGGTAAAGTTCATTTCCCGCAGGATGTTACGGCGAAATTCCTTGACCAGCCCAACAGGATCGTAAAGAGCGACGGTTGGTATGTGCTGTTCAATTAGATAGGCCAACCCCATCAGGACATCGATATCGGTTTCAACAATTTTAACAATGCCTGGCCGCCGAACTTTGAAGACAACACTTTCTCCGCTCTTCAGCTTGCCGCGATGAACCTGGGCAATACTGGCTGCGGCAATCGGTTGATCGGAAAATTCAGCGAAAAGTTCTTCGGCAGGACGGCCTAGTTCACGTTGGATTTGAGCCTTTATTTCATCGAGAGAAACTGCAGGAACCTCGTCCTGCAGTTTACTGAATTCCTGAATGTACTCTTTTCCTAAAACGTCGGGACGGGTTGAGAGTAACTGGCCGAGCTTAATGAAGGTCGGCCCGAGTTCCTCCATGACCAGACGTAGGCGTTGTGGTTGGCTGAGGCGTTCCAGCTCTTTGGGCATCTTGTTGAACGTGACGATCCGTTTGCCGAGTTCAAGATAGTAATCGATGTTGAGTTGTTCGACAAAATGACCGAATCCATACTTGATCAAAACCCCGAGAATGGTTCTGTAGCGGCGGATTGTACGGATATTTCGGTTGATGCGGAGGATTGGTAGCATAGCGATGTCCGGACCACTTCAGGGAATGTCTATTTTAACTTTTTTTCAAGTTGAGCGACTTTTTTCTTCAGCTTGTTGAATTCCTCGGCGGTGACCACACCCATGCGTTCACAAGCTTTTTTGACCTCTTCACGAGCCTGTTCCTGAAGCTTCTCCTGGCTCTGTACAACGGTCTCCTGAATTTTCTTCAGAAAATCTTTACCTTCTTCTTCACTGATATTCAGTTTATCGCGCAATTCAACCAGTAACTCTTCCGCTTTCTTTTGAGTAAGGGTCGCAGCTCCAACAGCAGTTAATACGGTTTTTTCAAGCAATTCAATCATGATTGTCTCCTTGTTAAGGTTTGCTCTGCTGGAATGAAATAATCATATCAATATGTTAGCAGAGCAACGGGGCCTTTCAAGTTGTTTTGAGAAGATATTCGATTTCAGGCAGTGCGGCCCTTGTTGAGGCTTCCCCTGCGGCAATGATTTCTTCTGCGCGATGAAATTCGAGCAGGGTGATTCCTTCGAGTGGTGGTCTGAGAATCAGGTCGAGTGGGCTTTGGTTCTGGTGCAGTTCGTTGATAACATTTTCCATGATAGCAACGCTCTGAGCACAGACACGGAAGATATTTGGGGCCTTCAGGTTGTCTGCAGTATTGTCGGGAGTTTCCTCTATCTCATGACCCAGAGCTGAACGAAACGCTCGTTCTATTCGATTGGTACTGAAAAAATCGCGCCAGCGCTTGATGTCTCGGGAGCGTCCATGTTTGCTCGGCAGAAAAGCCTCCGGGGTCTGTTTGACGACAGCAGGAATAGTACAGACGCCGATGATTTTTTCTGCTCCAAGATGGCGGGCAGCGTTGGTGGGTATCGGGTTGCAAAGTCCCCCATCGACCAGAAATCGCTGCCCGAAGCGAACTGGCGGGAAGATGCCGGGGAAGGCCAGGCTGGCACGCAGCGCCTCAAGCAGGTCGCCTTGCTTGATAATAATCGCCTCGCCGGTATTGATGTCAGTTGCAGTAACCGCCAGTCGTTGGCGCAGGTCCTTGAAATCTCTCGCCGGCAATAATTCGGCCATGAAAGCAACCAGTTTTTTACCGTCAGTCAGTCCCGATGTCGGTACGATCGGATTGAGCAGTTTGGCCATGCTGCGCCAATCGATTTCCAGCGCGACCTGCTCCATTTGCGAGACTGGAACTCTGGCGGCATACATGGCCCCGATAAAAGCCCCCATAGAGGTTCCTGTGATTACGTCGATTGGAATATCGGCTTCTTCGAGGACTTTGAGTACGCCGATGTGAGCAAGGCCTCTGGCGGCTCCGCTGCCTAGGGCAAGACCCAATCTCGGCCGGGGTGATGAGGTGCGCACAAGGCAGTCTCCTGGCAGCCTGTCGGGTAATCAATGATCTGGTTGCAAATCCGGCTGTTTGACCCATATTTCAGCTCCTTTTCGACCAATAGCTATGGCTATTACTCTCAAACGAGCCAAAATCTGGTCTCAAACATTCGAATTTTCACTTCAGCCCTGATTATCCGATAGGCTGCTAACAGATGCCAAGGGTGAGGTACAGCCGTTGTCCATCAGTTATTAATTCTGGGGTGATACCTCTCTTTTTCTGAATAGATGCATCCGCAATATTGTTGGCGGTAGAGGCCCATCTCTTTGGAAGCCTTGATCCCTTCTTGCCAGCCAACCCGATAGTCTTCATAGAGGAACTCAATACCAAAATGGTCTCCCAGTTCCTCTCCCAGTTTGCGGATCAGTTCATGGTTCTGGTAGCGGGAATAGAGCAGACTTGTGGAGAAGGCATCATATCCGGAGGTTGCCGCATATTCTGCTGCCTGTTTGAGGCGTGACTGGTAGCAATAGGTGCAGCGACTTGACGGTTCTGTGGCAACCTGAGCCAGGAAGTCCTCAAGCAGGTACTCATCTTTGTAGGTGACCTGGAGGTCACTGGCTGCAGCGAAAGCTTCAACTGCTTGTAGGCGACGGCTATATTCCTGGTAAGGGTGGATGTTGTGGTTGAAAAAATAGCCGATGACATTGTGCTCTGCTTCGCGCAAAATGCGAACCGGATAGATGGCGCAATTGGCACAACATATATGTAACAGGACGTTCATAAGGCAAACCCTTTTGTTTGGTAGAGATCGTGACATCCTAATATGGTTTGAATAAAAAGGCCAGAAAACTGAGCGGTTGCATGGTGTGAGGTTGTCGGTCAACCAGGTTTTTCTTAATTGAAAACGTCCTCGGGCGGCAGGCCCTGTTGCTTCCAGATCCTTCTGGCCAACTTGATAGCAGCCTGTCTGTGTGGCTCAAAACGGCGGCACTCCCTGATAAGATTGTCCCAGAGGCGCTCCAGATCGAATCGATAGCGCAGCACGATTTCTTCGAGGATACGCTCTTCCTCCGGCAGGGAAACAGTTTCTTCCCCAGCATAGGATGCGAGAATCAATGCTTCGGCGACAACTTTTCCGTAAACCTCGAGAGTATGAACCTGGTCGATGGTTTTTAACGATATGCGGTCAAAAAAATCTTCGGCAATCTCAACGGGACCATGGAGATCATAATGAGCGAGCTCCGGCCGGTAGAGGTGCATCAAGTAGTGTTCCGGGAAGCGTGGGAGGCCGTCAAGGAATACTTTAGACGCAATCTGGTTCACTTGTATATTGCTTCTGCGGCGGGTTTTGGGTGCATCAGGGGCGATATGAACAGAGCTTGCCGGCAGGTTTGGAATGGGCCCGAAAATACTGGCGAATTCTCTCTCCAGGAGGCTCTTCTCCGGCACGGTGTGTGTGTCGGCAGAGCCGATCAGACTCAGGTCTGAGAGAATGATTTCATTTGGCAACGGCATCCCGAAGGTCAGGATAGCCTCTTTCACAGCATTGAATTCGGGTAAGGCCGACTTGTCGCTGCAAAGAGCCCAGAGGTGCCTGCCCAGCTGTGTTTGTAGAAAAATAAAAGTTCCCCAGGTTTGTGACTCAGGCCAATCCGGCCAACGACTGCCGATCACGGTCAGCGTCCGATTGCACAAAAGTTCCACAATATGCTCACTGGCCTTCAGCCAGACTTGTGTTGTTCCTGGCCTCTGTGAGGTTGATATCCCACAAGGAACTTCTATTCTTTGGCTGTTTCGATGAACATGGACAGATGTTCTGTTTTTCTCGGTCCGGACAAAGCGTAGCGATTGTGGCCCTGTTTCACTGATGGATATCTCGACCAGTTGATAGCGCTCTGTCAGGACAGACCAGAGGACCAGAATGCCCGGAGAGCGGTGCCAGCCTTGAGGCAAGGTCAGTGAGAGATCGTCAGATATCAAGCCTGCAAGGTAAAGTGCATCCCATAGCCAGGCAGGCGTCTTGCGTGGTAGATCGAAACGTCGGCTTGGCCAGACCCGTCGCAACAAGATCAAGCTGGCAGCACAGTCCTTACGGTTCAGCGGTTGGGTGTCCTTCCGGATTGCAATGGCACAGGTTAAGCGTTTCACGCTGCCTAATGACTGCAGGGTTTCAGCATAGAGGTTGGCTGCGGTCCGCTTTTGTAATGATGCTTTGAAGACTACCCCCGCGAGATACGCACGTGGTGCGACCAGGGAGCAGCTATCTGCAGACTGAGAAGGCTGACAGGCAACGTACAAATTTACCTCGCCTGTAGACCATGGCAGACGAGATGATTCCAGGCTGAAACTCCGCGCGGCCTCCTCCAGCAAAAGGCAGATCAAATCCTCCGTATGCTCATAGCTGTGCGGCCACCCCAGTTGACTGAGTCTGCTGGTAAGATGATGCAACCGGACAGAGTCTCCTTCTGGAAGAGGAGGTTCATCGTCCTGTATGTCAAGCCATGAAAGCTGGCCTTTTGTCAGGTCAGTCAGGGCATAATGGATGGCGAATTCGAGTCTTTCCGGTTGCAGTCCAGGCGGTAAACGTCCTTGCCAAAGGAGAAAAAGCATGCGCCATAAACTCATCCAGGCTTTTTCCCGAGGAGCAAGTTCGACCCACTTGTCTGCAGCCGTTTGCCCGGCTGCCATACGGGCACTTATTGTCAATCCCGGGTCAAGTTCCCGCAGGGTGCGCAGACAGAGGTTGGCAAAATAATGTATCGAGTATTCTGCCTTGGGAGGCACGCAGGTTACGGTAATAATTTTTAAACGTTCGAGGAGGTCATCGAGAGTCTGCTGGAAATCCTCGGGGGTGACTCGGCTTGCCGGGGGGAGTGAAAAGGACTCCTGCAGGAGCGGGTTTCCTGAAGTAATCTCCCAGATGGATACTTCGTGTGCTGCCCAGGTGGTAAAGTGTCCCAGACCCAAGGCCCTGGAGAGAGAGACCCCTTTGGCGAGAAGCTGATCATTGACGACGTTGGGCAAGAGAATCATGCTGCCGGCCAACTGGCTGTCACGGTTTATCCAGAGAACCAGATCGGGAACAAGAGGCCCCTGGTCGGTCAGGGTCTCGGGACAGATTTCCAGTCGCTGAAAGGGCAGACGCTGTGATTCGAGGCGTGTCTCAATCCAGGAAGCCAATTGTTGTCGAAATTGTTGCAGCAGGATTGGATCCATGAGTTTTAGAGCGAATTCTAGGAGGCTGTCGGAATTAAAAAGGGCCGTCACCATGACGGCCCTCGGGGTGTATCAGCAGGGCAAATTGCTTGAAGCACCCCCTATAGATGCAGGCTATCACAAGTTTTGACCAGGTGACAAAGAAAATTCCATGTACAGAGGATCTTTTAATCTGAATCTCTCGAGTATCCACGGATTCAGGTTTAAGTGAAAAGAGTTCTTGGTTGAGATGGCGCCCCGGGGTTGCGTCCCAGATGTGTATAAGCCTGATGGGTTGCAACTCGGCCACGAGGAGTCCGGTTGATGAATCCCTGCTGGAGCAGGTAGGGTTCTATGACGTCCTCGATAGTATCCTTTTCCTCGCCGATAGCCGCAGCCAGGGTGTCGAGGCCGACCGGTCCGCCACCGAATTTGTCGATAATGGTTTCCAGAAGCAGTCGGTCCATCAGGTCAAACCCAAGTTGATCGACTTCCAGACGTCCTAATGCCTGGTTAGCCATGCTCTGAGTAATAGATCCGTCACCATCAATTTCAGCAAAGTCCCTGACCCGGCGCAGCAGGCGGTTGGCTATGCGTGGTGTGCCGCGGCTGCGACGGGCGATTTCACCGGCACCGACTGTGTCGATAGAGACACCTAAAATACCTGCGCTGCGTGTGGTGATGGTTGCCAGTTCTTCGTGGGTATAGAATTCCAGTCGGGTCAGGACACCGAAGCGGTCTCGTAATGGCGAAGAGAGCAGCCCGGCGCGGGTTGTCGCGCCGACCAGAGTGAAGCGGGGAATATCGAGTTTGATCGTCCGTGCTGAAGGGCCCTGACCGATCATGATGTCGAGCTGATAGTCCTCCATTGCCGGGTAGAGGATCTCTTCGACCACCGGGGAGAGGCGGTGAATCTCGTCGATGAACAGGACATCACCAGGTTCCAGATTGGTCAACACTGCGGCCAGATCGCCTGGCTTCTCAATAACCGGCCCCGATGTGCTTTTGATGCTGACGCCCATTTCTGCCGCAATGATATGCGCCAGGGTCGTCTTGCCCAGGCCCGGTGGACCGTAGAAGAGCACGTGGTCGAGTGATTCGCCGCGCCCACGTGCAGCACTGATGAACACCTTGAGATTCGCTTTAATTTTGTTCTGGCCGATGTATTCCGTGAGAATTTTTGGCCGCAGCGACAAGTCGGAGGAGCCGTCTTCACCGGTTGTTTCTGCTGTAATCAGGCGGTCTTCCATAGTGTCCAAAGCTGAAAGTTATCGAATCAGGACTTTCAGTGCTCCTTTAAGGGCTTCTTCCATCGGCAGATCCGGTTCCAGTTCCATGCTTTCCAGAACTTTACGGGCATGATTCTCTTTGTAGCCTAGATTGACCAGCGCTGAAATAACGTCGTTAACCAAAGCACCTGCTGATGTGCCGGTTGCTGTCGTTGAACCAACCGAGCCGGGGAGATCTTCAAGCGATCCGATTTTGTCCTTCAGTTCAAGAACCAGGCGTTCGGCGGTTTTCTTGCCAATACCGGGAAGCCCGGTGAGACGTTTGATATCAGCTTCGGCAATGGCTCTTTTGAGGTCTCCGGCCGGTATGTGCGAGAGGATGTTGATCGCCACTTTTGGCCCGATGCCTGAAATCCCGATGAGAATGACGAACAGATCCTTCTCTTCCAGGCTCAGGAAACCATAGAGAAGCAGGGCGTCCTCCCGGACATGAGTATGCGTAAAGAGGCTGACATCACCGGTTTCCGGGAGAGAATAAAAGGTTGATAATGAGATGAATAACCGATAGCCGACACCTCCGACATCAATAATCACATGATTGCTCGACTTATAAGCCAATGTGCCGCGAACCAGTGCGATCATCTAGGGAGTGCTCTCTTTGGCAGTTGATGGCGTCATAATGCAATCATTAACGACGACCGGAGTTCTGGACAGCTTGTTTCAGCGTCCGGCTGTTGGCATGGCAGATGGCAACAGCCAAGGCGTCAGCAGCATCCTCCTGGGCAACTTCCGGAAGATTCAAGAGGACTTTAACCATCTGTTGTACTTGTTGTTTACTGGCGTGCCCATAGCCAACCACGGCACTTTTGACCTGTAATGCCGAATATTCGTGAACTTCCAGTTCCAGGTTCACAGCCGAGATGACCGCTGTGCCGCGGGCATGCCCAAGGGTTAATGCTGCCCGTGGATTTTTCGCCATAAACACCTGCTCAATGGCAACGGCTTCAGGTGAAAATTCCTTGAGAACCTCTGTCAGGCCATCGTAGATGGCTTTCAGCCTGAGCGGCAGAACATCACTACTGCGTGTTTTGATAATACCGTTGTCAACATGGCGCAAACGGTTGCCTTCGACATCAATAATGCCGTAGCCGGTAATTCGAGTGCCAGGGTCTATGCCGAGAATTCGCATGCAAATTCAATTCTCAATTTTGAATGTTGAATTTTGAATCAAATAAAAGATCAAGAGCTTTCAGCCTGAATATTAAGTCTATATCTTCAGCTTTGAATTAAAAATTAAGAATTCAAAATTAATCAGTAGGCGATCAGCCCATGATTTTGGTCAGTTCATCTTCACTGATATCAAAGTTGGCATAAACATTCTGTACGTCGTCGTTATCTTCAAGGGCATCCATCAACTTCAGCATGGTCTCCGCAGGTTTGCCTTCGAGTTGCACCTGGTTCTGCGGAATCATACAGGTTTCAGCAATCTCCCACTGCAGGCCGGCTGCCTCCATCGCTTCCCGGACCTCGATGAAATCGGCAGGTTCAGTGATTACTTCGTAAACATCACCCTCATCTTTGACATCTTCAGCGCCTGCTTCAAGAGCGACCTCGAAGATCTGGTCGAAATCATTTTCTGCTGAAAACGAGATCAGACCCTTGCGGTCAAAGAGAAAGGCCACTGAGCCACTGACGCCGAGATTGCCGCCTAGTTTACTGAAGATGTGACGTACATCAGCTACCGTGCGAGTTCGGTTGTCAGTGAGAAACTCAACTATTAAAGCGACACCGCCGGGGCCGTATCCTTCAAAAAGGCCTTCTTCGTAATTGACACCATCCAGATCTCCGGTGCCCTTCTTGATGGCCCGGTCGACGTTGTCTTTCGGCATGTTGGCCTGCTTGGCCTTGTCGATAGCAGTGCGTAAGCGTGGGTTGGCATTTGGATCACCGCCGCCGATGCGGGCGGCAACCGTAAGCTCTTTAATGACTTTGGTGAAAATCTTGCCGCGCTTGGCGTCTTGAGCGCCCTTGCGGTGTTTGATATTGGCCCATTTACTATGTCCGGCCATTGTCTAACTCCTTAAAGGTACAGTCGCGTAAAGTGATGTTTATCCTAGCATAGAGACTTGACGAGGAACAAGCTTCCAGGAAAAACTGCCTCTTGAGGAACAGAGAGGCCGGCCTTGTGGGCCGGCCTCTGTATAGAATCAATGCCTGCAGACTTTAATGATCTGACGGGTTTGTTCGGTATCCGACAACCTGGATGTTATTCTGTAAATCTTTGATACCTTCAACAGAACGGGCCTGTTTTTCTGCTACCGATTGCTCTTCGCTGGAATGCACTTGCCCCGACAGGGTGACAATACCATCTTTAGCGTCAATTTCGAGCAGATAAGCATCGATACTGTTTGAAGAAAGAATGGCGATTTCAACGCGTTTACGCAGAACCAGGTCGGAGAGAACTTTCTTGCCACTGGCCTTGATGCCTTCGAGGTTTTCGTCCTTGACACTGGCACAGATGACCTGGACAGCCATATCTTCGGAAAGCCGTTGAGTATTGATAACCAGGTCGTAGAAGGCGCTGTCCTCCCAGTCTCTATCGAAATAATACTTGATAAAGCCGGCTCTTTGCTGATCGCTTTTGCGCACCAGATAGCGTGCGCGATCCGGGTCGAGCCATTCACGCTCAGCCCAACGTTCTACCCGAACCTCAAAAGGGGCAATGACTCGTGTTCTCAGGACACTGTTGATTTCTTTGAGAAGATCTTGTCCGCCGCGGCCATAGATGACCACGTTGCCTTTCAGGGCAGCTTCGAGAATAATCAGTTCAATCAGGTGGAGATCCAGAAATTGCTTTGAGTCGAGAGTGTCAACAAAATGGGGCGGTTTTTCGTCCGCTTGTTCAACGCCTTCAGGAGAAAGACCATAAGCTTCAGCCGCCGCCATGATCGCTTCGCCGTCGATCAGTTGATACCCCAATTCCTCAGCAACTTTGTGAGCGATTGGAATGCCGCCGCTACCCATTTCTCGGGAAATTGTGATGATTGCCATGTGTCAACCTCGTCGTTTGTAATGAAAACTGGAGCGATACTATCAATTTGGCAGCAAGCTGACAAGCCTAAAGCCAGCCTGTTGCTTGCTAGCGTGTTGTCGGACTATTCGATCCGAAGCAAATGAGTTCGATAGGAGGCTGTCGGCCCATCAATGAACAAGGCCCATGACCCGGCTGCAAATCCGGCTGTTTGGCCCATATTTCAGCTCCTTATCGACCAATAGCTACGGCTATTACTCTCAAACGAGCTAAAATCTGGTCTCAAACTTCCGAATTTTCGCTTCGGCCCGTATAGTTCGACAGCCTCCTTTTAATATTTAGGCTTGAAATCAAAGCTGTGTCGGGTCTCGATAAACCGGATGGTGCGGGTCTTGGAGCGCATAACAATCGAGTGGGTTTCCGCGCCACCGGAGAAATAGCGAATGCCGCGCAACAGGTCGCCGTTAGTCACGCCGGTTGCTGCGAAGACAACATCGCCACTGGCCATTTCATCACATTGATAGATTTTGTCAAAATCATCGATGCCCATGCTTTTTGCACGATCGCGTTCCTCATCATTCATGAAGACCAATCGCCCCTGCATGTCGCCGCCCATGCATTTTAGAGCTGCTGCCGCAAGGACACCTTCCGGTGCGCCGCCGATGCCGAGCAGCATGTCAACGCCACTACCTTCCACGGCAGCAGCGATGGCCGGTGCGACATCTCCATCAGTGATCAGATGAATGCGTGCTCCCGCCTGGCGGATCTCCTCCACGATTTTGTCATGACGCGGACGGTCGAGGATAACGACGGTGAGATCCTCTATGTAGCATTCCTTGGCATCGGCAATCCGTTGCAGGTTAGTTGTCGGTGACGCATTAATGTCAATGAGCCCCTTGGCGGTAGGTCCGACAGCAATTTTTTCCATGTACATGTCGGGAGCATGCAAAAAGCTTCCTTTGCGTGCCAGGGCGATGGTTGCAATCGAGCCATTGAGACCTTTGGAGCAAATATTCGTGCCTTCCAGAGGATCAACTGCGATATCTACTTCCAGGCCGTTGCCGCGCCCCAGTTTTTCGCCAATATAGAGCATCGGCGCCTCATCCATCTCGCCTTCGCCAATAACGACCGTTCCAGTAATTTCAATAGAGTCCAGCGTTCGACGCATCGCATCGGTCGCGGCTTCGTCCGCAGATATTTTGTCGCCTTTGCCAACCCAGCGACCACAGGCAAGGGATGCCGCTTCAGTGACTCTAACCAGTTCAAGTGCAAGATTGCGATCCATCTCAGTCCTCCTGATTTGTCGCCAGTTAATCGATAATCCGGCAGGGAAACACCGCCAGACAACACCGATCATGATGGCATTTTTCATGGGTAAAGACAAATCTTTTTAGGGGTGAAATGATATTGTTTTTTGAATATAATGGGTTCTCATTCTGAACCTGAAATCAGGGGACTGTCGGGCTTGACTCACCGCACTTGTTCTTGTTGAATCCGAGAGCCTGCCATCGAGAGGCACGTCATGAAACGTCAATTAATTCTCTCTTTTATTTTACTTTTGGTCGTGCTGCCGGTTTATGCAGATGCTGCTGTTGCTCGCAACGTGACGCCCGGGGAAGCTTCTTCCCTGGTAGATCAACGCAAGGACCTTTATCTTCTGGATGTGCGCACCCTCGGAGAATACCAGCAGGTCCGACTCGGGGGGGCTCGACTGATTCCAATCGACCAGTTGATAAAGCGGCTGGCAGAGGTGCCCAAGGATCGTCCGGTCCTTGTCTACTGCGCTGTGGGCTCACGCAGTGCTCAGGTTGTCAATTACCTGGCACGGAAGGGTTATCATGAGCTTTACAACCTCAAAGGCGGAATATATTTGTGGGCGCAAAAAGGTTATCCGATCTTGCAGGGAGGGCCGTAGGGAGTTAAGCGCTTCAAGTTACTGCCGCAATTCAGAAAGGCACAGTTGTTAATCTGACGACCAAATTGGCAATTAGCGCATCCAAACTGAGTTTACGGCATAAACTGCCGATGGCTGATAGTCTCATTCTTGCAACGGCAAAAGAATACGATGCGGTCATTTGGACGCAGGATATTAATTTTAAAAATATTCCGGGCGTTAATTATTTTCCGAAGACGAAATAAGGGTGTCTCCGGAAATATCTTGCCCTTCGTTACAATATTATCTCCTCATCTTAATTGGGAATTCAGCCTTTAAAGCCATGGATCCCCGATAAAATTATTCGGGGATGACAATATTTTGCAAGAAGTCTATCAGTCACCGTTTTATTGCAGCTTTACGTCAACTCGCCAAAAGCAAATTTCTATCACTTTGGTAACGATCTGTAGTTCTATCCACCTTTCCACCCTTTAGAAAAATGTTCATGCTTGACGTGTGATAGATTTATGCCTAAAGTAATACTAAAAGTATTACTTCGGGGGTGCTATGAAAGTCACTATCAAAGGTCAGGTCACTATTCCTAAAGCCGTTCGGGAAAAACTTGGAATAAACGTTTTGGGGAATGTCGACTTTGTTGAAGAGAGAGGGCGTGTCTATCTGGTTAAAAGCGATCCTGGCTTGCGGGAGCAGCGCTTCGCTGGAATGCGTGGCAGTGCGACGGCACGGATGAGTACTGAGGAGATTATGCAGTTGACGCGGGGTGAGGGGTGAGTGGAGTTCTGGTTGATTCCAATGTGATTCTTGATCTGGTCACCGATGACCCTCGCTGGGCCGATTGGTCTGAACAAATGCTGAAACGCTATGCGGGAACTGGTTCTCTTTACATTGACGATCTGGTTTATGCCGAAGTCTCAGTCGGGTTTCAACGCATTGAGGAACTTGATCAGGTCTTGGAAACGGGTGGGTTCAAGCATCTTCCGTTGCCCAGGGAAGCTCTTTTCTTAGCGGGGAAGGTTTTTCTGCAATATCGTCGAGCTGGCGGTGTGCGTTCATCTCCTCTGCCCGATTTTTTTATTGGTGCCCATGCTGCAGTCTCCGATCTTTTGCTTCTGACCCGCGACAAGGCACGTTATCAAACTTATTTTCCGACTGTCGAGTTAATCACAACTGAGAGCTGACCCTTTTGCCTTTTGCTATCACTTCACTTGAAGGTCAGATATGACTCGTCCCTTTATTTGGGCTCATCGTGGAGCCTCCTGTTGCGCTCCGGAAAATACTCTGGCGGCATTCACTCTTGCTGTTGACAGCGGAGCTGATGGCCTCGAGTTGGATATTCACCTGTCTCGCGATGGGGTTCCGGTTGTTATTCACGATGAAACGCTGGAAAGAACGACTGATGGTTGTGGCCCTGTTGCCGAGGTGACCTTGCAGCAACTGCAGCGGCTTGATGCCGGCAGATGGTTCTCTGCAGAATTCTCAGGCGAACCGGTTCCGGTGCTGGAAAATGTCCTGAAAGCTTTTGCTGGCCGGTTGCGTCTTAATCTGGAACTCAAAGAATTTCGTGCCGGACTGGCCGTACTTGATCTGCTCAAACAATATCCCGCTGCTGATATTGTTGTCTCTTCATTTAATCACGATCTGCTGCAACGCTTGCGTGCAGCGGATAAAAGTCTGCCCCTTGCGGTCCTTTTTGCGACTGGTAACTGGCATCAGGCAGTCAGGATCGCTCAAGACCTCTCTGCTTGTTCTTTTCATTCAAAGGTGAACCTGGTGAGTCGCCCTATGATTACTGCTTGTGTGCAGGTAGGTTTGCCTGTATACGCCTGGACAGTTGATTTTACGAGTGTTGCCAGGAGTCTCCTCAGGGCCGGCGTCTCAGGGTTCTTTACCAACGATCCTGCAACGCTCAAGGCCGCATTCCATAACTCGACTGCAGCAATGTAATCGAGCCTTGTACTCCATAGTTCGCTGCGCTAAAATGCCCGATCAATTTTGGAGTCTATTAATCTCATGTCACAACAGATCCCTCCCCAAACTAATAATTCGCAGCTGGCCGAGTTGCTGCACCAACAGGCTCAAGCCGCCGGTGGCCTCTGTTTTGCGGATTTCATGGCACAGGTTCTTTACCATCCGCAATATGGTTATTACATTGTGCCACGTAACCGGATTGGCAAATCTGGGGATTATTTTACCTCCAGCAGTGTCAATAGACTCTTCGGTCGTCTGGTGGCACGTCAGTTGGCCCAGATGGCCGAGTTACTCACCGCTGAAACGTTTCAGATTGTAGAACAGGGTGCTGGTGAAGGACACCTGGCTCTGGATATTCTCGATGCTTTGGCAGAGGAATCACCTGAACTCTACGCCCGGTTAACCTATACTCTGGTCGAAGTCAGTCAAGATAATTGCCGGCGCCAGAGTAAAAATCTTGAAGCCCATACCGACAAAGTTGCATGGTGTGATGAAAATGACTGGTCGATAACGTCTGGTTGTTTTGTTTCGAATGAACTGGTTGATGCCTTTCCGGTGCATGTTGTTGAGAAACATTCCGGGATCCTTCAGGAGGTTTTTGTTGTCAGCCAGGAGGGTGGTTTTGTTGAGGAAGTACGTGAATCAAAGAACCCTCGTCTGGCTGAACACTTTGCCTGGCTGGGTTGCAATCCTGTTGAGGGGAACCGGGCTGAGGTTAATCTGGCGGCTCCAGACTGGATGCGTCAGGCAGGCAAACGTATTGAGCAGGGCTTCGCCCTGACCATCGATTACGGTTATCCGGCCGAAGAACTTTATGCGCCTCATCGGCGGGCAGGCACCCTGATGTGCTACCATCGCCACCAGGCAGACGACAATCCATATGATCGGATTGGTGAAAAAGATATCACAACCCATGTTGATTTTACCGCCCTGCAAAAAGCCGGGAATGAGGTGGGCTTGGAGACGCTCTGGTTTGGTGAGCAGTATCGTTTTTTGCTGGGCCTCGGTTTCTTTGAGGAGCTGGTTCGACTGGAAGCAACCGCAGCCAACGAGAAAGAGGCCCTTGCCCTGCGCTTGACATTGAAAAACCTGATCATGCCGGAAGTCGGCATGGGGGAAACGTTCAAGGTACTCATCCAGGGGAAAAATGTTGGTGCTCCGGAATTACTCTGTAGTCGGTCGATAGGATCGATCCCTTTTATGTTATTATGAGGGATAATCTTCGATTTAGCATGTCCGAGTTTACCGAAAGGATACAATTGTAGTATACTTTTATCTGACAAGAACTTAAGAACTATCCAAGGAGAACAATTCGATGAAAGAAAAGGTACAAGAAGTTCTGGAGTTGATTCGCCCTGCTTTGCAGGCCGATGGCGGTGATGTGGAACTGGTTGATGTCTCTGATGATGGAATTGTCAGTGTTCGTCTGACAGGGGCGTGTGGTTCCTGCCCGATGTCTACCATGACGCTGAAGATGGGTATTGAAAGAACACTCAGGGAGAAACTGCCTGAAGTCAAAGAGGTCGTCCAGGTCTGATCGTCTGACTGTCGTTTGCGAAATAATTACGGGGGCGCCTGAAAAGGTGCCCCCGTAATGTTTTGTGGCTGTTTTTGGGGACTGTAACCTCGGATTTATTCGTTTTAAGCGTTATTCTTATCTCTCAGTTGGGAAGCCATCGCCTGGTCAACGATGCAAATATGGTTCTTCATCCAGTCACGCAAAAGAGTCAGGGCCTGTAAGGAGATAGCAGCCTCACCGTTGCGGTGCCGCCTTTCCAGGTCGGCAAGTTTTGCCGCCATCAACTGATGTTCCTGGATGTGCTTTTCCTGATCCGGGGCATTGCACTCAAGCATGTAGCGCTCTTCCTTGGCAAAATGGGTCTCCGTGTAATGTTTGAGCGCCGAGAATATTGGCAGAAGCAGAGCGCCGCCGCTACCATCCTGCATTGCTTCATAGAGGTCATTGATCAAATTGACTAAACCCTCGTGATCCTGATCAATTTCGGCGATGCCGGTCTTGCAGCTATCATCCCAGACAAACAGCATATTAACCTTCCTTAAGTCTACAGAATAAGGGCTCAGTGTAGGAAATCTCTGCGCACTATATCTTAAATCCTGGAAAATTAAAACACTGTTTTGCTTTTTGTTGAGAAAATCTTCTGCTGCAGTTTTCAGGAGACGGTTGGGCTATTTGTCTTTCTGGCCATATATGAAATCGGACAGCCTCAACAAGATCCCCTGACGCGTTGTGATTGCATTGTGAGGGCAGAGCTCTTGGCAGCAGAAGCAGCGGATGCAGCGGCCATAATCAATCTTGACACCCTGAGAGTTCAGAGTCATTGCCTCAGGTGGGCCCATGGTCATTGCCTCAGGTGGGCAGTGGGCCACGCAATGACCGCAGCGTTGGCAGGCCTGGGTGATTTCAGGTTGCGCAGTTATGGCATTCTTGAGGAGGTTTTTGACAGGTGTCGGCAGGCCGAAATTGATATCAGAATTTTTTGCCGGACGGAAACGGGTTGTTTGCAATGTCGCAAGGGGGACACCATGGAGTTTTAACTCGTCCAGGGACACACCCTGGCGTCCGGTCTGCCTGGCTACCCGCTGTGTCCACACACTCTGTTCCGGTAAATTGACCATGGTTATGGCGACCGTATCGAGCGCCACAGGATGCGGTGATGCGAGCAATGCGCCAAGTTGTATCGGATCACCATTCCCAGGGCCGTTACCTTCCATGGCGACAACTGCATCCATAATCGACAACGCTGGCTTGAATCGTTCAGCCAGTTCAAGCAACATCAGGGCAAAGAACGCTTTGTCCGTTCCGGCCTGTAGATGCAGGCGTACTTTACGCATGCCGACCACTAATCCGAAAAGATTCTTGACCGCGCCGGTGTAGCCCATCATCTGGTGGGTTTTGAACTTCGGCAGATTAATAATAACGTCTGCTTCCAGCGCCTCTCTGGCGACTTCAAGGTGGTGAAAAGTCCCTGCTTTCAGACTGATTGGCACGGATTCATCAAAAGGTGCAAAGTGGGCTCCAGTCGCCTCGACAACATCTAGAATACCGCATTTAAGCGCAACGCTTTCTGGCTTGCCAAGGCCGGGAGAGTCACCTACGGTCACGTTGCCTCCTGCTTTCTGGACCAATTGGATAACCTGGCGAACGATTTCCGGGTGGGTTGTGACCGCTTTCTCCGGTGCTTTACCGGCAAGCAAGTTTGGTTTTATCAGGATATTTTGACCGGGTTTAACATAGCGACCAATGCCGCCCAGGGGTTCGAGCAAGAGATGTAAGGCGTTCTGAACACGTTCCGGGTCATAATCTGGAAGGGCTTGCAGGGAGACGTCCAAGCTCATCTGCCGGTTACCTGGTGAGTTTTCATGCGGTGATGCTGCTCAGGGCGTTGGTAACTGCTTGCAGAGAGCGGGGGTGAAAGAGCAGGGCTGTATGCCCCATGCCATCAAGCTCGACCTGTTGGGCGCCGTTCATTTTAGCCGACTCTGCCGGCAGGACGATATTGTCGTAACGGGTGTAGATGGAGACGGCCCGGGTTTGTTCCGGCCAGGTGACGCTGTTGAACTGACGGAGAAACGCAGAGCCCGGGAGGTGGGTTTTACCGATGGGCGTCAAGGCAAGCGGCGCTAGCTTTGAACCGTGATGCGGCGAACCGAGCGTGATCATAGCAAGCACATTAGCAGCGCCACCACGATTCTGAACATAATTACGGGCAATCATCCCACCCATGGAGTGGCCGATCAGAATGACCTTGTCAACCTTCAGATTGATACGCAGTTCATCAACTTTCTTGGCCAGGCCTTCGGTCAGAGTTTCCAGGTCTCGCCAGGGAGGGGTATTGATACTGATGACCTGCTGATAGCCTGCAGAGCGCAATCGGTACTGCATCCAGAAGAGGCAGCTGCGATTCTGAAACAGACCATGCAGAAGAATTATAGGGGGGTGTATGTTCTGCTCTGCGTCCGGGAGCTGTGGCTGTGGCCAACCAAAAGGCCGCAGCAGAATTGTCAGCAGCAGGCAGGCGGTCTCCTCGATCAGTAGCCAGAGGGCGATGCAGACACCACGCGTGTTAAAACGTCGGTCGATCAGGTCTGGTCGGGAGTTGGCACGCTCATACCAGGCAACGGTAAAGCTTAACAGAACCGTCAGGGCGACGATGTAGATCGTGGTCTTTATCAGAATGAGGAGCACACAAAATAAGCTTGCCATAGTGGGAAGATTATCTCATGTGGTATGGAAACGTCAATGCTGGAGTGAGAGATAGAGTGCAGGAGACAGGAGACAGGAGGTAGGAGTTTTTTTCTTCATAATGTATTCTGTCTTCTGTATTCTGTCTCCTTAGATTGATCCAGAGGTGATCATGCAAAAAATGATCGACTGTTTTGCCACATATCTGTCTGACGAGCGCAATCTGTCACCGCATACCAGGGTCGCGTATTTGCGCGACCTTGATGAGTTCCAGACCTTTCTCGAACGACACGGCGGTTCTGACCAGGCAGCCTTGGCCAGGATTGACAGCCTTCTGTTGCGGCGCTACCTCGCAGAGCTGCACAAGCGCAACCAACGGACATCGATTGCCCGAAAGCTCTCTGCACTGCGGACCTTTTTTCGTTATCTGGTTCGTGAGGGGGCTCTTCCAGGCAATCCTACCGAGGGTTTGTCGACACCCAAATTAAATCGTTATCTGCCGAAAACGCTTTCGGTTGACGAGGCGCAGGCCTTGATGGAGCGAGGATATGGCCCTGGCTTACTTGATCTGCGTGATCGCGCCATTGTTGAACTCTTTTATTCGAGTGGTTTGCGTGTCAGCGAGTTGACTGGTCTGGATGTCGGTTCGCTCGATTTGCGCGAAAAACTCGTGCGTGTGCTTGGCAAGGGGCGCAAGGAGAGAATTGTGCCGGTCGGACGCAAGGCGCACGAAGCCCTGCTGGCCTATCTCGAAGACAGGGGGGTGCCTGGTTCCGAAGAGCCCCTTTTCCTCAATGCCAGGGGCGGTCGCCTGACCCCCCGTAGTGTCCAGCGCAATCTCAAGGCCCGTCTGATCAAAGCCGGACTGATCAAAGATATCAGCCCTCATGACCTGCGGCATTCTTTTGCCACTCACCTTCTTGACGGTGGTGCCGATCTGCGTGCTATTCAGGAACTGCTTGGCCATGTCTCATTATCCACCACGCAAAAGTACACTCAAGTCAGTGTTGATCATTTGATGTCTGTATATGACAAAGCCCATCCTCGCAGTAAGAAGAAGTAGGGACGGAGGCTGGGGGCTAGAGGCGGCGGTTGGTTAAATTTGTATAAATGACTAAAATAGTCAGAATTATCTTGACAGCCTGAGCAGAGTCAGTACACTGTTGCACATAATTTGTTGTAACTAATCATTTTTAAAAAGGAGATTTACTCAATGAGTGTACTGGTTGGAAAACAAGCCCCTGATTTACTGCCACCGCCGGTTTGGCAGATGGTTCCATGAACGATAAATTCTCTCTCTCGGACTATAAAGGGCAATATGTTGTCCTGTTCTTTTATCCCCTCGATTTCACCTTTGTCTGTCCGACAGAATTGATCGCTTTCAGCAAGCGTATCAAGGAGTTCGAAAATCGTGGTGTTCAGGTCATCGGCTGCTCAATCGATTCTCAGTTTACCCATGTTGCCTGGCGGGACATGCCGGTTGACGAGGGTGGTATTGGTGCCGTCGCTTATCCTCTGGTTGCTGATATCAAGCACGAGATTTGCCGAGCTTATGATGTCGAATTCGAAGAGGCCGGTGTTGCTTTCCGCGGTTCTTTCCTGATCGATAAGGACGGCAAGGTTCATCACCAGGTGGTCAATGACCTGCCGCTCGGCCGTAACGTTGATGAAATGCTACGCATGATCGATGCCTTGCAGTTCACCGAAAAATATGGTGAAGTCTGCCCGGCTGGCTGGAACAAGGGTGATGATGGGATGAAACCGGATGCTGATGGTGTTGCTTCTTATTTGAAGGACAAGGCAGATTCTCTGTAAAACTGGTGAGGGGTAAGGCGTCAGGAGTGAGGCGCGAATAAACCGCAAACAATTACAATCAAGGGGACGGCATGCATGCCGTCCCCTTAATATTTATCCCTCACCCCTCACTTATTAATCCATTTCGCCGCCTCACGCACAGAGTGCTGGTCGAACTTGATGCGGAAGCGTATGTAGGCGCCTTGAGCGGTGTAATTGGCTGTCGAGAAATCATCATCTTCAAAGCCGACAACGTTGTAGCCGAGGCTGATCCAGGTGTTGGTTATCGGTGAGTAACCGATATCGGCACCGGCACTG
>PVMK01131672.1_pt1 | contig 24908 bp, 22 predicted proteins | sample 1853481 | NCBI WGS metagenome assembly PVMK01 (sample SAMN08533507, study PRJNA380276) | Marine sediment metagenome, whole genome shotgun sequencing project.
AACACGTCATTGGCGATGGTGTTGAGGTTGGTGTTGAACAGCGTCAGCAGAACGATTGGCAGGTAACCCTGCAGATATTGTTGCTGGTCAATGGCAAAGAGCATATCGCCAGCATCAATGGCTTCCAATACCTCTGGCGAAAGATCGAAGGTGGCCAGGGCGATTTCGCCCAGCAACCCCTCGTCTTCCAGAGCCAATAGGGCTGGTGCAGCCCCAGACGGCCCCAAGGTCAGAATGCCATCGAATTCGCCAGAAGTGAGCTTGCCGGCAATACGTTGCTGAGCATCAATGGGGTCGGCCAGCTCCACGCCTAAGATTTCGACCGTGCCACCGGCTTCGGCCATCGCATCGCTGAAACCTTGGCAGCGCAGGTCGAGGGCCACGTTGCCCACTTCCTGGTTGACGCAGATAGCGGTGGTTACACCAGCCGCCGCCATGCGCTCACCGCCACCAAAGCCAGCCTCATACTCTGTTTGACCTACGTGAACGGCAATGCCCAATTCTTCGGCCACATCGCTGCCGGAGTTCATGGAGATGACCGGGATACCGGCCTCAACAGCAGCACTAATTGAATCACTCAGCGCGCTGGCGTCCGGAATGGAAACCACCAGGCCATCAGGATTGGCGGCCACGGCCGCGTCAATCAATTGCGACATGGCCACCATGTCGAAGGTCTGAGGCGCCTGATATTCTACGGTTACACCCAGATCAGTGGCCGCTTGATCAACACCATTTTTGACCACTGACCAGAAGGGGTCAGATGCCTGTCCGTGGCTGACGACGATGATGCGAACGTCACTTTGGGAGACGGGCCGGCCAGACGGAGCAGCTATCTCAACTTCTTCGGCTGGCTCCTCGGCTGGCTCCTCAGTTGGCTCCTCGGCCGGTTCTTCCGCCGCAGGCGCCTCCGTTGGCTCGGCTTCCTCACCACCACAAGCAGCCAGGATAAACATGCCGACGAACAGCAACAGTAATAGTTTCTTCCAATGCTTCATTTCTTATCCTCCTACTAACTTTGCTAACTGTGAATAAAACGGTTTCCAAAGCATACATTTGATCTGAATCTCTCTTAGCTTCACCTCCTTACTGATGTAACCCGTGGCCCATGTGATCAGCTTGCTCATCGCCCAGCAAGGCCCGATGGCCACCCGGTTACTTATCCTGCAAGCCCGTGCCACCTTCCAGACAATATTGTAATCCTTTAGCACATATGTCAAAGGTGATCTTGAGTTCGCGCTGTTGCCGTTCTGTCAATTGGTATTGTCCTTATCTTGCCCTGCGGAAAGTGGGCCGGTCATAGATTTGTCTATCACTCATGGGCTACAGGTCACTCAATCTCACTGATCAGCACGATTCGTTCTTCCTCCAGGGAAAGCGTGGCCGCGACGCCGATAGCTGTCGCCGATCTAGCGTCTGCAGCTCCGACAGCCGTTTCGCGGTCTTCCTCGATCGCGGTAACAAAATCCGCAATCTCGGCCGCAAAAGCATCGGCAAAGCGCTCCATGAAACCCGGAATGGTGTCGTGGGAAATGTTATTGGGTTGCAAGAACAATAGGTCTGTTTGTTGCAGTTTACCTATCAACAAGCTGCCCTCAGTGCCGACGATTTCAGTACGAATGTCGTAACCATAAATGCCGCTGCGACTTATCTCGATATCGCCAATAGCTCCATTGGCAAACTTTAGATTCACCACGGCATTGTCAATATCTCCGGCCTCCACAAGTTCTGGGTAGAGAAGGCAACCACCCTCGCTATATACCCGGACGACCTCACTGTCCATTAACCAGCGAGCCAGATCAAAATCGTGGATGCCCATATCCATCATGAGGCCACCGCTGTTCTCGCGACGAGCAAACTCAACCGTCGGCCTCCATGAATCTCGACCAATGGATTTAAACATAACCGGGTTGCCAATATCCCCAGCGTCAATCTTCTTCTTGGCAGCAATATAAGCTGGATCAAATCTGCGCATGAATCCTACATGCAGTTTCACTCCACTAGCCTCGACAGCAGCGATCGCCTCATCGCATCGTTCCAATGTAAGGGCCAATGGTTTTTCAGTGAAAATATGTTTACCGGCTGCGGCAGCCGCCTTGACTACTTCAACATGGGTATTGGTCGGCGTAGCAATAGCAACTGCGTCGAGATCGCTGCGGTCTAATAGTTTGTTGTAATCTGAGTAGGTGTCGACACTATCGAATAGCCGCTGCATTTCGACGAGCTGTTGTTGGTTTGGGTCGGCGATAGCTACCAAATTAGCGTCATCGACAGTGTAGGCCAGGTGTCGGGCTAAAGTCGCGCCCATACGACCGGCGCCTATCAAACCAAAACGTACAGTCATTCGCGATATCTCCTTCGAATCATTGTTGCTGAAAAAGGCAATATGGTCCCTTACCTTGTGTAACTACAGGTGATACCGTTCCTTTTCTTTCGCACCTTGGTACTGCTCAAAAGCCATTTGAACCGATTCTATTTCAGATACCTCGGCCACGGCCACATCCCACCAGGATTCGTAACCGGGCACGCGTTCCTCGCGGTCCGTTTCGATGACGATGACTGTGGTCCGATCTTGTTTTTTGGCCTCCTGGAGGGCGGCCTTCAGGCTGGGCAGATCAGTTGTTTCGATGACATGGGCGCCCAAGCTACCGGCATTGGCAGCGAAATCAACCGGTAGCCGTCCACCTTCTATTTGGCCCGTCTGATCATTTCGGTAAAGATACTTGGTTCCAAAACCGGCGCTACCTAAAGACTCGGACAAGTTACCAATACTGGAGAAACCATGATTATTGATCAGAATAATGGTGAGTTTGTACCCTTCTTGGACGGAAGTGACGATTTCGTGCGACAACATGAGGTAGGAACCGTCGCCGACCATCACGTACACTTCCCGATCTGGATCAGCAATCTTGACACCCAGGCCACCCGCGATTTCGTAACCCATACAAGAGTAGCCGTATTCAAGGTGATAACCTTTGGGATCGCGGGTGCGCCACAATTTATGGAGGTCGCCGGGCAAGCTGCCGGCCGCGCAAAGGACCACATCTTGCGGCCGCGAAGCCTCATTGACCGCTCCTATGACCTCGCCCTGGCTGATAGGCGGCCCGTGTTCGAGATTGTACAAACGATTTACTTCGGCATCCCATTCCTTGTTAAATTGTTGAGCACGAGCTCGATATTCCAGGCCCGTGTCGTATCCTTGTAAGGCCTCGGTCAGTTCCTGTAAAACGACGCGGGCATCGCCTAACAGCGGCACCGCTGAGTGCTTGTACGCGTCAAATTCGGCGACATTAATGTTGACAAATCGGACGTTTGGGTTCTGGAAGGCGGTCTTAGAAGCTGTTGTGAAGTCGCTGTAGCGTGTGCCAATGCCAATGACTAGATCTGCTTCGCGCCCCATGATATTGGCGCCTGGCGTCCCGGTGACGCCCATTGCGCCCAAGGCCAGTGGATGATCGTATGGCAGGGCCCCTTTGCCGGCTTGGGTTTCGGCCACTGGGATGCCCGTCTTTTCGGCAAAGTCGGCCAAGGCCTCGGTCGCTTCGCTGTATAGAACGCCACCGCCAGCGACAACTAACGGTTGCGCACTCTCGCGTATCCAACCGACCGCTCTGGCAAATAGGCCCTCATCGGGCCGGTTACGCGGGATTGTCCAGACACGCTTCTCAAACAAGCTCGCCGGGTAATCGAAGGCCTCGGTTTGTACATCTTGTGGCAAAGCTAAAGTTACAGCACCAGTATCGGCCGGCGATGTTAGGACGCGCATCACCTCGGGCAGAGATGTGATTATCTGTTCCGGCCGGTTGATTCGATCCCAGTAACGGGAGATGGGCTTAAAGCAATCATTGACAGATATGTCCTGCGAAAAGGGCGTTTCGAGTTGCTGGAGTACCGGGGCCACATTCCGCCGGGCGAAGATGTCGCCCGGTAGCAGCAAGACCGGCAGGCGGTTGATGGTGGCGCCGGCCGCAGCGGTAACCATGTTCGTGGCTCCCGGTCCTATGGACGTCGCACAGACCAGGGTCCGCAAGCGATTATTCATTTTGGCAAAGGCGGCCGCCGTATGCACCATTGCCTGCTCGTTTCGGGTTTGGAAGTAGCGAAACTCTGGCGTCTGCTGCAAGGCCTGGCCAATGCCGGCCACATTGCCGTGGCCAAAAATACCGAAACAACCGGCGAAGAATTGATGTTCTTGTCCGTCACGCTCTACATATTGGTTCAATAGAAAGCGGATGATTGCCTGAGCCAAGGTAAGTTTTGTTGTCGTCATGTTTTAGAATCCTCCTCTATCGTCGATAAACTGTAATACCTCGTCCTCGTAGCCCATATGATTGGCGCAACCGTGCCTGGTTACGATGATAGCCCCACAGGCATTGCCCATGCGAGCAGATTTGTACCAATCCCAGCCTTTGATGTGACCGTAAATGAAGCCACTGGCAAACGCATCGCCGGCTCCAAGGACATTAAAAACTTCAACTGGAAATCCGGCTACGTCAATAGCCTCCCCCTGCGGCAAATAGACAGCACACCCCGTGGCTCCACGCTTTACCACCAATACCTCCGGACCTGCCCTCAGTAGCTCGGCAATGGCCGCCTTCAGGTCGCCGGTCACTTTAGGGGCCGAGATTTGCGAGCGTTCAATTCTCAGCTTTTCAGGGTCGGCGAGCGTGGCAGCCAAAATCTCTTCCTCGGTGCCGAAAGCCACGTCAACCAGTGGCAATATCGATCGAATCGCGACGCCAAATGCCAGTGGATCGTGCCACTGATCGGCCCGCAGATCCAGATCACAAAATACAGTCACACCTGCGTTCCTGGCTTGTTCCGCAGCAAAGAAAGTGGCGCTTCGGCTGGGATCCTCGCTTAGATTAGTGCCTACAAAGGCGAAGGCCTTACTCTTAGAGATCGGCGTCTCCAGAACGTCGTTGATGGATAATTGAATGTCGGCCGCATTGCTGCGATAAAACACCAGCGGCACTTTATCTCCGGCTTCAATACCCAGGACTACTGCGCTGCTACGGGCACTAGGTTTGGTTGGGATGAAACTGGTATCGACGCTCTCTCGTTCCAAGAATGTGAGGATGAATTCCCCGATTGGATCCTGACCGATTGCTGTTAGCAAGGCCACCTTCAAACCGAGCCTTCTGGTGCCCACGGCAATATTGGTCGGCGATCCGCCAACATAAGCGGCAAAACTCTCAATATCGACGAATGGTACGCCGACATCGTTGGCGTACAGATCGATGGAAGAACGACCCATGGTGATGAGATCAAAAGCACTCACTTGCGTCATGGCCCTCAAAAGAAGTGCTAATCGCAGGAATGGTTCCTGCACCGCTCTAGCTTACTTTGACGTCTGGATTTGGTAACATGAACTCCTCGCGAACGACCCGAATGAGCTCATAGTGAGAAGCAATGAAGCCCCTAAGCGTGCGAACTGTTGCTCCGTAAGAATCAAATTCTGCCACAGACATGCCGTCGATGTCATATGCCTTGCGAAAATCGGGAATCCGGTCATACAATTCTTCGACGATGGCCGGATCGACCGGATCGGCCATGCGGTCTTTCACTTCAACCTTGGAGTCGTTGAACCACCTTTGCCACTGGTAGGGAATCGTGAGGATGACGTCTCCGCCGATTAGTTCGGACCAGTGGAGATGATGGCGGTAAGCGGCCGCCAGCAAGCGAGCCCGGTAATGGCGTTCCTGGAAAATTTGATAGGCCTTTTTGAACGTAGCCACGCCGGCCCAGGGCAGGTATTGTGGATTGACGATGATGCCGTCCCGCTTGGTGATCACCTGTATCCAATCGTCGGTGCGGCCGACCATGATGGTGCACACTGGTGTCATGTGGTCGACAGGTTTGCCTTCGGCTTCGCGCCGGTTCAGGCCGCGTTCAACTGCCTCGGCCACGGCGATGGACTGGGGGACCGTGAAGTTAACCGTGGCATTGATATTGATCCCACGGTAAGTGGCTTCTTCAATGGCGATTAGACCCTGGCTGGTTACGGGCGCCTTCACCTGGATATTGGGCGCCAGGGAATCGAAGTGCACCGCCTGCTCGACGATTCGCTGCGCATTCCGGTAATTGGCCGGATTCGTCTGAATGGAAAGCCTTCCCTTCAGCCCATTTTCCCGCTCGAAGACAGGCAAGAGAAGTTCGGCGCCTTTGACGCCAATTTCCTGGAAAACCTGCCACATAATCTCTTCTTCGGTCCAGGTAGGATTGTCTTCGATGATCTCATAGATGCGGTCTTCCCAAAGATGCCATTCCTGGCGCAAGACCTGCAAGACGATGGTGGGGTTACTGGTGGCGCCAGTGGCTCCATGTTCAACCGCGTAAGTCAATTCTTCTATCGAGCATGAATCATTCCAGTAATCGGTCGCTGTGGTGCTGATAGTTTCATGCAAAGGGCTTTTATAGGCAGTTCTTAACATGTCATACTCTCCTCTTTCAACGACTCTTCATCCGATGGTCGGTTACGCTGCACCATTTGGTGGAGCTGTCGAGTGACGCAATATCATTTTTCCTTGCAACATGATGACATCTGACGATAGGGTTGTGGTGCCGTCGCCGCGTTTGTCTATTAAGCGGAGCATCATTAGCGCAGCCTGGCGGCCAAGCTCATATTTTGGCTGGTCGAACGTCGTCAAGGGGGGGGATACGTAGGCCGCCAAATCGATATTATCAAATCCTGTTACAGAAATATCATCTGGAACACGAAACCCGGCTTCGTTCAACGTTCTCATAGCCCCTATGGCCATAACGTCATTATAACAGATGATGCCGGTTGGGGGAGTATTCTGCTCCAGAAACTCCAGCGTACCAATCTTACCTCCATCTGCCAGGCCATTGGGCCCTTCGATGACATATTCTAGTGGTACCGGCAGCCCGTGCCGCCGCATCTCGTTCATGTAGCCTTGCTTTCGATCCTCTGTCGTCCGGCCAGCTCGCGCATTACCTAAATAAGCGATCTTGGTGTGGCCTAATTCAATCAGATAACGTGTCAACTCGCTGCTCCCCTCGGCGTCGTTATGGTAGACGGAGTGGGTTATATCATCAGCTGCCTGATTGTTGATTAAAACCGTTAGCACGCCGAACTGTTCAAGCTGTTGGCGGTGCCCCTCTCCAACTTGCGTTGAGCAAATGATAACGCCATCTACCCGGCGTTCGCTCATGAGCCGAACGATCGTTTCTTCGCGTTCAGGATTGCGTTGAGATGCTGCTAAGAATAAGCTATAGTCTCTTTCAGAAAGAACCTCTTCGATACCGTCAAGCACTTCGCCGAAAAAGGGATCCACGATCCGCCTGACGATAACCCCCAAAATACCCGAACGCCGCGTCTTCAAGCCACGAGCGGCTTTGTTAGGAACGTATCCGAGTTCGTTGGCGATCTGCTGGACACGACTGACAGTTTCTTGTGAAATGGCTGGATTCCCACGTAGCGCCCTAGAAACCGTCGTATGAGAAACCCCGGCTACTTTGGCAATGTCCTTAATGGTAATAGACACGGCTTTTCCTTCTGCCCTTGATTATCTCAAAAAATCTCATTCGCACTTATGCACACGTGTGCATTATAACTTAACACGCGTGTGTTCGAATGTCAACATTGTGAATTTTTTCGCAAGTGAATTGTGAGTGTCGTCAGAACCTTTGGGACGTAAATTCAGGCCTTAATCATTTTTCGTCTGCTGGTAGGTAAGGCGTGTGCCGCCTTTGCCAGAGCCCTGACCATAATAGTTCCACTGTGGGAAATTGAAATCCGACGTCACCGAGCGCGGCAGCAACAGCACTGCCTGGAGGAAAGTTTCCAGATCGGGGACATTGTAGATATTCACCTGATACCCCCAGAGATCCATCCGGTCAAAGAGATCTCTCGGGTTTGGCTGTTCCCAGCTAATCGAGAAACGGTTGATGCCCCAACCGGTTAACATTTCCAGCGTATTGTGAGCCTGCCTTGGCGCGGCTACGATCAAAGGCGCGAGAAAGCCTATCGGGCATTGGATGATGGCCTCAGGGTGCGCGGCGACCAGACGTTTGAAGCCACGCTCCATCAGCCGCTCGATGTTGGCATTGAACCAGAGGCTCTCATCGGTCAGGCCCCTCTCGGTTACCGTTTCAAGCACCTTGTCAAGCAGCATACCCCCAGCCTTTAGATCGATCTTGATCGCCCGATCAAAGCGTTTGATTTTGTCCAGCACCTTGTCCAGCGTAAACCATTTCTCGTCCGGGGCCAGCGGGTTTTCAGCGAACGAATCGTGGCGCAAGATCACATCCCAACAGGCTGGTTCCAACCGGACGTCCACCTCCGCCCAATGCACGTTGGAGGCCAGAAACTGGCGTAAATTGGCTTCGTCGTTTACCCCGTGCCAGGCTAACTGGACGTGATCGGGCAAGGCTTTCTCATCGGGAATAAGTTCCGCCAGACGATACTCTTTACCGCGCACCGTTCCGCGCGGCACGCGCGTTCTTTTGGATTCGAAAATCGTGTTGGCGTGTAATAGGAATACCTGTTTCTCAGGGTCGGCGGCTGCCAGCGCTTTCAGATTGCTAGGTTCGTTATCAATAAAGGCGAACACATGGTAGCCAGCGTCTCTGAAATGATTGACCCCTGCCACTTTGACTTCGGGCACCTTTTCCTCCCATTGGCCCGGATTCATATAGAGTAGGTCGTCAGAAAACTGGACCCGGTAGGGCTTACCAAGCTGATTCAATGAACGCAGCGTGTCTTCCCGCAGCGTTTCTGGACGGCCAGTAACCAGACCAACGACAGTATTGGGCTGAATCTGGAACCAGCGGACAACGTCCAGCACCCCTTGAAAAGGGCGCTGCATTTCCTGGATAGCTTCAGAGGTCCAGCGCCGTTCCAGGAACCAGGCAAAGATATCGTCCCGGGCCTCGGCCGGCACGTTCAATTCGGCGAGCAGCTTGTCCACTTCGTTTTCGTGCACGCTTATGTCTGGGAGTTGCAATCTTTCGAAATAACTAGTGGCATGCGTACGGTCGTAGGCATAGAGTACAGCCAGGATCATGTGGCGCGTGTCAATGATGGTGCCGTCAATGTCCAGTAAAAGCATCAGCCGCTCGCCAGGATAGCGCTGGTAGGCACGTTCAAATTGAGTTGAAAGAGCTTGCATCCATTTAGTCTTCATAAATATCATCTCTTTTTGATGGGCCAGATCTCATGACCGCACTCGACGTGACATTTCACACCTCTACGATCAGGCCGTCGTAAGCCACGATTATACCCTCGAACTGCGCGACGTAGGCCTCCAACTCGTCGTGGGGGAGGTTGAAGTGATTGGCATGGGTGAGAATCACTTTATGCACGCCCAACTCATCCTTCATGGTGATGGCCTCCTGGACGCTCAGGTGCGACTCCTCTTCTCGGGGTTCGAAGAAAGGGGTGTTGACGATCAGCACGTCAGCCCCCTGGATCAGGCATCGGGCGTAGTTGCTCAAGCGTTTGTCCGAGTCGGCGGCATGAGCGACGCAGCGCTGGCCCTCAAAGATCGCAAGTCCAAAGCAGGGAACGCTGTGACGCACTTCGAATGGGGTGAAGAAGAAATCGTTGAAGCGGATGCTCAGGCCTGGGTGAATGGCAAAGTGGAAGGTGACGTCGGCCAACCGATCATTCGAATTCACCCGATTCAGCCGTCGGTACACGTGGGATTCGGTGAATAAGTCTACGTCCTTATTCCAATACAGGAACTCTTCCAACCCGCCAGCATGGTCAAAGTGCTCGTGAGTCAGGAAAATGCCATGGATCTTCCGGGCGCCATTGCTCTCAAGCAATTCTCGAATATCTGGCGGGGTATCCAGCAAAAGTTCGTAGCCAGGCAGAGAAAAGAGCACCGCGCTGCGCTGCCGCACTAACCGGCCGCCTTCCTGCCGGGCGCGGGTGCAATGATTGCACTCACAACCCATAGCCGGGATGCCCTCCGCCCCACCGGTACCTAGAAAGTGGATGCGCATTTGCTAGACCTCAAGCAGTTCGTCCCCGCTCAGCACGAGGCCCAGGCCATCGTAGGCAACAATGACCCCCGGGAACTGGCTTACGTACTCCTCCAGTTCGTCGTGAGGTCGGTTATTGTGGTTGATATGAGTCAAAATCAATTGCTTGGCCCCGACCTGGTCCTTGAGTTCGATGGCCTCCACCAAGGTAATGTGATCTTCTTTTGGAGGTTCAAAAGTGGGCGTGTTGACGATCAACACATCTGCGCCGGCCATCAGACAACGCGTGTAATTGGTCAGGCGATTAGGCGTACTGGAGGCATAAACAATCCGCTTTTCTCCAGCTTTGATAGACAGACCGAAGATCGGTTGGTGGCGGCGAGCAGCGAAAGGGGTCAGGGAAAAGTGGCCGAAGTCCAGGGCGGCACCGGGGTAGTATGGAATGTGGAACATAATCTCATCGAGCCGCTCCGTCCAGTGTTTCTTATGGATCTCCTTGAATAGGTTCGTCTCCGCCAGAAAGTCCAGCGGAGTGGACCAATATTCGAATTCTTTCAGGCCGCCAATGTGGCTATAGACAGCATGCGTGGCCAGGATGCCTTGCAGGTCATTCACCTGGTATTTATTGATTAGACCCCGGGTGTTCGGTGGTACCTCGACGAGCAGGTTGTAATCAGGCAGTTGGAACAGGATGGCGCTGCGCTCGCGTTGGAGCTTTCCTCCTTCTACGCGGGCTCGCTGGCAATGTTGACAGTCACAGTTTATGGCTGGGATGCCTTCGGCCGCGCCGGTGCCCAGAAATGTAACTTTCATAATCATACCCCTATGGTCAGGTTATCGTAGACACCCATTTACCAATCATATTCTTATTGAGTTCCAAATAACAGGTCGGCCTCAGGTTGGAGAAGGTCAGGCGGGCGGCCGTACAGAATCCGGCACAGGCTGGTGCCCAACTCAGCAATGAGTGGGTAAAAAACACCCAGGTTATCGAGCCAGAGGATGATCAGAGGGCTTTCTCGCATGGGGTACTCCACTCAAGAACTCTATTTTACCGATTTTCGAATTCGCCAACTGGACAGCAACGCCTCCACATCGGCCAGGTTGCCGTTCCAAGGCCCCGGCTGCTCCTGCTTCCGGCTGGTGACGGCGGCAGCAAAACGACAGGCCTCCTGCGGCGGCATACTCAACCGTTTGCCCAGGTAGACCGCAAAACAAGTATCACCCCGACCGGTGCGGCCGGCAAGTGAACTCGAACTAAAAGGAGCCTCATAAAGGTGACCATCAGCGAACACCGTGAGCCCGGACGATTGGGTGATAAGAATTTCGCGCGGGCCGAAGCTGGCCAGATGGCGAGCAGCCAGCCGCAGATCTGTTTCCCCGGTGAGCAATTCAGCTTCCGCGCGATCTAGCTTGAGATAGGTGACATGTGAAAGTCCCTCCGCCATCTCAAGCCATTCACGAAAAACAAGATTGCCATTATCACGAACACGCACGAATCCCTGCACATCGAGCGCCACCGGGCCGCGATCGGCCAACATCTTAAGCAATGGCAGATCCACTTCACCGGCAATAATGGGCGTGATGAGAACAAGACGGGGCATTATGTCAGGGATATCTTCCGGGCCAAAAGGGCCGGCAAAGCCTAGTGTCTTGCAAACACGCCGTTCCATATCGGCCGAATTGTAGATATTTTCAACCCCAGATGTCTCTGGCGCCGGAATAGCAAAGAGCTGTACCCCGGCCTGTTCCAGCGTCTCCAGGTGGGCAAAGTCGTCCGGGTGAAGGCGAGTAACAACGGCCACGTTCAAACCCAGGTGGCGTAAGGGGATGCTGCCGTAGTAAACGCCTCCCCCGGAGGAATCCTCAGCCCGGCCATCCACCACCAGAATATCTTTGGCGAAGTGGCCGATCATCAAGATATCAGTCTCAATCGGTAAAGTCATAATCTCCTCGTTCTGTAAATTCATTTCCTATTATATCGTTTTCCAAGAGTCAAAATCAGTAGGCCACTTGTCAGGATCTCTCATGCCGGTCCTTCCGAATAGTGTATCGTCGCTGGAAGGCGCTTTCGCTCGGCCAGACTTTTGAAGCGCAATATGGCACCGGTCCCGGGCGCGCTATAGGCTCCGTGGATCGAGATGTACACATTTCCATCTGGGCCGATGAGCAAGGCAGTGGGATAAGGCAGCCCTTCCACCAACACCTTTTCCCCTCCCCATCCACCTGCTTCGCGCTCGAAGCGCAGCAACTGTCCTGTCTTGTCCCGGTACGGATGTCCCTCGTCACCGGCATAGACGAATTCCAAGACGTAAAGCCGACCGTCCTGGTCAAAGGCCAGATCAATGGGTGTGGTCAAATCATCCAGGGTTACATTGAAATTGCCGTCGGGCTGGAGCCGGAGGATCTGTCCACTTCCGTCGACATGGGGCAGTTCGCTAAACGAGGTCACGTACGGTGAATCATCCGGCCCCCAGGCAATACCCGTCAGGACCTCATGCCCGGTCACCGGTGAGTATATCTCAATCGCACCGTCCAACCCGGCCGACAACACCTGGCCTGTGGCTCCGTCGGTCACCAGGAAACGACTATTGGCCGCATCGGGGATCATGGCATAGGGGTTGGACACGATATTGATCTCGTCAAAGTAATCGGGCGTCGCCTGGCTGGTGGCATAGGCCAGAAAATCGGCCACGATGCCTGGAGGGAAATCTGGGCCATCAACGCGTAGTATGGCCCTAGATAGTTCCTCACTGCCCTCGCCGGTGAGAAGATACAATCGGCCGTCCATCTCGACCACGTCAGTGGGGCCGACCGAAACGCCGTAGGCATTGTACAGAACGTAAGGCAACTGCTGCACGATTCTTTCCCGGCGCCCCTCGGCATCCAGGCAGCTGAGCGCTCCGGTGCGAGCCCGGTTTACGGAGGGTCCTCGTCCTACTCCCTGATCCTCGGCCAGGCGGCCCGCTTCGGCCACGCACAAGGTACCATCGCTCCTCAGCCACATGCCCCGGGGCTCGTCCAAACCATCTCCAACTACCTGATAGTCCGGTTCTCCGGGCCCACATCCTCCTAAAACCATTATCAAAACGCCAAGCGTCCAGCCCCAACTTGACGCCGGCACCATTATTTGCCCCCCTCGCTCAAGAAATCAGTAATGCGTATGACTTCGCCAACGATAGTCGTCGGACCATCGGGCCCAGGGATAGGACGGCCGGGCGTCCCCTGTCCAATCGAAACATACAACGCCCCATCTGGGCCAAGGGTAATGTTGGTGGGCAAGTCCAGGCCGTCGGCCAGAATACGGGGCTCACCGCCACCAAGCGAAAAGCTTGTGACTCGCCCACTGTAACGCTCGTATCCTCCGTGAAGTGGCGGCGCTTCGGGATCGGTATAATCAAAGTCAAGGGGAAATGGTTCGGCCAGGGCAGAGGTCATCTCTACGACATATATGTTTCCAGAGTCGTCTACGGCCACGTCAACGGCTGTTGTTAAATCGGTAATCTCGTCCGCGAACTCACCCGTTTCTGGGTTCACCCGCACGACCTTGGCATCACCGGGCACGAATAGAATAACATTTCCACTCTCGTCTACAATCACCCCGGAGAACAAGGCCACCAAAACATCTCCTGTCTTTGGGTCAAGCGCCAGACCGGCTGGAACCGCCTGCTGTCCACTGGCCAACGGGGGAAAGGTAACGATCTCCTGGCGTTCCCCCTCAAGAGTCACGGCGACCAGCCGGTTGTCACCACTATCAGCGACATAGATGGTCGATTGATCGGCGTTAAAAGCAATACTATTCATATTGCCCCGGGCTGACAATGTTGGCCCGACGCGCCTTTCCGGGCTGATTTCGATGAGTTTCTGCTTTTCGAAACCGCCGTCTATGGAGAGGAAAAGCTTCCCATCAGGGTGCCGGAGAAGATCGCTGGGACCACCTACTTCGTCACGGACGGAGCCGGCAAAATGCTGTGCATTGTAGGTAGGCAGAAAGCGGAACCAGCGATCAACTTCCCCTTCGTCGTCAAAATCACCATCCCCATTCAAATCGAGAAACTGGGTCAGCTTACCTGTCATTTGGGTGGGGTCCACAGCCGCATATCCCGTCCCCGCTTCAGCGACGTAGAGCGCACCGTCCGGCCCAACTGCTACGCCTCGCGGGTTATCGAGGCCCGTTAGAACAACCTGCCACGAAGGATGCTCAGGTTTCGCCTGGCGCTCGCAGCCGGCCAGCACCAGGGCACAGAGCGGAACGACCAGCCCGATTAATGTGAAGCGCAGCAAGTTGCGCCGCTTAAGCCCAGAGCAGGGAGCGCTCTGTCGTTGGGTCAAAGAAATGCGCCTTATCCATGTTCAGATTCAACTGCACTGTGTCGCCGATGCGCAAGGCCAGGCCCGGATCAACCAGGAGCTGCAGGCTAAGATCCCCAACCTTCACGTCAATCAGATGATCGCGACCGAGAGGCTCGATGATATAAACTTTGCTGGCAACACCCTCCTCGGCAATGGTGACATCTTCCGGCCGGATGCCCATGGTCGTCTTGCCGCTGGCTGCGGCCTTCTCGCCTCGCCCGGCGGTCAAAATTACGTCCATTCCTTCTCGCCGGGCGTGAAACTCCCCATTATCGCGTGAAACCTCTACCGGGAACAGATTCATCGGCGGATTGCCCACAAAGCCGGCCACGAAGGCCGTTTTCGGCCGTTCATATAGCTCGTCAGGCACATCATAAGCTTGAAGCTTGCCCTCTTTCATGACGGCAATGCGATCGGCCATGGTCATGGCCTCTACCTGGTCGTGGGTGACGTAGATAGAGGTGATGCCCAACTCAATCTGTAAGCGCCTGATTTCGCTGCGCATCGTGAGACGGAGCCGGGCATCCAGGTTCGATAGCGGCTCGTCAAAGAGCAAAAGACCCGGCTCTTTGACCAGTGCTCGGCCCAAGGCTACGCGCTGCTGCTGGCCACCGGAGAGCATGCCTGGCTTGCGCTGCATGAGATGGCCGATGCCCATCATATCGGCCACACGCTGGGTACGCTCAGCCATTTCGGCCTTTGGCGTTTTCTTGAGCCTAAGCGGGTAGCTGATGTTCTGGTAGACAGTCATGTGGGGATAGAGAGCATAGCTCTGAAAAACCATCCCTATATTCCGGTCTTTGGGCGCCACTTCATTGACGAAGTGCCCGTCAAAGATGATGCGGCCTAGCGTCGGTTTGTAAATACCGGCCACCATGAGCAACGTCGTCGTCTTGCCACAGCCGGAAGGGCCCAGAAAGACGACAAACTCGCCATCCTTGATGTCGAGATTGACATGGTCCGCACCGACGACCTCGCCCCATTTCTTGGTCAGATTCTCAAGTTCAACTTTCATGTCGCTCTCCTTGCTCACCGCGCCTACGATGTACTTCGTTTACACCCAAGTCGGGAACGCTGCCTATGTCCCGCCTTTTGATCCCCCACCATAGATGTTCAACAACTTCTCCTGAGTGAAGATGAAGAAGATCAACACGGGGATAAGCTGGAACAACCCCACGGCCGCGACCTGGTTCCAGTTGACCGGGGCCGTGTCGCTGAGCAACTGGTTGATGAAGACAGGCATATTGGCCACCTTGGTACCGATCGTAAAGGTGAAGGGAATCAAGAAAGCGGACCAACCGGTTATGAAGGTGAAGATAGCCAGAGCCGCGATGCCGGGCCTGACCTGGGGAATGATGATTTGCCACCATACACGAAAGCGCGACGCGCCGTCGATCAGCGCGGCGCGTTCCATGTCCCAGGACAGGTTGTCGAAAAAGCCCTTCATCAACCAGATGCCCAAAGGCAACTCCAGGGCGATCATCACCAGGGCCACGCCACCAATGGTGTTGAAGCCAAATAGCGGACCCAGCACCGGGATGCGGGCAATAAACCGCAGCACGAAAAAGATGGCGATGAGCAGCATCTCGGCCTTGAAGGTGTGTAAGATCAACGTCCCCGATAGGAAACCCTTGCGCCCTTTAAAATTCATACGAGACAGCGAATAGCCCGCCAGCGTCGAGACAAACCCAACACCAATGACCATGCCAACTGCCATCAGAAATCCGGTCAGGGTGACCCGCCATATCTCCGGGTTCTTCACGAAGCTCCAGTTAGACAGCGTCCAGCCGCCAATGTTACCCTGGGCATCCTTGGGAAGTAAGCCCTCGGTGCGCAAAGAAAAGCTGGCAATAATCAGCCAGGCGAAGCCAAGTAGAATAGGCAAGATGGTGAGAATCAGTATGAAATAGATGGAGGCCTGGCCGAGGGCGCGCTTCACTTTGTAAAAACGACCAGTTTCAATTTCAAATGTTGTTGAACTCATTTCAGTCTTTCCTCCCTCCTATAACACGTCAATTTTGGGTTCCTGCACCAGGTCGTTGAAGCGGAACACACGCACATAGATGAGCGACAGGACAAGACCAATGATCACCAGAACGAACCCCCAGGCAGCGCCGTAGCCCCATTGGTTGTTGCCAAAGTAGGTCTTCAAGGCGCGTTTGTAGGCCGTCAGCGCCCAGACTTCCGTCGTGAACAATCCCGGACCCCCATTGGTTAACAGCAAGATGTACTCGAAAGAGGTGAGCAACGACAGGGTCTGGTAGGTCGTTACAAACAGCAGCGGCCAGCGGATAAGGGGGAGGGTGATGTCGCGGATGGTCTGCCAGGTAGAGGCGCCATCCACCTTGGCCGCCGTGAAGTAGTCCTTAGGAATGGACTCGATGGCCGAGCTAAAGATGATCAGCCCAAAAGAGGCGCCGACGAAGCCATTGGCCAGGATGACGAAGGTCCAGGGGTTTTCAAATAGCCAGTAACGTGTCTCAACGCCCAGGGGGCCCAAAAGCTGGTTGATAATTCCGAACGGCGGTTGGTGAGCAAGGCGCTGCCACATCAAGATGTATACCACCGAGGGTGTGATGCGCGGCAAAAGCCAGAGCGTCCGGAAGAAAAATCCCGATCGCCTCGGGATATAGGTGGTCAAGATAGCCAGCACCAGCGCCAGGCCCACATTAAAGATACCCAGGGTCAGGATGACGTAGCGAAAAGTGTTGCCCAGGATCTTGGGGAAAAACGTGTCGCTGAATAATCTCCGATAATTTTCGAACCCAATGAAGGTCAGAGGGTTGCCAAAGTTGGAACTGCTCAGGTCGGTCAGGCTGATATAAAATAGTATGATCGCCGGCAGGAAAAAGAAAACAATGACCAGCAGGCCCGCCGGACCCATAAAGCTCCAGGCGCCGAGGGTGCCCCGCAACCCTGGACTTCGCTCCATGGCCGGCAGCAGATCTAACGCGCCGGCGACCATGAGCGCAATCAGAGCCAAGATAGCCCCTGTCACGCCAATTTGGGCTTGCAGCTCGGCCCCCGCTCTCTCCGCCAGGATCTGAGCGTCGCCAAAACTGAGCCAGACCACAATTAATGGAATCAAGCCCAGGATCATCAAACCAAATGCATCCCAGGCAGTAACATAGCCTCGCCGAAGGGCAAGCAAGACCAACAGGAGAGCAACGACGCCGGCGATCGGTACTATAAATGCCAGCCCGGAGCTGCGGAAGAGGTCGGCCCCGGTAGAGGTCTGGATGGCGGAACCAGTTGCCCCCTCGAGCCCGGTCAAAGTCAGAAAAGTGGTGCCGTTGGCAACAAAGGCCACCCAGGGGAGAAAGAAGGATATGATGGCCAACACTCCACCTGCTATGGCGAAGATGTGGCCCGCTATTCTCGACTTTTTGGCCGGCAACGGGACAGCCGCTAATGTACTTGCAGATGACATATCTCACCCCTTTGAATAAATGGCGCAAGTTGCCAACTTGCGCTACACCGTTTGTCGTTAATGTCTTGGGCGTTATGCTTCAGTTTATTACTGACCTGAAACTATGTTTGTAAACATTGCCTACGTTGATCTGGACAGAAATGGTTTAGAAAGTTGCTTGCGGGTCAGCAAGACACTTTATCAGGCAAAGAGGAGGAGGTATCCCCCCTCCTCTTCGCAAAAGGATGTTAACTACTGAATGACCACGTTGTCACCCAGTTCATTCTGGAGCTGGTCCACCACAACCTCAAGTGCTTCGTCAGCCGTAAGGTCACCTGACTCCACAGCTTGGATGCCCAGGTAGTAGGCCTCAGACCAGCGGCTCCAAAACGGGCTATTAGGCAGGAAGCTGGTGTATTCCAGCAGCGGCAGCACCGCGCTCAAAAACTCCGCGCTGGTGTAGGGCGGGTAATTCTGCTGGGACGCCAGGATGCCCAGGTGGCCACTGGCGATAGCGTAGTCGGTGTTGAGCTCCTTGGTCGTAGCCTTGGAGATCAACAGCACCGCCAGGTCGGGATTTTCTGCCTGGGAGCTGACCATGTAGAGCAATGGATGGGTCAGTGTGGTCGGTTCGCCTGTTATCCAGGCCGGGATGGCCGCGAAGCCAATGGTGTCCCACAGGAAAGTTTCGCCTCCCTGGTCGGCAACATAGTTGGCCGCCCAGTCAGCCCAATTCCAAGAGCCCCCATACCAGAAGAGAACATCGCCACCGGAAACGCCAGTATGCCAGCCCGTCCAGTCGCCATCCAGGCGGGTCGTCGAAAGGATATCGCGCACCTGGGTGGCGTCTTCTAACATCGCGTAAACGGACAAGGCCGCTTCCTGGTCGAAGACCAGCGCATCGCCTTCACCCACGAGCTCACCTCCGGCGCTGGTGTAGTAGTACAGGAAGTCCCCGCCGTTACTGACACGATGCCACCAGCCATTACCCGGATCGACGACGCCTGCCTCAACCGCCTCGGCGGCCGTGTCCAGCATATCATCCCAGGTGAACTCGCCACTGGCAATACGATCCGGCAGACTGTCGATCTCCTCCTGAGACCAACCCAGCTCGGCCAGGAGCGTCTTACTATAGTAGAGCGGCCGGGCCTCTGCATCCTGCGGGGCGCCCCAACGGCGGCCGTTCAATTCAGTCGAGGACCACAACGCGGGGATCACATCCTCGAATTCCGGATAATCGCCGAGCATGTCGGTCAGGTCGATGATAATGCCGGAGGTGGCCCAGTTGCCGATGTCCTCATGGCCAGAAACGATGATGTCAGGCGCTTGACCAGCATCCGAGGCCAGCTCGAACTCAGTCTTGTAGTCGCCCCAATCAGGATCGTCCTGAATGATCTCCAGTTCAATCCGCCGAGCGTCGCCGGCCTCAGCCAAAGCAGCGTTTGCCGCGCCTACGGCAGACACCAGGTTGTTGCAGCGGCCGTCCTCGGTAGGCGGGTTGGCCTTGCAGCGAGCGACGATGCTGACCAGTTCACCGCCGCCGGGTACTTCTACCTCGACTACGCGCGTAACCTCTACCTCCTCGGTAATGGTCTCGCCCTCTACTTCGACCACCCGAGTCACTTCGACCTCTTGCGCCTCGCCGGGCACTTCGACCACGCGAGTCACTTCAACGGTCTCCGTCCCGCCGCAGGCCACCAGGAATAGGCCCAGCAGCAATACGGCTAAAACAAACATCTTCTTATTTAACATGTTCTTCTCCTTGTAATTTCTCATGCAAAAACATTTTGGAGTTTACCTAGCTATGAGCTCGAAGCCGCACGGCCATAAACGACCATCCTTCGTCTGAAAAAAGATGGACTTGCAATCTCTTTCTTATCGCGTCACCTCCTCATACAAGCGCAGTTGATTCCCGAATGACCAGTTTGGGGAACAAAACCTCGCGCGATACGTTTTCGTCTCCATGTATAAGCCTGAACAACATAGCCACAGCGCGCTGTCCAAGCTGGTAAATCGGCTGGCGCACGGTGGTCAGAGATGGGTAATAGTAAGATGACGTCTCCAAATCGTCGAAGCCAACGACAGAGCAATCCTTCGGCACGTCATAGCCCCTGTGTTGCAAGGCATTAATTACCCCCATGGCCATCATGTCGTTAAAGCAGAGAATAGCTGTGGGCGGCTGCGACAACTCAAACAATTGAGCTGCGGCTTTGATGCCACCCCCGATCCCTCCCTCAGTGCGAACGATGAGCCTTTCATCCACCTGGATATCATAGTCGTCCAGGGCAGTCCGGTAGCTCTGCTGCCGCGCAGTACCGGTGGTGGAGCTGACGTCTTGCTGAGCATAAGCAATGCGCCGGTGGCCGAGCTCAATTAGGTGCTCCATGGCTTTACGGGCAGCTATTATTTGGTCCACCGAAACTGAATATGGGTATTGGGGGCAATTGATCAGCACGGCCGGCATGGCAGCGCGGTGAGGTTGCGCATTGTGGGCTTTACCCACCTGAGAACCAACCACAATGATGCCGACAAGTCGCCTTTCGTAAAACGCATCAAGCAGCGCCAGCTCCCGCTCCCTTTCTCGGTAGAAGCTGCTGACAAAGACGTGGTACTTACCGTTCACCAGGGCGTCCTCAATACTCGAAATGAGACCAACACAAAATGGGTCCAGGAAGTCGGCAATGGCCAGGCCAATGGTGGTCGAGCGTTGGGCAACCAGGCTGCGAGCGAGGTCACTGGGCACATAGCCCATGGTCTTCGCTAGATCTTGAATCTGAGCTTTGGTGCCTATGCTAATGCGAGGATGGTCATTAAGAGCACGCGAGACAGTCGACGGTGAAACATTAGCCTTCTCCGCGATGTCCTTGATCGAGACAGACATGGTGCCCTCCGCGCAGACACTGGTCAACCATTTGTGCAAACGTTTGCACAAAAATAACAGAGTTGATGACACTTGTCAACAAAATCAAGTAGTTGGTCGATTACCTGGCATCTTGACCAACGTCCGACGGCCTGCGCGATCCGCTAGATCATTGGGCGCTATTGTATGATACCCTTCCATGTTTTGTTACCGTCTCGAGGATTGTTTGCACGAGTCCGAGATCGGATTCCGCATTGATGTCTTCGATATAGACATCGCCTGGCCAGGCGAAATCCGAACGCCGGGGCCCATTATAGGCAAGCGTTTCCGAGACGGTTTTGATCGCCTGTGCATACTCGGAAGCGATATCTTCGAGTTCCCGTTTCGTTGCCTCACGGTCTACGATGCTATTTCGATCGATACGCGTGGCCCCGATGCCCAAATAGAGCGGTTTGCCACGTTGAATCGCCTGTTCTACATAGAACGAAACCGGCGTCTGGTCGGCATCGAGCTTGATGATAAACTCCGGACAGACGCTCAGCTTGAAATCAATCAGTTCGGCCAGCGTGTCTGCGCCCGATTTCGTTCTATCTTTTTCCGCTCTGCTTTCTTTGCGGCGGCGGCCGGCCGTTCGTCGCTGCCTACCTCCACCGGCCGTCAGCACCAGGTGATCGCCGCGATAATTGGCGACGAAAACACGACCGCCCCAGGGATAATGACCGATCAGCCGGCGAACAGGGCCGGCCGCGATCTTCCTGAACAGGCGGGGGCTGATGAAGAGGGGCGATCCGGAGGCATCGGAGAGTTCGATCCAGGCCTTCGGAAAGCGGCGCGACAGGCGCTCGATCCAGGGAACGAAAATCCGGTCGGTCAAATGCTCGAGAAATTCATCGACAAAATCAGGTGCCTCGAGCAAGGCCGAAATCAGCGCCTCTTGGCCAAAGATATCGGCGGCTAGGCTATAGGGCGCCGGTAAATGGGCCACCGGTTCAAGGCCCGTCATATCCGCAAAACAGGCCAACATATCTTCGATAGCTCGGGGAATACCGTCTTCCAAGTCCGGCGTGTCCAACCCGCGCCAGCTCGTCCTGTCAACCAGCGGCTTCCCCGGGTCTGCTCCAGGCGCGTGTTCGTCCGGATACATCATAGCCTGCCCGAGGCATTCGGCGCCGAAAGCGTAAACTGGCCAACCGAGGGTCAGCTTGCGTATCCCAAGTAGGCGCTGTGTTATGAGCGTCGTGCGCACATAACGTTGTGGATCACCTTTGTAGAAATCAGCAGACGTCAAGCCATAGAGCCGGTACAGGATAGTCAGCGTCATTAAATGAAGGGACGTTGTCACGCAGATTGTATCCGCCGGAGCCGGCTCTTTAAAAACAGCATCGAACTGTCCTTCCATCACCGCATCAAAAAGCTCCCGTAGTCTTTTCCGCGCTGCGTCATCGCCCGCCTGCCACCGCTCTAATAAGGCCCTGCCTCCGGGCAATTGAAGGTCGTCTTCCAGCGTGCTCATCTGCCTGCTCCTTTGCTTCCTTCATATGATATGTCGCTTTCAATCGTTGTCCATTACGCTTCATTTGCCTTCGTTCCACCCTGCAACAGGTACCGCTCTTGTTACCATGATAGTTGGCTAAAGACGATGTTCCAAACTCCATCTGCTGAACGGCCAGGCCGGGGAACACGATCGTATGATCGGCTGGTTGAATCTGGTTCACCGGAATGCTTATATACATTAGAATTGGCAGTTGTGTCCAGGGCAATGAGTGGGCAAAGGTGTCCGGCAAGATGTGTTTATCGACTCCATAGACGACAACCCGTGAGCGAGAAATATCAATAGCAGCAGTTCGTGGTTCGGTGCAATGCTGGGCTTTTCTATTACGCCCTGTCGAGTAGACAACCATCCGTATTAACATCTCAATGCATTCTGTGATTAGAAATTGCATAAAACCTACAGCTTTTCTGCACGAGTTATGCAGATTTTCTCACTAGCTAGTTTCCATCGCGATTTGAACCAAGAAGGCGTTTTCGTAGTCCTGACCGGCTGCGGAAGACCCTCTCAACAGAGTATACAGGACACAGCAGCCGGCACACTCCAAATAGAAATCATTCTCACCGGCCTGGAGAACCCCCGTGGCGTGGCCATAGGTCCGAACGGCGAACTATTTGTCGCTCAGGCAGGCACGGGACGCTATTCGTCCGATCCCGCCTCGGGGGATGGCAAACTCACCCGGTTTACGGACATTAACGGCGACGGCGATTTCAACGACACGGGAGAGGCCGAACGCTGGTTCAGCCATCTACCCTCCTACAACGCACTTAAAGTATACGATACTGGGCGAGATGAGGTTGGGGGTCCTGTTGCCGTGCTGCTGCACCGAGATGGGCGTATCTTCCTCTCTGTGGACGACGGTGGCTTTGGTGAAATGGCTTTGCACGAGATTAGCCCGGCCAAAGGCGTCGGTCGTAGCCTTGCGGACCGTAATAACATGACCGGAATCACGTTCAATCTGAGCCAGGACAAAATCTTCGCAGTCGAAAGTGGGTCGAGCATATGGCCGCATTGATGGCCGAGGAAAAGACTTCCCAGGACTTGCCGCCCACAGAGCCGTCAAAGATAGCAGATCTTAGCCAGGTTTAAACCCTTGTTTGTCATTCTATTCGCCAACACTGCTTTGGTTGGAGCGGCCATGATCCGGCTCGATGGGGGCGATCCGACGGTTGGCGCCGGATTCCGCATCGGCTGGCAAGCGGGCTGCAGCCGCCGAAGCCGTCGCCATTATATGATATACTGCTTATTAGGCGTACAGTTAAATTCCTCTATTTGTGCGACTCATTCCGAATCGCACCCTAGCTACTAAAGGAGATTACTATGAAGTACATCGCTGTCGTCCGCGGCCAACTCAAAGCAGAAAGTCAGCAAGAGGCACAACAGCTTCACGATGAGATTTTGGAGCAACTGCCAGCCATAGGTCGACCCCTGGGATCCATTGGACACCAAGCCTACCTCGATCCTCAGAACCCAAAGGCATTTCTGGCGATTGATACCTGGACCAGCCTGGAGGGTCTGCAAAAATTCATGAGCGACCCCACCGTAGGAGAGGCGTTTGGCAATTTATTTGAGGGTCCGCCGGAAGTCACCGTCTGGAATGAGTCGGGATGGGCTTCTTTCTACGACGAGTAAAGGCGCAACCTATCAGCACTTCTATAAGTGCCACAATCATGGCAAATGCCCGCTTAACAAGGTGAGTTTACCTGCTGGCTCGGCCTTACACTTCCAGCCCTAGAACATCATTCGACGCTTGCTGCAGGTTCTGCTCGACGCCTAGATAGCGTTTTGTCGTCTGAATAATAGCATGGCCCAGAGTTAGCTGTGTCTGGTCTAAAGCGCCGCCGCCCTTATGGGCCAACTTGGCGAACGTTCGTCGAAGGTCATGCGCGGCCAGGCCAGCTACCGTCGCCATATAGTTGAGTTATCGCCAGTTACAATCTCCCTATTGCCTCTTGGCGACACCTTCCACGATTTGTCCAGGTGGCCCTTCTACGGAGAATCGAATTTCGTTAGCACTGTCGACAACTACGAAACGGAGGGAAAGAGAGGGAAACTCTGGCATCTTTATGCGAATCTATGCGCAGTTGGCCCCAACGGTAACTATACCTTGGGTCCGTCACGCTAACAGGTGAAATTTTACACCTTTGGTCGGTCGCGTCTTCTCTTCCCCTTTGCCGGCAAGTGACATCAAAGTACCTGCGGTGCTTCCAATCAACCCAGAAATCGAGTAGAATAAGGCTTACCGCTGTTATCATAGCAACGGCATAAACCAACATAGTTTCTTAGCAGCTGCCGAAGGCTCTCAGTCTTCGGCATTTTTATTCTGGATTTGACGAAAGGGAGGAATATTTCATGTCAGCAGAAGAAAACAAAACAATCGTTGCTGTATTTGATTTGCCTGGGGAGACTGCCGAAGAGTACGACCAGATAATGAAAGATTTGGAAGCAGCAGGTGCAGGTAACCCGGAGGGCCGTCTGTATCACGTGGGCTGTTCCCAAGAAGGGGGAACGTTTGTGGTGGATGTTTGGGAATCGACTGAACTGCGCGACCAGTTTCTCCAAACGCTCGTGCCCATCCTTAAAAAGCTTGGCGTGACACCGGCCGATCCCAAAACCTATCCGGTACGCAACATCATTAAGGGGTAGAACACGCTGGGTATAAAGGCGTTCATTAGTATTTCTTTTCTAAGGAGGTTTGGATGAGTAAGCTTCTGTGTGTAGGGACATATGCCACTGATGATCCAACCCGTGCTACTATGCCCTTTATTGCAGCTTCAGGTGCACTCGACAAG
>PVMK01127640.1_pt1 | contig 24904 bp, 25 predicted proteins | sample 1853481 | NCBI WGS metagenome assembly PVMK01 (sample SAMN08533507, study PRJNA380276) | Marine sediment metagenome, whole genome shotgun sequencing project.
TCTATCCGCGCAGGTTGGAATAACGCGAAACTACCCCCTGCCGGAAGCAGCCGGCAATCGGGACTCCGGTCTGGCCCCGAGTCCGGCATCACCTTGCCATTGATTTGCCGCAAATGTTCTCTATATGTCCTATATGTGCAAGATTACCCATAACGAAGAACACGACGAGGCGAAGGAACGACCCTGTCTGATGTGTGGTGAGGCATTTTCCAGCTCCTGGCCGGGCGAGCGCATTTGCCGGCGTTGCCGTTCTTCGGCGGCCTGGCGGCAGGGGTAACGCCGGGACGGGGCGGACACGGCGTGGCGGACATGACGTGGCGGTGTCCCGCGACAGGCGGGACGCGAGCATGGCGTGTGGCCTGACGGCGCCGCGACCCCGCGATTAGGGCCGTCTATCCCGCATTAACGTCTTAGTCACTCGACGCTGATAGCTCTGACGAAGCGGCCGGTTTTCGTGGCCGGCACCGAACCGGAGAGACCAGCATGGGTGTGACGCCGATTGGCCACCCGACATTGACGCCAGCAGACGTGCGGGCCATCGCCTCGCGCAGCGCCCTGCTGGTGGACAAAGGCCTGATCGGCGCTTGTCTGCCGATCGAGACCGAAGATGGCGAGCTGGTGGTGGCGCTGATCGGTACCGATGGCGAGACATTGCTGTGCGCCTTCGGCAAGGACCAGGGCTGGTACTACGTGACCGATCCCGAGGGCGTTCCCTTGGCCCAGGGCCGCCTGATCGAAGAAGTGCTCAATGTCTTGAACAAGCTGCCGGGCGAAGCCGGCCGTGCCATCTCCGCAGCCTGACGTTTCCAGATTCATGCCCGGATTCATGCCCGGATTCACGTATGCCGGGTGACTTGTCCTAGGCCGGGCCAGTGCGGCCGGGTCGCCACGTCTTTGCTGCCGCAGCCCGAGCAGCGCATGCGCGTGCCGACCTCGGGAACCGGATAGCCCGGCCCCAGTTCGGCCATCAGGCGGGCGGTTTCGATAACCGCGTTGTGGCCGCAGCGGTTGCACCAGCAGAACACCTCGACCTCCGCCTGGGCCAGGTCGCCGAGCTTGCTGGCCCTGAGCCGCCGTTCCTCGCCGTCCAACTGTCCGCGTTTGATGGCCGCCATGACCCGTCGATCGATGTTTCAGTCTAGGTGAGAACATATCAGGAACAATCGGATGGTTCAACCGGCCCTCCGGGGCGGTTCGTGTCGACATGCTGGCGTATTTTGCGTCTGTCGGCCGCGTCTGTCGGCCGCGTCTGTCGGCCGCGTCTGCCGGCCGCGTCGGTCTGGCCGCGCCGGTCTGGCCGGAAACCGGTCTAAGACACGATCTGAAGGCGCCCTTCGATGGCACTCAAGGCATCGTCCAGGCAGGTCGCCTGGGCCAGACGGCGGTGGTTGCGCAGGACCAGGTACTCCACCCCTTGGCGCGGCGAGGACCAGCGTTTGGTGATGGTGTAGAGCGGCTGTTCGTGGCTGTGGCGGAACACCGAAAAGGCCGCCAACCCGCCGTCTTGATCGATGGCGTAGTCCCGCCATTCGCCGCGGGCCACGCGGCGGCTGTAAAGGGTGAGCAGTTGGTGCAACTCGGATCGGGTGAAATGAAGCGCGCGGTTGGGGTCTCGCCGTGTGGCTTGCCTCGGTGTCAGCGAATAGATTTTGCCCATCTTTGCCCGCAGTGATTCAGCAGTGATTCCGCAGTAATTCTGCAGTAATTCTGCAGTAATTCCGGCGCAGCCCCTGCCATTTATGACAATAGTGTTCCCGAAAAGTGCCTGCACGTCCAGTGGGTCGTCCAGTGGGTCGTCCAGTGGGGCGTCCAGTGGCAGGTAGGGGGCGCCGCCCCGACCGTTGCCCCGACCGCCGCCCCGACCGCCGCCCCGGCCGCCGTATCGGTCGCCGTATCGGTCGCGCCCGCTGTCCGCCGGAGGGCGTCAGAAAGCCTTGACGATGCGCCGCATCGCCCGCGGCTTCCTTCCTACCCGGCCCTACCCGGCGAAAAGCGGACACGATCTCTATGGGTCTTTATCACTGATCTTTGGTATAAGACACGATTCGGCCGGCTGGCTGTGGGACGCTTCGGTGGGACGGGGCCGGTAGAGCAACAAGAATCCGGGACTGGAGAGAGGACATGGCGACGGAAACGCCAATTTGCGATTTCGGCTGGAAGGCGCCGGAGTTCCACCTCGAGGGCATCGACGGCCGGAACTACAGCCTGGAAGACGTGCGCGGCGCTAAGGGAACCCTCGTCATATTCATCTGCAACCACTGCCCCTATGTGCGCTCCGTGATCGATCGCATCGTGCGCGACGTGGCGGCGCTCAAGGACGAGGGAATCGGCGCGGTGGCGATCATGGCGAACGATACCGAGGCCTATCCGGATGATTCCTTCGACAACATGAAACGCTTCGCCGAGCAGCACCGCTTCAACTTCCCCTATCTCATCGATCGCACCCAAGAGGTCGCACGCGCCTACGACGCCGTCTGCACGCCGGATTTCTTCGGGTTCAACGGGGGTCTCGGGCTGCAATACCGCGGGCGCCTGGACGAATCCAAGCGAGAGGCGGTTCCCGGCGCGCGCCGCGAGCTCTACGAGGCCATGGTGCGGGTCGCCGAGACAGGCGAGGGGCCGAAGGACCAGATAGCCTCGATGGGCTGTTCCATCAAATGGCGGCCCCCGGATGGATAATGGGGGCGGGATAACGGGGGCGGGATGACCGGCGCCGGGCCCTTCGGGACTTGCCCTCGGGGTTCTTTATCCCATATGACTGCCGGGCTAATGTAGCGCGCCTTATCCGCACCGACCCTAGAACGACATCCGAGCCGTTGCCGTGGCTGATATCTTTCGCGAAGTGAACGACGAGCTCAAACGCGATCGCGCGAGTGAGCTGGCGAGAAAATACGGGCCGTACTTCATCGGCTTCGCCGTAGCCATCGTGTTGGGCACCCTGGGCTATCTTTTGTGGCGGGACTGGGATCTCGAACGCCGCTCAGAGCGATCGGACCAATTCAACGCGTCCCTCGAGCTGGCCAGCGATGGCCAGAACGATGCGGCGGTGGCGGCCCTGGCCGAGCTCGGCGAGCCAGACGGCGCCTATGGCACCCTGGCGGCCTTCGAGCGCGCGCGCCTGCTGGCGGAAGATGGCCGGCTGGATGAGGCCCTGGCGGCTTGGGAGGCTTTGGCTGCGAGCGACGCGGCCGGGCCCGCTCTGCAGGGGGTCGCGCGGTTGTTCTTCGTCATGCATCAAATCGACGACGGGGATCCTGCCGAGCTGCGCGCGATGCTGGAGCCGCTTTTCGTGGCGGGCAATGGTTTCCGGCCGCTCGCCATGGAACTGAACGCCGTGCTGACGCTGCGCGAAGGCGACCGCGATGCGGCGCGGCGAATCTATACCGAGATCGCCGACGATCTCACGGCGCCGCCGGGCTTGCGGGCCCGCGCGGCGCAGGTGCTGGCGTCGCTCGCGGAGGGCCGGCCGCAATGAGGCGACTGGCCGCACTCCCGGCCTTGGGCCTTGCCGGCCTTGTGTTGCTCTCGGGGTGCGGTACCTTCTTGGGCCGGTCGGAAACCGACAAACGCTTGCCGGGCAAGCGGGTATCGATCCTGGCCGTCGACCGGGGCCTGACCGCGGACCGTGCGATCGCGGACCTCGACGTCGAACTGCCGCCACCCTACGTCAACGAGGCCTGGGCGCAAGCCGGCGGCACCTCGGCGCATGCCATGTATCACCTTCAGCTGGGCGATACGCTGAAGCGCCAGTGGAAATCGGATGTCGGCGAGGGCTCGGGCGACGACCGTCACATCCTGGCCCAGCCGCTGGTTGTAGGCGGCACCGTTTACACCATGGACGCCCGTTCGCAAATCACCGCCTTCGATAGCGAGTCCGGCCGCCGGCTGTGGCGAACGGATGTCGAGCTGGAGGAAGAGGACAGCGGCTACTTCGGCGGCGGCTTGGCCTATGGGGACGGCCGCCTGTTCGTCACCACGGGTTTTGGGATCATCTTCGCGCTCGACGCGCAATCGGGAGAGATCATCTGGCAACAGCGGGTCACGGCCCCGATGCGGGCCGCCCCGACGGTGAGCGGCGGGCGGGTCTTCGCCACAACCCTCGACAACCGGACCTTTGCTCTCGCCGCCGACAACGGGCGCCGGTTGTGGGAACACACTGGGGTTCAGGAAATTGCCAGTCTGCTGGGCGGTGCCAGCCCGGCGGTGGCCGGCTCGGTCGTGGTCGTGCCTTATTCCTCGGGCGAGCTGCATGCCCTCCTGGTGGAAAACGGGCGCGAGCTGTGGAGCGATGTTTTGACGCCCGTCAATCGCTTCGATCCAGTGTCCAACCTGGCCCATATCAGAGGCATGCCGGTGATCGACCGGGGGCTGGTCCTGGCCGTCAGCCATTCCGGGCGCATGGTTGCGATCGACCTGCGGCGCGGGGTTCGGGCTTGGGAGCTGGAGGTCGGTGGCGTCCAGATGCCCTGGCCGGCCGGCGATTTCATCTACCTGTTGACGAACGAATCCGAGGTGATCTGCGTGGTGCGCCAATCCGGCCGGGTCCGCTGGGTGCGCTCGCTGCCGCGGTTCGAGGACCCGGAGGAACTGGAGGGCCCGATCGGCTGGTTCGGCCCGGTGCTGGCCGGCGACCGCCTGATCGTGGCCTCTTCCACCGGTGACGCGTTCTCGATATCCCCCTACACGGGCGAGCTGCTGGGCCATCTCGATCTGCCGGGCACGCCGACCGTTGCGCCGGTGGTGGCCAACAACACCCTCTATATCCTGACCGAGGACGCCGCCCTCGTGGCGATCCGCTGACGCCACACGAAACCGCGTCACGCCCTGCCATGCCAGAGACCGTCGCTATCGTGGGCCGGCCGAATGTCGGCAAATCCACTCTGTTCAACCGGCTGGTCGGCAGGCGCCTCGCCTTGGTGCATGACGAGCCGGGCGTGACCCGGGATCGCCGCGAGGGGGAGGGGCGCCTTTTCGATCTCAGCTTCCGGGTGATCGACACGGCGGGATTCGAGGATGCCCGGGGCGGTAGTCTCAAGGCCCGGATGCGCGCGCAGACCGAGCGCGCCCTCGAGGACGCCGACGTCGCCCTCCTTTTGATCGACGCGCGGACCGGAATCACGCCGATGGACGAGGTCTTCGCCCAAATACTGCGCGAACGGGGGCGGCCGGTGGTGCTGGTGGCCAACAAGTGCGAAGGCAGGCAGAGCGAGGCGGGGCTGCTCGAGGCCTACAGCCTGGGCCTGGGGGAGCCGGTGTCCCTGTCCGCCGAGCACGGTCTCGGTCTGGCCGATCTGGAGGCGGCCGTCCGGCCTTATCTGAGGGAGCCGGAGACGGGTGAGGGAGGCGAGGACGAAGCCGGTGCGGCCGTGGCGCGGCCCGAGGGGCCGCTGCACCTGGCGGTGGTCGGCCGGCCCAATGTCGGCAAGTCGACCCTGGTCAACCGCCTGATCGGCGAGGACCGCCTCTTGACCGGCCCCGAGGCCGGCATCACCCGCGATGCCATCTCCGTGCCCTGGCGTTACCAGGAGCGGGAAATTCGCCTGGTCGACACGGCCGGCCTGCGCCGGCGCGCCCGGATCACCGAGCGGCTCGAAAAGATCTCGACCGCCGACAGCCTGCGCGCCCTGCAGTTCGCCCAGGTGGTGGTGTTGATGGTCGAGACCGAAGCGGAGGCCCCGCTGGAGAAACAGGACCTCACCATCGCCCGACAGATCGTGGACGAAGGCCGGGCGCTGGTAATCGCGTTGAACAAGTGGGATGTCTGCCGGGACCGGGAGGGCGCGATGCGCGCCTTGCGCGACCGGCTCAAACGATCCCTGCCGCAGACCCGCGGCGTGCCGGTGGTCCCCGTCTCGGCGCTCAGGGGCGACGGGCTGGACCGCCTCATGGCGGCGGTCTTCGCTGCCTACGAAGTGTGGAACCGACGGGTGCCGACGGCGACCCTCAATCGCTGGCTTGCCGAGGTCACCGCCCATCACCCGCCGCCGGCGTCCAGGGGCCGCCGGGTTCGGCTTAAGTACATCACCCAGGCGCGCACCCGCCCGCCGACCTTTGCCGTCTCCTGTTCCAAGCCGGAGGCCCTACCGCGTTCTTATCTGCGCTATCTGGAGAACGCGTTGCGTGATGACTTCGACCTGCCGGGCACGCCGATCCGCATTCATCTCAAGAAGACGAAGAGCCCCTACGCGCCCAAAGACTAATGCCGTCCCCTGTTTAGGTCCGATCCTTGATCACTTGGCCCGCGGGCTCTAATACCAAGTCTCGGCCAAGAGCAAGCGCACCATCGACGCCAAATTGTAAGAGCTTTGCCATCCTTTCCGCGGAGAGACCGCCGATCATGCCCAATCGGTTGCAACAATTGCTGGACGCGCGCCCTTGGCTGCTGGCCGATGGGGCGACGGGCACCAACTATTTCGACGCGGGATTGGAAACCGGCGATGCCCCGGAGCTGTGGAATATCGACCATCCGGAGCGGGTTGCCGCTCTCCACGAGGCCTTCATCGCGGCCGGCTCCGACATCATCCTCACCAACTCCTTCGGCGGTACGCGCCATCGCTTGAAGCTGCACAAGGCCCAGGACCGGGTCGCCGAGATCAACCGCGCGGCGGCGGCCATCGCGCGCCGGGCGGCCGATGCCTGCGGGCGCGAGGTCGTCGTGGCCGGCTCCATGGGACCGACGGGCGAGATTCTGGCGCCGATCGGTCCGCTCTCGGAATCCGACGCGGCCGACGCTTTCGCCGAGCAAGGCGCGGCCTTGGCCGAAGGCGGCGCCGATGTCTTGTGGATCGAGACCATGTCCTCGGAAGAAGAGCTGCGCGCCGCCATCAAGGGGGCCGAGCGGGCGGGCCTGTCCTACGTTTGCACCCTCAGCTTCGACACCCATGGGTGCACCATGATGGGGGTTAGGCCGACCCGCGTCGCGCGCATGATGCACGAGCTCGAGCCTGGCCCGATGGCCTTTGGCGGCAACTGCGGAACCGGCGCCTCCGAGCTGCTGGCAGCGCTACTCAACATGACCGAGGCCGCCGAGCCGGGCGACGTGTTGGTCGCCAAGAGCAACTGCGGCATCCCCGAATACGTCGACGGGCAGATCCAATATTCGGGAACGCCCGAACTGATGGCCGACTACGCGCGCCTCTGCCGGGACGCGGGCGTACGTGTCATCGGTGGTTGCTGCGGCACCACGCCAGCGCATGTCGCGGCCATGCACGCCGCGCTCATGGCCCACGAGCCGGGGGCGCGGCCGGCCCTGGAGGCGGTGGTCGCTCGCCTCGGCCAGGTCTCCGCCGGGGCGCAGAAACAGCTTGCTGCCGAGGACGACGCCGGTGAGTCCGCCGCCGATGCGCGCTCCGGACGCCGCCGCGGCCGCCGGCGACGCTAGGACATTTCCGCTTCGCTGAGCCTCTGCGCCAGCCCTTCTTTTTGGTTGATAGGCTTCGGCGCCAGCCTTCGTCCCCTCCCGGCCAGCCACAGCATACAATGGCATTGGGTGGCGGGGAGGGGGCGAGGGCTGGTCCCGCAACATCGGATACTTGATACGAGCAGCCCGCGCCGTCGCCGACTCAGGTCGCGGCGATCTCGTCCAGCAGCGCCTCCAGCTCGACGATGCTTTCGAGTACGCGATCGGCAAAGGGCGACAGGTCGCTGCGTTCGCTGGTGCCGGTCAGCACCCCGACCACCAGGCCGGCGCCGGCCGCGCGGCCCATCTCGAGATCGTGCAGATTGTCGCCCACGACCGAAACCTCGGCGGCCTCCAGTCCGGTCGCGCGACAAAAGCCGTCGACCAGATTGGGACTCGGCTTGGGCGCATAACCGCTGTCGTAGCCGGCGAGGAAATCGAGCAGCTCGATGACCCCGAAATGGGCCAGCGTCGCGTGGGCGCCGGCCTCGCTGTCGCTCGTCGCCACGCCGAGGCGCAGGTCGCGGGCCCTCAGGCGCGCCAGCAGGGGGGCCAGCTCCGCCACCGGCGTTGCGGAATGGCGGCCACCTTCGGTGAAGCTCTGCTCCACCAGGCGGGTCAGGTCCTCAGGATCGCAGCCGGGCATCAGCCCTGCCCAGCAGGCGGCGATCTCCCGGTTGGTGCCGGCCGCCAGCGGGCTGCCGGCGCGCACCCGTTCGGCGGCCGCGTCGTAGCCGCCCGCCACCAGCAGCCGATCGGCCAGGCCCTGGTCGCCGCCAGCCGCCGCCAAGGCGGCCTTGTGATTGAGCGGCATCCAGGTGGCGACATAGTCGAGCAGGGTGCCGTCCTTGTCGAAGAGGATGCCTTTGATGGCCATAATCGCGGTTCGGGACGATGTTTGCGAATTTGGATGAGGGGCGAGCGTTAGCACGGGGGAAGAGAGTTCACCAGAGACAAATCCCCCGCAATTCGCTGTTGTCCCGCGCCCGCCCCGGGCGCTAGTCTCGTGCGCCATGAGCAGCTATCCCATTGACCATTTTGTCAGCGACCTGGAGTTCGTTCTGACCGCTGCCGGCAGCGAGGACGACGTCTTGCAGGCTGTCGCGCCGCTGGCCCAGAAGTTCGCGGCGGAGATGATTCGTCCTGCGGCGGCCGACTTCGCCTGGCATGAAAAATATGGCATGGGCGACCTAGAGCTTTATCAAGCGCCGGACGACGGGCTTCTCATCACGCTCGGCGCCTGGCAGCCGGGGCACGGCGTGCCGCCGCACGACCACGGCACCTGGGCCGTCGTCGTCGGCATCGAGGGCAATGAGCGCAATTTGCTGTGGCGGCGCCTGGACGACGGGTCGCGGCCCGGCTATGCCGAGATCGACAGGCTGGAGACCAAGCTGGTGAGCCCCGGCGAGGTTCTCACCATGACCACAGAGGACATCCACAGCGTCGACAACAGCGGCGACGAAGTCTCCTATACCCTCCATGTCTACGGGCAGAGTCTGGAAACCAGCGGACGGCGGCAATACGATCCCGAGGCGCGGAGCGTTCAGGTGGTCGCCTACGACCTGGCGTGAGCCGCCACTACAAAGCAACCAAATTCAAGCATCAATCGGCGGGCATCGTGGGTTTCGGCTCTTCCGCGGCGGCGGCGACCTTGGCGTCCGGGTGCAGCTGGGCGGCCACCGGCGACATGCGCGGCAGGGCCACGAAGTCCCCCTGCTCTTCGACCGGAAGAGGCTTACGGCGGCCCATGCGGTAGAGCACGAAGGCGGTGAGCAGGCCTGCGATGGCGCCGATATAGCCGAAGAAGGCGTGCGGCCCGAGCCAGCTCATGGCGACAGAGGAGAGCAGCGGTCCGGCGACGGCGCCGACCGAAAAGGCCATCAGCATGCGGCTTGCCCCGGCGACGTAACGCTCGCGCTCCAGGTAATCGAAGGCCTGGGCGATGGAGAGGGGATAGACGTTGCTGATCGCCCCACCCAGCAACGCCGCCAGCACCAGGACGACTGGCAGAGGGTCGCCCAGCCGGCCGGCGGCAAGGCCCGCGAAGCAGACCATGGTGGCGCCGGCCAATAGATTGCACAGCACGGTACGGCGGTCGAAGCGGTCGGACAGCCACCCAATGGGGATCTGCAGCAGCAGGCCGCCGAAGATGTAGCTGCCGGTGAACAGCGACGTCTCGAAGACCGACAAGCCGATCTCCCGTCCGAAGATGGCGCCCATGCCCCAGAAGGCGCCGAGCATCAAGCCCGAGCAGACGGCGCTGGTCACCGCCAAGGGCGAGATCCGGTAGAGCTCGCCCAGAGTGATGGGGGCCGCCTTGGCGAGGCTCGGGGCCTCGGCGCGGGTGAGCGCGACGGGCACGATCGCCAGGCTGGTCAGGAGGGCCGCGGCGATGAAGCCGCCGGCCGAGTCCACGTCCCAGACGTTGATCGAAAGCTGCCCGAGGGCCATGGCGCAATAGGTGATCACCATGTAGACCCCGAGCACCCGCCCGCGGTTGGTGTTGTCCAGCCGGTCGTTGAGCCAGCTTTCCAGCGCGGCAAAGATGCCGGCGATACAGAGCCCCGAGACGAACCGTAAGACCGCCCAGGCCATCGGATCGAAGATCATGGCGTGACAGAGGATGGCGCCGACGTTGAGCGCCGAGAGGCCGGCGAAAGCCCGGATATGGCCGACCCGGAAGATCAGCGTCTTGCCATAGATGCAGCCCGCCAGCAGTCCGGCGAAATAGGCCGCCATGACCAAGCCGGTCAACTCGTTGGCGACCCCCGCCGCCGCCATCTTCAGCGGCAGTGTGATGGCCAGGAGGCTGTTGCCGAGCATGAACAGCAGCACGGCCATGAAAATGGAGGAAACCGACGTCAGGATGGGCAGCATAAGGCGGGACACGCGATAGCAAGCATTCAGCTTCGCTCATGGCATGCCTTGGCATCGCCACGCAAGCGGAATCGCGCTTGGCGGCGCGCGGTGAAATGAGTGTTTATCCGCGCAGGTTGGTAGAAGGCCTGGGCCTGGCTTATTCGTCCTTTGCATAGGCCATATAAAACAATGGGCTAGGCCGCTCTTCTTCGTTCCAGTCTTAACCGAGGTTTTCTGCGGTTGTCGGCGCATTAGCGTTATTGCGGCGGTGTTTCAGCGAGCTTGTTCGCTGAGAGAACCCTAAGGGCGATTAACGCTCGAATCACGATGACTTCGATACCAAAGACCTCGGCGTCGTGGTTCGGGCAGGACCGTCGGCAGAGCTTATCTGAACGGCACCCCTGCCCGGCGCAGGCGAGGCTAACCGGGTCTCGGTGGCTCCGCTTATTGCGGTACGCGGGACCGTCGTAAGGAGGGGATTGGAGCGATGAGGAAGACACGCGAATTGCTGAGCCGTTTCTGGAACGATGAAGAGGGCGCAGCCGCAGCGGAATACGCCTTGCTACTGGCCATCATAGCGGCCGGCCTGGCGGTCGCGGCCGGCACGCTCGGATCGGCCATCTCGAACGCGATGGACAACGCCTCGAACTGCATCGCCGAAGGGCCGGACTGCACGCAATAGCCGCAGCGGCAAGCGGTCGATCGCGAGCTTTCTTAAGATCCTTCTCGGTCGGTCGGCGTTGCCGGCCGACCAGGCGGAGCAGGCCGTAAGCGTTAGCGCGCGTGGCCCCGGCCGGCCCCTGGCGCTGCCGCCGGCGGAGCTCCGGTTCACCCGACCGGAGCTGGCCCGGCGCGGGTTCGCGCGGCGTCCGGCCCCGCACGACCTCAGTCAAAACTTTCTGACGAAATCAGCCCGTTGGTGAGTTCGTTTGAGCGAGCTCCGAATTTTGACGACCGCCCTTCGCCCCATGAGATGGGTGACTATCACCGGGACTTGGTATTGCCCGGCTCGCCGTCGAGCCATGCATCGGTTACCTTGAGCCGGCTTGGCGGGCGCGGGCGGGGAAGGGCCTCGGGCGCCCGGCATGGGTAATCTTCCTCCTGGACCGCAGATGACGGTAAGCGACGCGCGCCTCGAGACCTATCTGGAGCTGCTTCCCGAGGTGGCCGCGGCGCTCGCCGGCGGACGGCCCGTGGTCGCCCTGGAGTCCACCGCCATCGCCCATGGGCTGCCGCGGCCGCAGAACCTGGTGACCGCCCGCCACCTCGAGGCCATCGTGCGGGACGTGGGCGCCGTTCCCGCGACCGTGGCGATCCTCGACCACCGCATCCGCGTCGGCCTTACCGCGGAAGAGTTGGGCGCATTCGCCGCCCGCGAGGACGTCGTCAAGGCGAGCCGGCGCGACCTCGCGTTCCTGCTTGTCTCCGGACACGCCGGCGCGACCACGGTGGCCGCCACGCTCACCGTCGCCGCCTTGGCCGGCATCAGGGTGTTCGCCACCGGCGGCATCGGCGGGGTCCACCGCGGCGGCGAGACGAGCCTCGACGTATCGGCCGATCTGGGCGCCCTGGCCGACAGCCCGGTCGCTCTGGTTTCGGCCGGCGCAAAACTCATCTTAGATCTAAGAAAGACACTAGAAGTAGCTGAAACATATTCTATTCCCGTCATCGGCTACGGCTGCTCCAGCTTCCCCGGTTTCTATTGCGCCGACGCCGGCCTGGCGCTCGATCTCGGGGTCGAAAAGCCGCGGGAGGCGGCCGACATCATGCGCGGCCATTGGGCGCTCGGCCTCGGCGGGCTGCTCTTCGCCAACCCGATTCCCGAAGCCGCCGCGCTCCGGCGGGACGACATGGAAGCCTGGATCGACGAGGCGTTGCGCGACGCCGAGAAATCCGGACTGACGGGCAAGGAGGTGACGCCCTTCCTCCTCGCGCGACTGCACGATCTAAGCGACGGCCGCACCATCGAGGCCAACGTGGCGCTGCTCGAAAAGAACGCCCGGGTCGCCGCCGAGATCGCCTGCGCCTACGCCGACTCGGACTCCGACAGCGACTCCGACTCCGGGCAGGGCTGAGAGGCGTTGCCCGGACAGGCGACCTTGCCCGAGCCCTTCGCCGCCTGGTTCGCGGCGCGCGGCTGGCGGCCCCATGCGCACCAGTTGGCGATGCTGGCCGCCGCCCGGGCCGGCGAGTCGGCTCTGTTGATCGCGCCGACCGGTGGCGGCAAAACCCTGGCGGGCTTCCTGCCGAGCCTGATCGACCTGGCCGAGGCTCCACGCGCGGGGCTGCACACGCTCTATGTCTCGCCCTTGAAGGCGCTCACCGTCGACATCCACCGCAACCTGACCCAGCCGATCGCGGAGATGGGGCTCCAAATTGTGAGCGAGACCCGCACCGGCGACACGCCCTACGGCAAGCGCCAACGTCAGCGCCGCCGGCCGCCGCAACTGCTCATGACCACGCCGGAGTCCCTCGCCCTGCTGCTGTCCTATTACGACGCGGCCAAGGTCTTTGCCGGCCTCGCCTGCGTCGTGGTCGACGAACTGCACGCGCTGGTCGACAACAAGCGCGGCGACCTGCTGGCTCTCGGCCTGGCGCGGCTGCGCAGTCTGGCGCCGGGCTGCCGCCTGGTCGGCCTCTCGGCCACCGTGGCGGACCCGCCAGCCATGGCCGGCTGGTTGGCGCCCGCTGTCAATGAGGCCGGCGCGGCGGGCGAGACCGCGCCACGGCTGATCGAGGGGGAGCCCGGACCCGACCCGGAGATCGAGATCCTCGCCACCAAGGCCTATCTGCCCTGGTCCGGCCATATGGCGGTGCATGCCCTGGAAGAGGTCTACGAGCGGATCCGGGGCGCTGGCACGACCATCGTGTTCGTGAACACCCGGGCCCAGGCGGAGATCGTGTTCCAGGAGCTGTGGCGCTTCAATGCAGATGGGCTGGCCATTGCGCTGCATCACGGCAGCCTGTCGGCCGAGCAGCGCCGCAAGGTGGAATCCGCCATGGCGCGGGGCGATTTGCGCGCGGTCGTGGCCACCTCCTCGCTCGATCTCGGCATCGACTGGGGCGCGGTCGACCTGGTGGTGCAGGTGGGCGCCCCCAAGGGCTCGGCCCGGTTGCTGCAGCGGATCGGCCGGGCCAATCACCGCCTCGATCAGCCGAGCCGGGCGCTCCTGGTGCCGGCCAACCGCTTCGAGGTGCTGGAATGCCGGGCGGCCCTCGCGGCGGTGCGCGCGGGCACCCTCGACGGCGCGCCGCCCAGGCCCGGCGGCCTCGACGTCCTCGCCCAGCACATCCTCGGCATGGCCTGCGGCGGCCCTTCCTGGCCGACCGGCTCTACGCCGAGGTGAAGATCCGCGTGGCCTACGCCGGCCTGCCGCGCCGCGAGTTCGACGACGTGCTCGACTTCGTCGCGACCGGCGGCTATGCGCTCGGCACCTACGAGCGCTACCGCCGCCTCGCCCGCGATGCCGAGGGCCGCTACCGGGTCGCTTCCCAGACCCATGCCCGGCGCTACCGCATGAACATGGGCACCTCGTCGAGGCGCCGACCATCCAGGTCCGCCTCAAGCGCGGCCGGTCGCTGGGCGAGGTGGAGGAGTATTTCGTGCAGGCTCTGGTGCCCGGCGACAGCTTCATCTTCGCCGGTCAGCTGCTGCGCTTCGAGGGCCTGCGCGAGACCTACGCCGAGGTGAGCCGCACCGCCGACGGCGATCCCAAGGTCCCGGCCTATATGGGTGGGCGCCTGCCGCTCAGCACCCATCTGGCCGAGCGGGTGCGCGGCCTGCTGGAAAGCCCGGCGGCCTGGCGCGACCTGCCCCCGGCGGTGGCCGAGTGGCTGCGCATCCAGCGCTGGCGCTCGGTGCTGCCGCCGGCCGACGGGCTGCTGGTCGAGACCTTTCCGCGCGGCAACAAGCAGTTCCTGGTCGCCTACTGCTTCGAGGGGCGCAACGCCCACCAGACCCTCGGCATGCTGCTGACCCGGCGCATGGAGCGCGCGGGCCTCGGCCCCCTCGGCTTTGTCGCCACCGATTACGTGCTGGCGGTGTGGAGCCTGAAGGCGGCCGAGGACGTGGACGGCCTCTTCGCCGAGGACATGCTGGGCGACGACCTGGAGGAGTGGATGGCCGAATCCTCCATGCTGCGCCGGACCTTCCGCAACGTGGCGGTGATCGCCGGGCTGATCGAGCGCCGCCAGCCGGACGGGAGCGCAGCGGCCGGCAGGTCGCCTTCAACGCCGACCTGATCTACGACGTGCTGCGCAAGCACGAGCCGAACCATGTGCTGCTGCGGGCCACCCGGGCCGACGCGGCCGGCGGGCTCACCGACATCCGCCGCCTCGCCGACATGCTGAAGCGGGTGCGAGGGCGGATCCGCCACCGCGCCCTCGACCGGGTCTCGCCGCTCGCCGTGCCGGTGCTGCTGGAGATCGGCAAGGAGCAGGTCTACGGTGGCGCCCTCGACGAACTCTTGGACCAGGGCGCCCAGGCGCTGATCGCCGAGGCGACGGAAGAACTGGAGCAGGCGGAGCTGCCTCTATGAGTGCGCGCAAAGCGGAGAAAAACGGCATCACGCAGATCCGGCTGAACGGCGCGCTGCTGACCGCCGACCCCGCCGGCGCGCTCCTCTGGCCGGCCCGGCGAACCCTTGTGGTGGCCGACCTGCATCTGGAGAAGGGCTCGGCCTTCGCGGCGCGGGGCCAGTTCCTGCCGCCCTACGACACCCGGGCGACCCTCGGCCGGCTCGAGGCGCTGATCGCGAAGCACCGGCCGAAGCGCGTCATCTGCCTCGGCGATTCCTTCCACGACGGCGATGCCGGCGAGCGGCTCGCCGCCGCCGACCGGGCGCGGCTCAGGCGGCTGACGGCGGCCTGCGACTGGATCTGGATCGAAGGCAACCACGACCCGGAACCGCCGGACGATCTGGGCGGACGCATCGTGGCCGAGCTGATCGACGCGCCGCTCGCCTTCCGCCACCGCGCACAGAACCAAAACGCAGGATCTCGCGGGGTGGCGGGCGAGATCTCCGGCCACTGGCACCCCAAGGCCGCCGTCCACCTGCCGCCCAAGCGCATCTCGGCGCCCTGCTTCGTGAGCGACGGGCGGCGGCTCGTACTGCCGGCTTTCGGCGCCTATACCGGCGGGCTCAACGTGCTCGATCCCGTGGTGAGCGGCCTCTTCCGACCCGACTTCTTCGTGCACCTGGTGCACCGCGAGCGCCTCTACGGCTTTCCCCGCGACAAGCTGGTGGCGTGACGCCGCGGCCTACGGGCCGCTCACCTCGCCCAGACTCTCATCGAGGATATCGAGCGCCCGGTCGAGGTCGTCTTGCGCGATGGTGAGCGGCGGACCGAGGGTGAGGATGTTGCCCATGGTGATCTTGAAGCTGAGGCCGCGTTCGAGGCAGCGGTAGAAAGCCTCCTCGGCCGCGTCGTTGGCCGGCGCGCGGGTCTCCCGGTCGGTGACCAGCTCGACCCCCATGAGGAGCCCCCGCCCGCGCACGTCGCCGATAAGGGCGTGCTTGTCCATCATGTCGGCGAGGCGCGCGAGGGCGTGGGCGCCCAGCTCCTCGGCGCGCGCGACCAACCCCTCGTCCTCGATGATCTCGATGGTGGTGAGGGCCGCGCGGGTCGTGACCGGATTTTTCTCGTGGGTGTAATGGCCGAGCGCCCAGGCGTCGGCCACGTCCAGCTCGGGCCGGCAGAGGGTGGCGGCGATCGGCAGGATGCCACCGCCGAGCGCCTTGCCCAGCACGAGGATGTCGGGCACCACGCCCTCGTGTTCGCTGGCGAAGAGCCGGCCGGTCTTACCCAGGCCGGTCGGGATCTCGTCGAAGATCAGCAGGGCGCCGTGATCGTCGCAGGCCCGGCGCACCGCCGGCCAGAATCCGGGCGGCGCAATGTAGGGCACGGCGCGCATCGGCTCGGCGACCACCGCCGCCACGTCGCCTTCCTTTTCCAGCACCGTGCGGATGAGCTCGGCGCAGACTTTGCCGCAAGTCTCGGTATGGGGTTCACGGCCCGAGTGGGAATAGCCGAAGGGATTGCGGTAGCAGTCGTAGACCGGTACGTGCTCGCTGCCGGCCAACAGCGGCCCGGCCGGCCCGGAGCGGAACATCGCCTCGCCGCCGACGCTCACCGCGCCGAAGCCGGAGCCGTGATAGGCATCCCAGAAGGAGACCGTCTTGAAGCGCCCGGTGGCGGCGCGGGCGACCTTGAGGGCGATCTCGATGGCGTCCGAGCCGCCGGTGGCGAACAGCACCTTGGAGAGGTCGCCGGGCGAGACCTCGGCCAGCTTGCGCGCCAGCGCGACGGCCGGCTCGCAGGCGTAGCGGCGCGGCGCGAAGGAGAGATCGTCGAGCTGGGCCTTGATGGCGGCGATCAGGCGCGGATGGCCGTAGCCGATGTGGTGCACCGAGTTGCCGTGAAAATCCATGAAGCGCCGGCCGGCCAGGTCCTCGATCCAGATGCCCTCGGCCTTGCGGATCGCCGAAAGGCAGGGGGTCGAGACGGACTGGTGCAGGAAATAGCGCGCGTCCTCGGCCAGAAGCGCGTCGCTCTCCCCATGGGCGGAGGTCGCGGCCCAGCGCCGGCGCAAGAGCGAGAGGTTCGATTCCCCCTCCGACTGCGCCGGCGTGGCCCCTGTGGGCGGCTCCGGAGTAGGTGCACCTCGGCTGGATGCGGCCATTGGCAGATCCCGCCCGCTTACGGCTTTTCGCCCCGGGCGAGGCGCGCGTTAACGTCGTCGATCACCGCCGGCAGTTCGTCGAAGGTGTCGATGACGTAGTGAGAGCCCGCCTTGCGCAGGGTCTCGCGGGTGAAGGCGAGGCGCCGCTGGATCTCCGCCTCGGAGAGGCTCTTCTCGTGGTCGAAGCTGTCGATATCCATGTAGTTGCTGTAGCGCGCGATGCCGACGCCCCAGCAGCCGGCCTCCAGCGCCTCGCCGACGCCGGAAATGGTGTCGTCGACCTTGACCACCGACTGGATCGGATGGACGTCGAGCATGTCGAGGTTCTTGTAGACCATGAAGGGCTTGGGACGGGCGCCGTGCTCCACCTCGTCGCCGGCGACCGAGGCGTCGGGGACGTAGCCCTGCGTCTTGGCGTCCTCCTCCAGGATGTCGACCATCGCCCGGAGGAAGCCGGTGGTGCTGCCGATCTTGATGCCCTCGGCCTGCAGCTTCTGGGTCGTCTCGGCGACACCGGGCAGGAGCGTGGTGTACTCGCGCAGGCATTCGAGCTGCATCGGCACGAAGTCGGCGAACATGGCGTCCACCTCCGGCTGTCTGGGATGGTTACCGTGCACGCCCTTCCAGCGCTCGGCGATCTCCGGTACCTCGGTGAGCGACTTGATATGCAGGTCCTTGCGCAAGCCCATAGGGCCGCGCGCCTCGGCCATCGAAATCTCGACGCCGTGCTTCTTGAACACGTCGACGAACACGACGGCCGGGGCGAGCACGTAGGCATCCGCCGTGGTGCCGCTCCAGTCGAGAACTAGCGCCTTGACCTTGCCACGATAGCCGCGGCTGTAAACGTAATCCGCTGTCACGCCCATTTCATGTCTCCTCGCGCGTTGGTACTCATGATCCGATTTCGCCCAGGGTGCTGCCGTTCAGGCGGCCGCGGGCGCGCAGTTCTCCACTCCCATCTCGGAGAGCAGGTCTTCGACGGCGCCCAGCGCGCCGCGCATTTCGCTGGCCCCCAGGTGGCCGATGCAGCCGATGCGGAAGGACTCCGCCACGGTGAGCTTGCCGGGATAGATGATGTAGCCGCGCCCGCGCAGACCTTCGTAGAAGGCCTCGAACTGGAAGCGCGGGTCGGCCGGCATGTGGAAGGTGACGATGATCGGCGCCTGAAGCTCGTCGGGCAGCAGGGTTTGGAAGCCGAGTCGGCGCATGCCGTCCACCAGCATCCGGCAGTTCTGCCGGTAGCGCCCGCCGCGCCCTTTGACGCCGCCCTCGGCCGCGAATTCCTTCAACGCCTGATCGAAGGTGAGGATGGTGTGAACCGGCGGCGTGAAGCGCCACTGGCCGTCCTTCTCCATCGACACATACTGGTCGTGGAGATCGAGACTGAGGGAGTGGGAATTGCCCTCGGTCTTCGCCAGGGCTTCGCTGCGGGCGATGCAGAACCCCATCCCCGGCGTGGCTTGGAGGCATTTGTTCGATGAGGCCACGACGGCGTCGAAGGGAACCTCGCGCGCGTCGAGCGGCACGGCGCCGAAGGCGCTCATGGCGTCGATCAGGAACCCGCGGCCGTGGCGCGCCGTGACCCGGGCGATTTGCTCGATCGGATTGAGAATGCCCGAGGTGGTCTCGCAGTGGACTGCCGCCACGTGGGTGATCTCGGGATCGGCGGCGAGCGCCTGCTCGAGCGCCTCGGGGTCGTTGGGCACGTCCTCCGGAGTTTCCTGTGTGACGGCACCGCGGCCCATCACCTGGCAGATCTTCGCCAGGCGCTTGCCATAGGCGCCGTTGATCAGGATCAGCACCTTGCCGTCGCGCGGCACGAAGCTGCCGAGCATGGCCTCGACCACGAAGGTACCGCTGCCCTGCAAGGGCACACAGACATGACTGCCGCGCCCATTGGTCAGATCCACCAGGGTTTCGCGCATGCGTCGGTTGACGGCGATGAAATGGCTGTCCCGGGAGCCGTAATCGTGCAGCGCCGCCTGCTTTACCTCGAGGGAGGTGGTGAGGGGGCCCGGCGTCAGCAGCCAGGGATCGCCGCTCGGCGACAGGGAAACCTGATGGCTCTCGGGTTTGTTCATGGACCGGCACCTCGTTGCGTTGCCACGTTTGTTTGCCAGGGCGGCGCGCTCGAATCCCGCTCGGGACCAGCTTCGGGGGCGCGAGATGCCGACTATATGACGGTCCAGAATTATTTATCCAATCGATGTTACTTATGTTTAATATAGATTATGTCTATAGGACACGCACATCTCCGGGCGTTCCACGCGGTCGCCTCGGCCGGCGGCTATACAAGCGCGGCGGCCATGCTCAATGTCACTCAGCCGACCCTCTCCGGCCAGGTGAAGGCGCTGGAAGAGCGTTATGGGGTGCGCCTGTTCCAGCGCCGCGGGCGCGGCGTCGAGCTGACCGACCTGGGCCGCCAACTGCTCGACGTGACCCGGCGCCTGAGTTCGGCCGAGGACGAGGCCGAGCAGCTCCTGGCCGGCGCGCGCAGCCTTGCCGGCGGGCAGTTGCGGGTCAGCGCCGACGCGCCCACCCACGTCATTCCCCTCTTGGCCGCCTTCAGCCGGCGCCATCCGGGGGTGCGGCTCGCCTTCAGTTTCGGCAACTCTGGCGAGGTCCGGGCCTCTCTCCTGGCCCGGCGCAGCGAGATTGCCGTCCTGGCCGAGCTGGAGCCAGACCCGCGCATCTACGCCCTGCCGATCCGCCGCGACCGCCAGCTCGTCTTCGTCAGCCGCGGCCACCCCTGGGCGCGGCGGCGCAGCCTGCGTCTCGAAGAGATCGCCGATGAGACCCTGATCCTGCGCGAGCCCGGGCTCGACCACCCGCGCGGTGTTCGAGGCGGCGCTCGGCGAACGCGGCATCGCGCCGCGCCGGACGATCGAGATCGGCAGCCGCGAGGCCGTGCGCGAGGCGGTCGCCGCCGGGCTCGGCGTCGGCGTCATCTTCGAGAGCGAATTCCTGCGCGACGGGCGGCTGCATACGCTCGAGCTGCGCGACGCCAAGCTGGAGGCCGTGCAATACGCCGCCTGCCTGGAGGACCGCCGCGCGGTGCGCGTCGTGCGCGCCTTCTTCGACCTGTTGCGCGAGAGCTTGCCGGGCGGTGGGCCAGGCGGTGGGCCGGGCGGGTGACGGCTCTAGAACGTGTTTTCCGTTGATCGCAACCGGCCGGCTCCGAGATCCAGCGAAGCGGGAACGCCCTAGACGGCGTAGGCTTCGCGCGGGCGGATCGCCCAGGCGCCGGCCAGGGTCATGAGCGCGAACACGGCTATGAAGAGGGCGAACCAGGACCCGGCCGCCGCCAGGGCGGCCGCGCCGGCCCAAAGGATCGAGGAAAGCGCCTCCGCCAGGGTGGCGAGGCGCGACGGGATCTGCCGGCGGCGGAAGGTGCTGCGGCGCGCCTGGGCGCGGAACCAGATTTGGATCATCGTTCCGGAGGTCGCGGAGATGGCGATGCCGATCGCCGCGGCGGCGGCGAGCCGTGGCTCGGGGATCGCCAGGGCGAGCAGCAGCGGCGTGACCACGACCGCGACGCTGCCCAGGACGGCCTGGATTTTCGCCGCGATGAGTGCGCGGGCGGAGACCGGCGCCGAGGCGACCAGGTCCGGTGCGTCCTCGCCGCTGACCGAGATCCAGGCAAGCCCGCCGGCGAGCTGACCCGAGGCCATCACCAGGACCGGCACCATGACCAGGAGCACGCTGACGCCGCCGTCGAAGCTGTGCCAGAGCAGCAAGGCGGGCGGCAGCAGATAGAGGATCTGCATGAGCGTTTGCGACAGCAGCCAGGGATCGCGGCGCAGCAGCGTCAACTCCTTGCGGCGCAGGGCGCGCATGGTCGTGGCCGGCCGGAAGCCGTGGAGATGGCGCCCCTTTCGCCCGCCCGGTTCGGCCTCGGTCGAGGCGGTAGCCGCGTGTTCCTCGAACTTGGCCGAGAGGACGGCCATGACCAGGCCGAGCAAGGCAAGGGCGATCCCCAGCACGATGGCGAGCGCCCCCAAGTCTCCCATGGCGGCGTGCGCCGGTAACCAGAGCAGGCTGCCGGGCTCCGGCGCCAGCGCGACGACGCTCTCGGAGCGCAGAAAGGTGATCCGCGAGAAGTTGCCGGTGGAGAAGATGGCGGCCGCCTGGACCCCGATCACGAAAGCGGCGGCGACCATCGCCGAGACGACCTGGGAGACCAGACGCGTCCGCCTGGGCCCGAGGGCCCGGAGCATGAAGACCGTCACGACGAGAGCCACCGCGGTGGCGAACGCCCCCATGGCGACGAGCAGCCCATAGGCGGCGAGCCAGCGGGCGCCGTCGAAGTAGGCCAAGGCGTTGATGAAAGGGCTGGCGAGCACGGTCGTCAGCATCGTGGTGCCGAGAGCGATCGACGCCATGCGCACGGCGAAGAGCCGGCGCGCGGAGGTCGGCGAGGAGAGGATGAGGTCGAGGTCGGCCCGCGAGTAAAACGCCCGCGTCACCGATTCGATCGCCTGGGAGAGCATCAGCGTCCAGGAGAGAAAGGCGCTGGCGGCGACGGTGACCAGGGTCGTCTTGTCCGCCGTGATGCCGGCCTCGGCGAAGGGCTGGACGACGAAATAGGCGACCAGATGAATGACGGCCACGAAGACCAGCACAACACCGAGCAAGACCGGTTCGCGGCGCCGCTTGCCCGCCGTCAGCATGGCGAACCAATCGCGCCAGAAGAGGCGTAGTTCGTGCCGGGCGAACCAGGTCAGGGTCGCCGGTTGGCTCACCCGATGCCACCCTTTTCCGCGACCAGGTGGAGGAAAATGTCCTCCAGGCTGGTGCCACTCTGGCCGGCCTGGCGCTGCAGCTCGGCCAGGGTGCCTTCGGCGATCAGGCGGCCCTTGTCGATGACGCCGATGCGTTCGGCCATGCGCTCCGCGACCTCGAGGATATGGGTGGTCATCACCACCGTCACGCCGCCGCGCACCCGCTCGGCCAGCACGTCCTTCACCTGACGGGCCGAGCCCGCGTCGAGGCCGGTGAGGGGCTCGTCGAGGATGAGCAACCGCGGCTCGTGCACCATCGCCCCGGCGAGGGCGACCTTCTGGCGCATGCCCTTGGAGAAGCCCTGGCAGCGCTCGTGGGCGTGGGGCCCCAGGCCGAGCCAGTCGATCAGCTCCCGCGCGCGGGCCTCGGCGGTGACGGCGTCGATGCTCCACAGGCCGGCGACGAATTCGAGGTATTCGAAGGGTGTCAGCTTCTCGTAGATCATCGGCTCGTCGGAGACCCAGGCGATCAGCCGCTTGGCCTCGATCGGGTTCTTCAGGGCATCGATCCCGTACACCGAGACGGAGCCGGCGTCGGGCCGCAGCAGCCCGGCGACGATGCGGAGCGTGGTGGTCTTGCCGGCGCCGTTGGGCCCGAGCAGCGCGTAGAATTCCCCGGCCTGGATGGTGAGCTCCAGGCCGTCGACGGCGGGCCGGTCGAAGCACTTGGTCACGCCCTTGAGCTCGAGGGCGGTTAAGGTTGTGTTCACGCTGACGTCCATCTCGGGCGAAATCTCCCGGTCGCCACGGCGCAGCCATTTCCGTCGCGCCCCAGGGTTCCTGTACAGGCTTCCTATACCGCCACAAAGTTTCCGAGACTTAAAGCCGGTCGCGGGCGGGGTAGTGTCTCAGTTTGAAATTTGTTGCACTAAATGCGCAAAGCAGACCCGTATGTCTTGTGTGGATGGCTCCCGCGTTGCAAGGAATGATTTGAAGTGTTGGCGTGGTGGTCGGGTGCAGTCTTGTGTCCGGCCTGTTGATGCGGTGATTGTGACCGCTGGCCTTGATGGTTTCCGCGGATTGGGTCCCATTCTGCTGTGCGGACTGTTTCGTCCCAGACATTCGTCGGGTTGTCCCAATCCCCGGTCTGACCGGTTCGCCATCACTTCTCATCGCCCTCGCAATCGCTAAAGTCTCTATCCTTTCGCGCGATCAGGTCCTCACGCCGCCGCCTGCTGCTGGCTTGACGGTTGAGGGGCACGGTAGATCTCGCCGCGGGTCATGACGGCCCAGGCGATCCGCGCGGTCTTGTTGGCCATTGCGACAGCGACCAGCTTGGCCGGCTTTCTCCGCAACAGCTTGGCGGCCCAGGGATGGGTTTCCGGGTGGCGGTGAAGCCATCGAAGCCGCGATGTCATACCGTTGACCAGCAGACGGCGCAGATATTGATCGCCCATCTTGGAGATGCGCCCCAAGCGCTCCCTGCCGCCACTGCAATTGGCTCTGGGCGTCAGCCCCAGCCAGGCGGCAAACTGCCGGCCAGACGTGAACTGATGCGGATCGGTGACAGAAGCCGCCAGGGCCGACGCCGTAATGATCCCAATGCCCGGAATGCTCTGGAGACACTTCACCACCGGGTCCTCTCTGGACCAGCTCACCAGATCCTTCTCGAGGTCCCCGATCCGCGCCTGCAGATCGCGCAGCTGCTCCGCCAGGGTGATGACGACCTTAGCCGCCAGCGCAGGAATGCCCAGCGCCTCTCCATCGAGCAGCCGCGCCACAAGGTTGAGTACATGGTGAATGCCTTTGGCCACCACAATGCCGAACTCGGCCAGCTGGCCACGGATCATGTTGACCAGCTGGGTGCGCTGGCGGATCAGCAGATCACGCGCCCGGTGCACCGCCAATAGCGACTGCTGATCGGGCGACTTGATCGCAACAAACCGCATACTCGGCCGCGTCACCGCCTCGCAGATGGCCGCCGCATCACCCGCGTCGGTCTTGCCGCGCTTGACATAGGCTTTGACATAAGCCGGCGGCATCAACTTGACCTCGTGACCCAGCGCCGAGAGCTCCCGCCCCCAGTAGTGGCTCGTGCCGCAAGCCTCCATGCCAACCAGGCAAGGCTCGAGCCTCTCGAAGAAGGGCATCACTTGGCGCCGGCGCAGCGCTTTGCGGACGACCACTTCTCCCGCCTCATCGACGGCGTGTACTTGAAAAACGTTCTTGGCTAGATCCAGCCCAACGGTGCTAATTTTCATGACGGATGGCTCCTCTTGCTCGTGGTCCTGTGATGGAAACCACACTGTGGCACCTAGATGCCGGGAGCGGGAGCCATCCACCCCATCTGCTGTTCGGGGAAGAGCGGACGTGGCGGCAGCATGGTCCTGACTTCCGTTTGTAGCCAAGAACGGAACTGAGACGCCTTCTGGCCGGATTTGGAGCTGTCATGCCTGTCTGATAGCATTTGCCCCGTCTATCCATTCGGAGGTCCCATGTACAAAATCTATGGTTGGAAACTATCGGGCTCCCTAGCCACCGAAGCTGCTCTCAAAGAGGCGGGCGCGGACTATGAGATTATCCCGGTCAACATCAAAGAGGGGGAGCAGCACCAAGAGGAGTATGGCCGCATCAACCCCCGACGGCAGGTCCCGGCATTGGCCTTGCCGGATGGCAGCGTAATGACAGAAGGCGCTGCAACCCTGCTCCACATAGCCGATGCACATCCGCAGTCGCGGTTGGCGCCGCCGCCTGGGAGCAGCGAACGGGCGCAACACGACCGGTGGCTCTTCTTCTTTGCCGTGAATGTCTATGAGGGCGAACTCAGAAAGCTCAACCCTCAAAACTACGTCAGTTCGGCGGACTGCGCGGAAGCGGTCAAGACCGTCGCAGATAGCTATGTGGAAATGCACTACAGGATCTTCGAAGAGGCGCTAGGCGACGGACCCTATACATTCGGAGATACGTTCACGGTTCTAGATATTTATGTATGGATGTTGGCGCAGTGGATGCCGCCAGAGTGGTTGGTAGAGGTATGCCCCAAGATCAACCGTCTGGTGGAAATCGCCAGGTTCGCCCAAGTATTGCGCCCGTTCAAGAGTGGCACTTCGGTTGAAGATTACCGCTATCCAGACCGGCTTTCGACAAGAGAGACACAGTTATGCAAAACTCGGAGTTCGAAAGGAACAAGGCAGTCGTTCAACGCTACGTCGACGAAATTCAAAACTCCCATTCCCTGGACGC
>PVMK01155915.1_pt1 | contig 24901 bp, 31 predicted proteins | sample 1853481 | NCBI WGS metagenome assembly PVMK01 (sample SAMN08533507, study PRJNA380276) | Marine sediment metagenome, whole genome shotgun sequencing project.
TTTATCACAGCAAAATTCGAAGAGACTAACCCTAAGTTCATAAAAATAATTAGAATGAGTAAGGTACAGGTTGAAGTGCTCAGGTCGGTCGAGTTTCAGAGAATATCAGACACGAAAGCACCGCAAGGAATAGCTGCCGTATTAAAAAAGAAAAGCACAGTTTTTTCACCTTCGCTTATTAAAGATAAAATTTTAGTTTATTTGGAAGATATAAGCGACCCGGGAAATTTGGGTACAATAATCCGCAACTGTGATTGGTTCGGTATAAATAATATTTTGCTTAGTAGAGAATCAGCCGAGATGTATAACCCGAAAGTTTTACGTGCTTCAATGGGTTCTGTTTTTCATTTAAATATTTTTGCTGATATAACTTTAAAAGAAATTACACCGCTTAAAAATTATGGTTACTCATTTATTTGTAGTGATATAGAGGGCAAAGATGTTTTTGATTTTAGTTGGAATGATAAAATTATTTTGTTCCTTTCAAACGAATCAAATGGACCTTCGCAGGAATTACTTTCTATTACAGATCATAAAATTACAATTCCCCGAAAAGGTAATGCTGAATCTTTAAATGTTGCTTCGGCTTCTGCGATAATACTTGCCGAGTTAACAAACAATTAAATCCATAAAGATGTTCCTAATAAATTTTATGGAAACTTATTGTTGATCTTATAATATAAATCTCTTTAATTCTGTTTACCGGTTAACTGCACTATTACTTCCCGTCTTCGTGAGCGGTTATCAAAATCTATAAAAATTATCTGCTGCCATGTACCAAGGAGTAAATTACCATTTGTAAATGGAACAGTTAATGAAGCACCTTGTAATGCAGCACGAACATGTGAATGACCGTTGCCGTCGTGCCAGGTATTATCGTGTTCGTAGTTAAATTTACGGGAACTATTTTATTAAAAAATGCTGGATAATCCTGTAGCAATCCCGGTTCATATTCAATAGTGGTTATACCTGCTGTGGATCCGCCAGCGAACACCAAAACATTTCCCTCTATAAAACCGGTTTCGTTTATTAATTTTTCCACTTCGCCTGTGATATCTAAAATATCGCAATTACCCTTTGTATTAATTGTAAACGAATGTGTTTCTATTTGCATAATAATTAGCTGATAACACTTAAATAATCTATACATTAAAATAACAATGTAAATAGAAAAATAATACGGCAAAAAAAATCATCCCTCGATAAATATTCTTATTCCATTGATTGTGAGCCAAGTAAGATATAATTTTGGCAGGGCATTTTTTATATTTTTCATTAAAGAAACGGAATTGATAATGACATCACAAGATTATATTAAACTCGAAGATAAATACGGTGCACACAACTATCATCCATTAGATGTTGTAATTGACAGAGGCAAAGGTGTTTGGGTTTGGGATGTTGAAGGGAAAAAATATCTTGATTTTCTTTCAGCATATTCTGCTGTAAACCAGGGGCATTGCCACCGGAAAATAATAAACGCATTAACCGATCAGGCAAATAAACTTACACTTACCTCACGCGCATTTTATAACAGCGTTTTAGGTGAATATGAAAAATACATTACCGAATTTTTTGGTTATGATAAAGTTCTTCCGATGAACACCGGAGTTGAAGGCGATGAAACCGCGATAAAATTAGCACGTAAATGGGCCTATGATGTAAAAGGTGTTCAGAAAGATGAAGCAAAGATTATATTTTGCGAAGGAAATTTCCATGGCAGAACAATGGCAGCAATTTCTGCATCTACTGATCCTGAATGCCGGGATGGCTTCGGTCCCTATCTTCCGGGATTTGAGATAATTCCTTACAATGATTTAGACGCTCTCCAAAAGGAATTGGAAGACCCGAACGTAGCTGCGTTTTTAGTTGAACCAATCCAGGGTGAAGCCGGAGTGTTTGTGCCTGATGAAGGTTACTTGAAAAAAGCACACGAATTATGTAAAGCTAAAAACGTGCTGCTCATTTGTGATGAAGTTCAAACGGGACTTGCCAGAACCGGCAAAATGCTTGCCTCCGATCATGACGGTGTACGACCAGATATTTTAATCCTCGGTAAAGCACTTTCCGGAGGGGTAATGCCAGTCTCAGCAGTGCTTGCAGATGATGATATTATGCTTGTAATAAAACCCGGTCAGCACGGTTCAACTTTTGGCGGAAATCCGCTTGCAGGAAAAGTTGCAATTGCCGCACTTGAAGTGTTGAGGGAAGAGAAGCTTGCTGAAAATGCTGAGGAGCTTGGTCAATACTTCCGTGATGAAATGCAAAAATTAGTTGATGAACTGGAGATTCTAACTTTGGTTCGAGGTAAGGGGTTGCTGAATGCAATCGTTATAAAACCAACTGCAACAGGTAAAACTGCCTGGGATGTTTGCGTTGAATTAAAGAACAACGGTCTATTGGCAAAACCAACCCACGGAGATATTATTAGATTTGCTCCTCCTCTTGTTATTACAAAGGAAGAAATTGATTGGGCTATTGAAAGAATTAGAAAAGTGCTGATTAAATTTGAAGAGGAAAATAAACCTGTGACAGAGGTAAGCCGGTAATTTACCGGCTCCTTTTTTTACGCTATAAGAAATGTACTTAAAACCTCTTTGGTTTCCTCCAATGCATTTCTAAGCTGCGGTAATCTTTCATCTACACTAAGTAAATCGCTGCTCTTGGCTGAAATCTCTATACCAAATGCTTCATCACCAACTTTCTGAGCACCCACAGAGTAGCTTGCACCTTTTATTGTATGAGCAAGATGAATGATGCCCTCCAGGTCTTTTGCTTCCAGACAATCTTCAAGCTGGTGCATTTTTTTTCTACATCTTCCACATAAGATGATAACAGATCTTTTTCAAAATCGAAATCATCTGCACTTACTTTTTTTAATCTTTCAAAATCAAAAATCGAATTTTCGGTTTGCAGATTTGTTTTTTCTTTCAGGTACAGGAGCATTTTTAATATCGAGCAATTCATCAATCATCGTAATCATCTCTTTTGCGACAATTGGTTTGGATATGTATTCGTTGAATCCCACTTCTAAACATTTTTCCCTGTAACCCATCATTGCGTGAGCCGTGAGTGCAATTATCGGAATATCTCTTTTATCATTATCAAAATTCCGAATTTGTTCGGTTGCAGCAAATCCATCCATTTCGGGCATTTGAATATCCATAAGTACAAGGTCGTACTCCTCTTCTTCTACGGCTTTAATTGCCTCCGCACCATTGTTAACAGCAGAAGCTTTATAACCGAACGCTTGCAATATTCTAAGCGAAACTTTTTGATTAATAAGATTGTCTTCTGCAAGCAAAATATTAAACTGAGTACGTACTTTCTTTAATGAATCTTCTGACAAGATCGCTGTTTTTTCATTTTTGACTTTTTTTGTCTGCAATTTTAATCCCTTGTTAGTTTGTTTAGAATTTTTACTTGCTTTCAGCTTTACACTGAATTTAAAAGTGCTGCCTTTATCTATTTTACTTGATACACTTATTTTTCCACCCATTTGGTTTACAAATTCTTTGCAGATAACCAGCCCTAAACCTGTTCCACCTATCTTACTTGTTTCTGTGCTGTTTATCTGAGAGAAGGGTTTGAACAATGCATTTATCTTATCCGCAGGGAATTCCAATTCCCGAATCAGTAACAGATGCAAGAAGCTTAACATTTTCTTCATCAATCTTTTCAGTTCTCAAACTAATCTTAATTTCACCCTGCGTAGTAAACTTAACTCCGTTGCCTAATAAGTTTAAAAATATTTGTCTGAGTTTTGTTGAATCCCCATATAACTGATGAATTGTATCTTCGGGAAAAATCTTTAACTATTGTAATTCCTTTTTCATTAATTCTTGTTGAAAGTACAGAAAGAGCATGATCAATAATCTTGTTAAGATTAAAATCCGATTCTTCCAATTCCATTTTACCCGATTCAATCTTTGAGAGATCAAGTATAGAATTAATTATTTCGTATAAGTGATTCTGTTGATTGGCGTGCGTTTGATGCAAATTGTTTTAATTCTATCTCATCTTTATAAATACCGGATTCAATTAAAGTAAGAAATCCGAGGATGCCGTTCATCGGTGTTCTTATTTCATGGCTCATATTAGCAAGGAATTTACTTTTATTACTTGTGAGCTGTTGTGCTTCATTTGCGAGCATTTCCGATTTTTCTTTTTCTTTTCGCAATGCGTTTTCAGCTTTTATTCTTTCGATCTCAAGATTTACGCGTTCTGTAATATCCTGGATATTTCCTTCCATATAATATTTGCCTCTATCGTCTTCAACAACACGGTCATTAATTCTAACAAAAACACTGCTTCCATCCTTCTTTCTTAACTCAACCTGGTAATCTTTTACAAAGCTGTGCTTCTTCAATTCCCGCATCAGTTTTTGCCTGTCTTCCGGATTTTTGTAAAGATCTTTTGCACCAACTTTTTTTAGATCTTCTACACTTTCGTATCCAAGTATTTCGGCAAATGCTCTGTTAAAAGTGATTAGCTTCCATCCATAGAGGATTGAAATATTCCTTCAATGGAATTATCGAATATAGATCTGTATTTCTGATTTGTAAAATCAATTTTAAAACTCTTCTCGGTAAGAATAGATCTCATTCTGAAATTATATGCCGATGCAATAACCGATACAATACTTAGAAAGGCAACAAATATTATTGACTCTGTTACGTTTGCTAAAAAGTAAACTGCTTTATCATTTAATAATATTGCACTTGAAAAAACCAGGTTGTAATAAATGGCAACTATTATTTGATTTTTTATATCCCAGCTTAAGAACAAAGCGGAAGTAAATATTATCAATCCAATTATTTGAGAATTTACAAGTAATGTTTTCGGTAAGATGTAGATCATCAAACCAGAGGAAATAATAATCGTTAGCAAAAGCACGTGAACCAATGCTATCGAATACTTTTCAGCAACTTTCGAATTAAGCAGTGCTAATACAAGCAAAGAAACAAAAGTAGCAGATACCCGGATGATATAAATTTGGAGTGAAGCATCTGCGAAAATAACGAACCTCAAAAACCATTGCGAGGATACCGAAAATAGTAACAAGATAAGCCATCATTTTCAGCGGATTAATAACCAGTTGGTTCGATTCTTTTATCAACTCATCATAATTATAATTTTCCCTGTCATTTTGTTATTTTTGAAGAGGAAATCAATAATTGATGCTGCTTTTTTCGAATACCATTCTTTACCTGTCTTGGATTTTTAATATCTTTTTTAGATTTTGCCTAGGGTTTAGTAAATAATTCAATAATCCCGGTAATTTACATTATAGATCTTATATCACATTTAATGCCAATATGGAAGTATTTTATTCAATAGATTTAGCAATTTTCTATTTCTTCAATCATACAATTTCTACCGGTTTTTTAGATAAATTTTTTTCAATAATTACTAACGTTAATAACTGGTATATAGCATACCTCATCTTGTTGGGAATTTTATTCTTTAAGGGTGGAAGAACAGGTAAAATTGCTGTACTTGGAATTATTATTCTTATAACTGTTACAGATCAAACAGGTTACAAGTTATTGAAGGAATTTTTTGAGCGAGCCAGACCATGTAATGCACTATCAGATGTTTTAACTCCGTTAGGATGCACAGGCAGTTATTCTTTTCCTTCAAATCACGCAATAAATAATTTTGCTGCTGCTGCTTTTTTCTCAAAGCTGTTTCCAAAGTATATAATAGTTTTATTTGTATCTGCTTCTCTTGTGGCAATCAGCAGAGTTTACCTCGGATTACATTATCCATCGGATATAATTGCCGGTGCAGCAATTGGAATGATCTTCGGTTATATTTTTGCGCTGGCGGTATTGAAAATAAACGAGCACTTTAATAAAAAACAGAATTTGAATTCTTCAAGTTCTTAGTCATCAAACAAATATGTTTACTTCCAAATTATTCAATAAAAACAATTAGCATGATGGATAATATAAAAATTAGAAAAGCTGAACTGAAAGACGTTACAACCATCCTTAACCTGATTAAGGAATTAGCAGAGTACGAAAAACTTTTGGATAAAGTAACTGCTACCGAAGATAAATTAATGAATACAATTTTCGGAAAAGATAAATTTGTTGAAGTATGGCTCGCTGAAATTAATGATGAATCAGCTGGACAGGTTTTCTTCTTCCGTAATTATTCTACATTTTTGGCAAAACCCGGTTTTTATATCGAAGACATTTATGTACGTCCCGCAATTCCGTGGTAAAGGCGTGGGTAAAAAACTCCTTAATAAAGTTATTGAACTCGCTAAAGAAAAAAATTACGGCAGAGTTGAATGGTGTGTTTTAAACTGGAATGAACCTGCAATTGAATTTTATAAAAACATCGGTGCAGTTTCGATGGATGATTGGACGACATTTCGATTAACAGAAGAAAAATTTGCTGGTTAAACTTAATTATAGCCGTAATTTAATATCATTTTTTCTATTAATATTTTACCAATCATTTGTAAATTAAAAGGTGCTTTCCCTTTAATATTGAAACTTAAAAATTTTTAATCATTTAATTACGGAAATTATAATGGCGGATAAAAGAAGAGTTGTGATAACCGGAATGGGAGCTATCTCACCCCTTGGGCTTACTGCGGATGAATTATGGGAAGGTTTTATGAACGGAAAAACCGGGGCGGCTAACATAACAAAATTTGATACATCAAACTGAAAACGCACTTTGCCTGCGAAGTAAAAGGATTTGATCCTCAGGATTATATCGATAGAAAAGCTGCAAGAAGAATGGATCCTTTTACCCAGTATGCAATGGCAACAGCCGGGCAGGCAATTAAAGATGGTAATTTGAATCCTGAAGAGATGAGTCCGAGGAAAAGGACAGAACCGGAGTTCTCTTCGGTAGTGGGATAGGCGGGATGGGAACTTTCAGCGACCAGGCAGTTGTAAATTCAACTCAGGGTCCTGCCAGGATTTCACCCTTCTTTATTCCCATGATGATTCCCTGATATCGCGGCAGGACAGATTTCAATTCAATATGGATTTAGAGGACCGAATTATTGTATCGTTTCTGCCTGTGCAACAGCTAACAATAATATGATAGATGCATATCTTCTTATAAAACAAGACCTTGCAGATATAATAATTACAGGAGGAGCCGAAGCATCCATAACCGAATTAGGGCATCGGCGGGTTTAATGCTTCGCGTGCTTTATCAACACGAAACGACAGCCCGGAAACTGCAAGCAGACCTTTTGATGTTACAAGAGACGGATTTGTAATGGGTGAAGGAAGCGGTGCGTTAATACTGGAAGAATACGAACACGCCCTAAAACGCGGTGCAAAAATTTATGCTGAGATTATCGGTGTCGGGACTTTCGGCTGATGCACACCATATAACCGCACCTCATCCCGAAGGAAAAGGAGCGATCCTCTCCATGAAGATGGCGATGAAAACTGCTGAGATTAATACTGATGATGTTGATTATATAAATATGCACGGAACATCTACACCTCTCGGAGATATTGGAGAAACAAAAGCCATCAAATCTCTTTTTGGCGATCAAGCATATAAGATGAATGTTTCTTCAACAAAAAGTATGACCGGTCATTTGTTAGGGAGCGGCTGGCGCCATTGAGGCAATTGCAACAATCCTTGCAGTAAAAAATGATGTTGTTCCGCCTACAATTAATTTTGAAAATCCCGATCCTGAATGTGATCTTAACTACACATTTAACAAACCGGAAAAGCGAACAGTTAATATTGGAATGAGTAATGCTTTTGGTTTCGTGGGACATAATACTTCAGTCTTATTTAAGAAATATCAAGAGTAATAATTTACGTTAATTAGATTCTGGACTCTGGATACTAGATGCTCGGAACTGGATACCAGAAATATTTTAATTGTTAATTGACGGCTTAATAATTTGGGGAAAGAATTAAAACCTTTACATGGTTGGTGCCGATAGCTTAATGCTTGGACTTCTTCCGGCAATGATGAGCGGTGCACTTGCATACGGAGTTATTGAAGGCATTCCTTTAAACCTGATAAAGGTGTTCAGTACTGCAATGAAGTATAGTAAAAGCATTAATGTAAAAGAATAACTATGATTGATTTACGTAAAACAAGCGATAGCAAATTTCCCGGTGTTATTAGAATAATTCTAGGAATGATCTTTTTTATAACAGGTGTCATGAAACTATTCATCCCAATGTTCACCGAGGCGTGGTTGGGTCAGTTAGTTCATGCAGGTATACCATTTATAGCATTTAATTTCTGGTTTGTCCCGATTATTGAAACAGCGTTAGGTATATTTCTGTTAAGGGGAACTTATTCGCGGATTGCCTCCGTGGTAATCATTCCAATTATGCTTGCCGCTTTTTATGTTCATATTGCTGTTGATGATCCTGCCCTCTTCCCTTTGCAGCCAAAACTCCCAATCGTTCCGGTAATTGTAATGAATATGGCAGTTATTATATTGAAAAGTGGAGGTGGTTCCTGGAGCCAGGATCTAAAGCACACAATAAAATAACTTAATGATTAACTACCTAATAATTTGAATTCAGAAAATTAATACTTGAAGATAACGTGAAAATTTATGACAGCGGTATGCCCGAAGAAAAAATATGGGATAGTTTTTTCAATCAACCCTCGATATTATCAAAGCTGCAGCTCACATCAGTATGCAAAGATGCAGTAGAATTTGGATGCGGTTACGGAACCTTCACAATCCCGGCAGCTCGTATAATCAATGGTAATATGTTCGCCATAGATATTGAACAAGAGATGCTTGATTCAACTCAAGAGGCTGCATTACAATCACGTCTTACAAACATAAAGTTTATACTAAGAGATTTCGTTAAAGAAGGAACGGGGTTGCCGGATAATTCTGTTGACTATGCAATGGTGTTCAATATCTTACATTACGAACAACCGGTTAAACTTTTGGATGAAGCTTTCCGTGTACTACGGAATGGTGGAATAGTAGGTATCATTCATTGGAATTATGACCCGGATACACCGCGAGGTCCGGGAATGAACATTCGCCCAAAACCTGAACAATGTAAACAATGGGCAGAAGTGGCGGGATTTACAATGACGGCGGACGCAATAATAGATCTGCCTCCGTATCATTACGGCATGGCATTAAAAAAGAATATTGCTCCTGGCATCTAATCAGATATTAGTGAGTAACCTGGATTTATTTACTTTAACAGCGGAATAATTCAGGCAGCAATATGCGACATCAATTTTCTTTTAACTACCGGAAAAATTGTTTCCGTGAATGGGAAATCCAGATCTGTATCGAATAGAAAAGTTGCAGGATTTGGCAAGTCTTTTCTTTCTTTTATTAATTCGTGCTTTATTGATTCCGGTGATCTCTTTATAATTACCTGTCTTTCGCTTTTAACAAACTCAGTTTTTAACGACCTGTATTTCTCCTTGCCTGAAGAAAATAAAGTTGATTCATATCGATGAACCTGCAATTCGAATGCAGCATTATCCGTAACCATAAAATATCCTTCATCTTTATACATCGGCAGAATACCAACTTGCTCAAGTTTAATGTTGTCGTCAACAAAATCAAAAAGAACAATCCCTTCATCAATTGCATCCACAATGTAAGGTATTGCCCAATCAATTAAATTGAAAATCTCCTCAATATTATTGTTGTGGTTAACATTACCTTTAGATTCATAAATTATTTTTTTTGAATTAATATCAAAACCCTTTATGTGCTTTGGAAATTTCTCATTGAGATTGTTTCTTTCATCTTTTATTTTATCAAGAGATTGCTTTAGCTCGATCAGACCTGCAAGCGATGGATAAATTTTCTTTTTATCAAAATTACCACACACTTCCCGTATGCCGCCAAGTATTCTATACTGGTTTATTTCCAGATCAGTTTCCGATGTAAAAAAACTTTCAATTGATATTCGTTCCATTATTATATCCTTTTTGCTGGTATATGCAATAGTATTAAAGCACTAATAATTGTACCAACTAAATTATTTGCAATTATTCATTATTAGTTAAAGTACGACTTATAAAGACACAAAATTTACGAGGATTAATAAATACCCTGTAAGTTTAACCATACACAGTTGTAAGGATTTGTTGACAATTAGAATATTGAAAACTTTAATTGTAAGTATTAATTGTTCTATGATTTCAAAATTCACAAATAGTTTTGAGGGGATAAATTGATAGGCGTAAACTTATTGAATGTGAGAAAAATAATTTGAATGAAGAAATTTCATTCGTAATTTTAAAACAAAAATTATTGCAGTATAATTAATTAAATTAAATGGCGCTGCAGGTAAGTTATCGTTATACTTCTAAAGATGAAGGTAAAATTATAAATATTACTAAAATAATAGTTATTCCATTTGCTGTTCCGATAAAGAGTTTTGCTGATGCCTATTCTGGTTTTTCAACTTCAAATGCAGTGCTTGTAAAAATATATTCTGAAGATGGAACTATTGGTTATGGAGAAGCATGTGCCTGGGAACCAGAATTTTATGGAGAGACATTAGAATCAGTAAGCTCTACAATTGAGAAATACATTGCCCCAATTATTATAGGAGAAGATGTATTTAATATTAATCAGAATTATGGCAAAAATAGATGCAAATATTGCGAGAATAACTTGTGCAAAAGAGGGAATAGATCTTGCGTTGCATGATTTAAAAGGGAAACTATTAGGCACACCAGTTTATAATTTATTAGGTGGTTGTTTTAGAGAGGATATCCCCGTTGCATCAGAGATTGGAATTGATACACCAAAAGAAATGGCAGAAAACGCATTAAGAGTAATTGAACTTGGAATCAAAGTAATAAAAATAAAGGGTTCCAATGAAATGAAACTTGATGTAGAGCGAATTAAAACCGTTCGTGATGCCGTCGGGAGTGAAACAGAGTTACGATTAGATCCAAATGCCGCATGGTCTACAATTGGAACAATAAAAATAATGAAAGAAATTGAGGACTGTAATCTGCAATTATTAGAACAACCAATTCCCAGTTGGGATTTAAAAGGAATGGCTCATATTAGAAATAACATCGGTATTCCTTAATGGCTGACGAAAGTATTTGGACTCCACAAGATGTTATTAAAATTGCAGAGTGTGGAGCTGCTGATATTATAAACATAAAGATAGCCAAATCATGTGGTTTAGCTTTAGCTAAAAAAATAGAATTTGTGGCAGAATCTTTAGGACTCCCTTGTATTGTCGGGACAGAAATTGAACCTGGTTTTCTTTAATAGCAAAGCTACACTTAGCGGCATCCATGAAGATACATCCTTTGGCAAGTGAATTTACAGAACTTTCTCTATTGAAAACAAACATATTAACGCATGAAATTAAAATCGAAGATGGTTGTGTTAAAGTTCCTGGTGGTCCCGGATTCGGTGTAGAATTGGATGACAATAATTTTGAGAAAGTCATTATAAAGTAAATTGCTGAAAGAAGTATGACCATAACACCGTTATACGATTTAGTATTTTTATAAGTTGGAAATGCGTTGGTGATCTTATTAAATGAAGCTATCTTGTCTTTAAAATAATAATGTTAACATTATTGAGTTACTATGAAAAAAGTGAGGAACCAATTATTCTAGAACAAACATTTAACACATCAATTGATACAGTTTGGAATGCTATAACCCAAATTGATCAGATGCGTCAATGGTATTTTGAAAGCATTCCATCATTCAAACCTGAAGTTGGATTTGAAACACGGTTTAAGGTGAAGAGTGAGGAAAGAAATTTTACACACTTGTGGAAAGTGACGAAAGCAATTCCGGGTAAAATGATAACGTACGATTGGAAATATGAAGAATAGCCGGGAAATTCTTTGGTAAAATTTGAATTATTCAAAGAGAACGGTATGACAAAGTTAAGACTGACGCATCAGGTTTTGGAAGACTTTCCTGATGATATTCCTGAATTTAAAAGAGAGAGCGGACTTGAGGGCTGGAAATTTTTTATAACAAAAAGTCTAAAAGAATTTTTAGAAAAATAATTACATAGTGTAAATAAATATGAATGGATAAAGCTATGTTCAAAGTTCAAACTTATTTAAGTAGACGTGGTAATTTAAAAACTCGTATAGATTCCGGCATTGCTGTATTTATGGGAAATGACGAAAGCCCTATGAATTATACGGACAACACATATCATTTCAGGCAGGACAGCTCCTTCCTTTATTATTTTGGTTTAAATACCGCTGGCTTAACGGGTATTGTAGACGTTGATGAAGGGAACGATTACATTTTTGGAAATGACCTGACTGTTGAAGATTTTGTTTGGATGGGATATCAACCCGCACTAAAAGATCAGGCGCAGAAGGCTGGTATTGAAAATACCGGGAGTATACCCGACCTTGAAAAATTCCTGAAAGAAGCTAAGACAAAAGGCCGGATAATACATCTGTTACCTCAATATCGTGCTGAAAATAACTTAAAGCTGTTCCACTGGCTTGATATTAATCCGCTGGAGTCCCACAAAACTGCATCTGTTGAACTAATCAAAGCAGTGGTAGCACAACGTGAAATTAAATCTGATGAAGAACTCATTGAAATTGAAAATGCAGTAGATGTAACTGTTGAAATGCATTTAGCTGCTATGCGTATGGTAGGGCCCGGAATGCTGGAATCGGAAATTGCCGCCAAAGTACAGGAGATTGCTGCAAAAGATGGTGGGAATATTTCATTCCCCACTATTGCTACAATACAAGGTGAAACCTTGCATAATCATTATCACGGTAATCAATTAAATGAAGGAGATATGTTTCTTCTTGACTGTGGTGCGGAAACAGCCATGGGATACGCGGGTGATTTATCAAGTACAATACCTGTAAGCGCTTCATTTACAGAACGCCAACGCGAGATATACAATATCACTTTGACTTCTCATAACTCGGCTATTGAGATGTTACAGCCAGGGATACCATTTAAAGATATCCATTATCAAGCTTGCCGGATAATTGTTGAAGGCATGAAGGACCTGAATTTAATGAAGGGTGATACTGAAGAGGCTTTGCAATTAGGAGCGCATGCCATGTTTTTCCCATGTGGATTAGGTCACCTGATGGGGCTAGATATTCATGATATGGAGAATTTGAGAGAAGAGTATGTGGGGTACGATGGACAACCCAAAAGTAACCAGTTTGGAATAAAATCATTACGCCTGGCTAAAGCATTAAAACCTGGTATAGTGTTGACAATTGAACCAGGGATCTATTTTATTCATTCTTTAATCGATATGTGGAGAGATGAAAAACGTTTTACCGATTTCATAAATTACGACAATCTTGAGGCTTACAAAGATTTTGGAGGTATCAGGAACGAAGAAAATTTTGTTATCACAGCAGATGGATACAAACTATTGGGTAAGAACAAACCTAAAACAATTGAAGATGTTGAAAAACAAAAAAACCTAAGGAACTAACATGAACGTAAAAACAAAACTACTTATGACGTTAGTTTTAGGAATCTTAATACTACCATGCTTTATAGCAGCGCAGGAAAATCAGGATGTTCTGACTCTTGAGAGGATTTTCAAAGAAAATGAATTCGAACTAAACCAATTTGGGCCTGCCGTCTGGCTTGAAGACGGTTCCGGTTACACAACTCTTGAGGAGTCGGGAAAATTTCCTATGGCCAGGGATATAATTAAATATAATCCCAATTCCGGGGAGCGCGATATACTTGTTGATGCCAGCCAGTTAATGCCAAAAGGTACGAAGAATCCATTACTGATTAAAGATTATAAATGGTCGACTGATGGGAAAAAACTACTGATTTTCACCAATTCTGTAAAAGTATGGAGATATGAAACAAGAGGTGATTACTGGGTGCTTGATCTTGTTTCAGGAGAACTATCTCAACTTGGATTATTTGCTGAACCTTCAACCTTAATGTTTGCTAAATTCTCACCGGATGCAAAAAAAGTTGGCTATGTCGTTAAAAATAATATCTATGCAGAAGACCTTAAAACTTCTGAGGTGATTCAACTTACCCATGACGGTTCCTCCAGAATCATCAATGGAACGTTTGACTGGGTGTATGAAGAAGAACTTTCATGCCGGGATGGATTTCGCTGGAGTCCCGATGGGGAAAATATAGCCTACTGGCAATCGGATACCGAAGGTACCGGAATATTTTATTTAATCAACAACATCGATTCAATATACTCTCAACCCATTCCATTTCCATATCCAAAAGTAGGTACAACAAACTCTGCTGTTAAAGTTGGAGTTGTGTCTGCTACCGGCGGTGAAACAAAATGGTTTGATATTCCGGGCGATCCCAGAAACAACTACCTGGCACGGATGGATTTTATCCCCAATTCAAATGAAGTAATGATTCAGCAATTAAATAGGCTTCAGAATAGAAATACGGTTTGGATTGGCAATGTTAAATCTATGCAGTTTAATAAAATTTTAAACGAAGAGGATGATGCTTTCCTGGATATACATGATAATATTCAATGGTTAGACAAAGAAAAATATTTTACATGGACCAGCGAAAAAGATGGTTGGCGGCATCTATACAAAGTTTCAAGAAATGGGAAAGAAATGGAACTAATCACTCAAGGTGATTTTGATGTTGTAAAAATAAATTCTATTGATGAAAAAGGAGGCTATGTTTATTACATCGCTTCTCCCGAAAATTATACACAACGGTATCTTTACCGCAGCCGTATCGATGGCAAAGGTTTTGCTGAACGTGTCAGCCCAAAAGATATTGAAGGACAGTTTTCATACCAGGTTTCACCTGATGCAAAATGGGCTATTACAACGTTCCAAAACGTTACTACACCAAACAGGATATCTGTTATTAGTCTTCCCGGGCATGAGGAAATGACCATACTTGAGGACAATTCTAGAGTCAAAACAAAATATGATGCCCTTGGTTTAAATTCCAAAGAGTTTTTTAAAATTGATATTGGTGAAGTAGTGCTTGATGCATGGATGATCAAACCGGTTGGATTCGATCCCTCCAAAAAATACCCGCTAATATTCTTCATATATGGTGAACCAGCCGGCTCAAGGGTTCAAGATAATTGGGCCCGCCGGGGAATGTGGCACCAATATTTAGCTCAGCAGGGATATATTATAATAAGTGTGGACAACCGTGGAACAAAAACCCCGAGAGGGCGCGACTGGAGGAAATCAATCTACGAACAGATTGGTATACTGGCTACTCACGACCAGGCAAAAGCTGCTATCGAAATATTTAGTATGTTCAGTTTTGTTGATCCGGAAAGAATAGGTATGTGGGGATGGAGCGGTGGTGGTCAAATGACTCTCAATTGTATGTTCCGGTATCCTGAAATTTATAAAACCGGAATTGCAATAGCATTTGTTTCTCATCAGAAATTGTACGATACGATTTACCAGGAGCGGTATATGGGTCTTCCTCTGCAAATAAGTGGGGTACCATGATGGCTCCCAATTAATCATGCATCAAATTAGAAGGCAACTTGATGATTATTCACGGAACTGGTGATGATAATGTTCACTATCAGAGCTTTGAGATGTTGGTTGATGAATTAATAAAACATAATAAACTTTTTAGTATGATGTCTTATCCTATGCGTTCCATGCATAAATGAAAGGGATAATACTTCGCTTCATCTTAGAAGAACCATGGAGAAATTTTGGAAAAATAATTTGATTCCTGGTGGGAAATAATTTTAGGTCATTTATTTATGAGGAAAAAATGAAAAGAATACTTTTAATTATTTTGTTTGTGTCTTCAATTATATTTGCACAAAGTGAAAACGTTACAACAAAATGGGAGCCATTTAATTTTTTAATCGGCAAATGGGAAGGTAGTGGAACAGGGAAATTTGGTGACTCAAAAATTGAACGGGAATATGAATATCTCATGGGAGGCACTTATATTATAGGAAAAACATATCCACCTATGAAGAGCAAGAAAAAAATCCGGAGGGTGAAATTCACGATCACTGGGATATTATCAGCTACAACAAAGTAAAGGCAATATACGTTTTCAGACAATTTCATGCAGAAGACATAACAAATACTTTTACACTGGATTCTCTAAATGCTGCTCAGGGAATTTTAGAGTTTGAAAGTGTATGGATTGAAAACTTTATAGAGGATTGGAAAGCAAAAGAAGTTTATAAAATAATTAATGAAAATGAATTTATTGAGATTTTTTATTTAGCAGCACCTGGTAAAGAATACTCAGAATATGTTCGAAATACTTTTAAGCGAATTAATTAAATTATTAAAGGTTTACAGCAGATATGAAATCAACATTACTTATTCAGATAATTATTCTGATATCCTTCGGTGTCTTCACTTCCTGCGACGAAGTCCAGGAGAAAAGCGCGGGACCCCCAAATATATTAATGATATCTATTGATGACCTCAATAATTGGATTGAACCAATGGGGGGTCATCCACAGGCAATAACTCCACACCTCTCTTCATTTGCTGAAGAATCCGTAATGTTTTCTAATTCGTACTGTGCATCTCCTTCGTGCAATCCATCTCGCACGGCGCTTATGACAGGGAAACATCCTTATGTTACTGGCTTATATTCCAATCCCCAGATTTGGCGGCACGTCCTGCCTGATGAAGTGACTTTACCGGAGTATTTCAAACAGGCAGGTTATTGGGTCGGTGGAGCGGGAAAGAACTTTCATAACAATATGCCGGATCCCAGATCGTGGGATGAATATTATCCATCAAAAATCAGGCACATGCCGGAATATTTTCTGCCGGTTTATGATTCTTCTTCAAACTCAAAACATTTTACAAAAACTGATAATGAAATAAGGGAAGATGATCCAAAGGGAGTAACCTTTAACATGCCTGTCTTTAATGGAATGTACATTGCTTTTGACTTTGAACCGCTTCCGTTTAAGACTGAAGAAACCGGGGATTATTCATCAGTAGAATGGATTTCAAATCAGCTAAAGAAAAAACATGACAAACCTTTCTTCCTGGCTTGCGGCCTGTACCGTCCTCATTTACCATGGTATGTTCCGCAAGAATTCTATGACAAATTTCCACTGGACAAGGTTCAACTTCCAAAAATTTATGATGACGATTGGGAAGACCTACCGGAATTAGCAAAGAAAACTGCATCGCGCGGAGACTACCACAAACACGTCACAGAATCTGGTTTGTGGAAGAATGCTGTCCGGGGTTACCTCGCCTCAATTAATTATGCGGATGACCTTGTTGGCAAATTACTTAAGACCCTGAAGGAAAGTGAATATTCGGATAATACAATTGTTATCATTTATTCGGATCATGGCTGGCAATTAGGTGAAAAGCAGCACTGGCGGAAATTTGCTCTATGGGAAAATGTTATTAATACCGTGCTGATGATTAAAGTTCCCAAAACCGCTAATGGATTACCCGGCGGAAGTCAAAATGGTTATATATGCGAAAGGAATGTTTCCCTGGTTGATATTTTCCCGACGCTTACAGAATTATGCGGGTTAAACCCGAAAGATGGTATTACAGGAAATAGCCTGGTTCCTCTATTAGAAGATCCTTCCATAGAATGGGATTTTCCGGTTATCACCTCTCTTGGTGATAATCACTATTCTGTTAGAAAGGACCAGTGGCATTACATAAACTACGAAGACAAAGAAGAAGAATTATACAATTTAAGTGAAGACCCCGAAGAATGGCGAAACCTTGCGGGGGAAAGTTCTTATGAAAATACTAAACAGAAACTAAAGAAATTAATTCCACAGAATAGACATAAATATGTTCGTACAGACCAGATTCTTTGGAAAGACGTTCTAAGTGGAAAAACAAAGTTTTAATAAATGTAAGATTCGTCTGATCCTGATTATTTAGGCTGGCAGTTTATTATTATTTTTTCTTGTCTTTAAATGGTTTATATAACGTTCAGGTTGAAGTCTCAAATTTTTTATTTGGCAGCACCTGGTAGAAAATATTCAGAATACATTCAAAATACTTTTAAACGAATTGAATAACGTTGATGAACTTATATACATATATGTTCGCACCGCACTCATAACCTGCATAAAAAACATTGAATGTTTTATTTAATATCTCTATTTTCAGTTTAAATTATACTGTCTGTTTACATAATCATAGATTAATTTGAATTAGATAGTATTTAAAAACTTTAGAGGTATAAAAATGAAATATAAATCCGTAAATAATTTTATAGGAGAGGAGTTGGTAGAAGGCGGCGGCGAAAAACTTGAGGTTGTTTCTCCGATTGATGGTTCTATAATTTCCGAATTATTTCTCTCCTCCGCTGATGCAGTTGATAAAGCAGTGCAAACTGCAAAGGCGGCTTTCCCTTCATGGTCTGATACTCCAATAAAGGAAAGAGTCCAGGTATTTTTCAAGTACAAGAGATTACTTGAAGAAAATATGGATGAACTTACAAAGTTAGTTCAGGAAGAAAACGGAAAAACTTACGATGAGGCAAAAGCAGAAGTATTAAAGAGCGCAGAGTTAACAGAGTTTGCATGCTCAATGCCTCAGCTCGTTTCCGGCGAACTGCTTGAAGTAAGCAAAGGTGTTGAATGCAGAGTTGAACATTTTCCGTTAGGAGTTGTTGCTTCAATCTCACCGTTTAATTTCCCAAACATGGTTCCAAACTGGACAATCCCAAATGCGCTGGTACTCGGTAACACGATGATACTTAAACCTTCGGAACTGGTTCCGTTAAGCGCAAACAGAATTGCAGAATTATTACGAGATGCCGGATTGCCTAAAGGTGTTTTTAATGTTGTTCACGGAACAAAGGATGCCGTAGAAGCCATTTGTGATCATCCTGATATCGATGCAGTTTCTTTTGTGGGTTCAACAAAAGTTGCAAAGATCGTTTATAAAAGAGCTGCTTCAAACCTTAAAAGGGTACTGGCTCTCGGTGGCGCAAAAAACCATCTCATAGTTCTGCCTGATGCAAACGTTGCTATGACGGCATCCAACGTGGCAGCTTCGATGACGGGCTGTGCGGGACAGCGCTGTATGGCTGCAGCAGCAATGATTGGTGTCGGAAATGTTGATCACATCATTGAAAAACTTTGTGAGGAAGCACGTAAAATTATTCCAGGAAAAAATTTGGGCGCTATAATTTCTCAAAAGGCAAAAGAAAGAATTGAAAACTATATTACAGAAGCTGAGAATGACGGAGCAAAAATATTGGTTGATGGGAGAAATTATAAAGTTGAAGGAAAGGAAAACGGTTTTTATGTTGGTCCTACGGTAATTGATTATGTACGCCCGGATATGAGAATTGCTAAAGAAGAAGTCTTCGGACCTGTTCTATCAATCTTAAGAACAAAAGATTTGGATGAAGCTTTAGAGATTGAGAACAATTCCAATTACGGAAATGCTGCAGCAGTCTTCACACAAAGCGGTGGACTTGCCCGTTATGTAACTGATCGTGCAAGTGCGGGAATGATTGGTGTAAACATAGGTGTTCCCGTACCGAGAGAACCGTTTTCATTCGGCGGGCTGGAATGATTCAAGATTTGGTGTTGGTGATATTACGGGTAAGAGTTCCATTCAATTCTGGACGAAGTTGAAAAAGATTACAACTAAATGGAATCCTGAATCACAGGTAAATTGGATGAGTTAACTTTATTGGAAGATTGCTTCGTTATTCATCCTTCACTCCTCGCAATGACGTATCATTTTGTCATTGCGATTCCGACGTAAGTCGGGAGAAGCAATCTTAGTTGCATGCTTGTAGTTATTATGAGCTATATATTAAACAGTAATAAACACTATTGAAAAGGAAACATAATGAGTAAAATAGTTCGGGGAGGATTAATTCAGGCATCACTTTCCGGTTCAACTGAAGACCCGATTGAAAAAATAAAACAGGCAATGATAGAAAAACATCTGAAGATGATTGATGATGCAGCAAAGGATAATGTTCAGATACTTTGTCTTCAGGAACTTTTTTACGGACCATACTTTTGCGCAGAGCAAAAAACAAAATGGTATGCAATGGTAGAAAAAGTTCCGGATGGACCAACAACAAAACTAATGCAGGAAATCGCTAAAAAACACAATATGGTTTTAATTGTTCCGGTTTATGAAGAAGAGATGACAGGAGTTTTTTACAATACTGCAGCCGTGATTGATGCCGACGGAAAATATTTAGGAAAGTATCGCAAACATCACATTCCTCATTGCGAACCGGGTTTTTGGGAAAAGTTTTACTTCAAACCTGGCAATCTTGGATTTCCTGTTTTCAAAACTGCTTACGCTGATGTTGGAGTATATATTTGTTACGACAGACACTTCCCCGAAGGCGCCCGTGCACTGGGGTTGAACGGTGCTGAAATAATCTTTAATCCGTCTGCAACAGTTGCCGGATTATCAGAATATTTATGGGAACTCGAACAACCTGCTCATGCGGTAGCCAACGGATATTTTGTCGGCGCAATAAACAGGGTTGGGAAAGAAGGTCCCTGGAATATTGGCGAGTTTTACGGTAGCAGTTATTTCTGTTCGCCGCGGGGAAAAATAATTACACAAGCAAGCCGCGATAAAGATGAACTTGTTGCTACCGATCTTAATTTGGATGAAATACAGGAAGTAAGAAACGTTTGGCAGTTCTACCGCGACCGCCGTCCGGAGACATATAATGATCTGGTAAATATTTAATAATCATCTAAGGAAATTATGTTATGAGTGAAGTAAATATTAATGAGAAAAAAAGATCAGTTCGGAAGATATTCATGCAAAACATAAAGAATATTTATTTCCGAGTGTAGCAAATTATTATAAAGAACCCCTTGCTATCGATCACGCAGATGGATTGTATGTTTATGATCCTGAAGGTAATAAATATCTCGATTTTTTCGGAGGTATTTTAACTGTTAGCGTCGGTCATTGTAATCCGAAAGTGACAAGCAAAATAAACGAACAGGTTAATAAACTTCAGCATACTTCAACACTTTATCCGAACGAACAGATTGTTGCCCTGGCAGAAAAACTTGCTGAGATTACTCCCGGAGAATTAAAGAAAAGTTTCTTTACAAGCAGTGGAACAGAAGCCGATGAAACAGCAGTGTTTTTAGCAAAACACTTTACCGGTAACCAGGAAATTATTGCACTGCGCCACAGCTACAGCGGTCGTTCATTACTAGCGATGAGCATGACCGGTCATGCACCCTGGCGACATGGCGGCACACATTATCCGGGAATTAAACACGCTGTGAGTCCATATTGTTACAGGTGCCCATTCTCCCTTGAATATCCAAGCTGTGAATTGAAGTGTGCGCAGGATATTGAAGAATTGATTATGACAACTACATCAGGAAACATAGCCGGATTTATTGCAGAACCGATTCAAGGTGTTGGTGGATTTATTACTCCGCCTAAAGAATATTTTCAGGTTGCTGTTCCTATCATAAAAAAATACGGCGGTGTTTTTATTTGCGATGAAGTGCAAACCGGATTCGGACGCACAGGCAAAAGGATGTTCGGAATTGAACATTGGGAAGTTGAACCGGATATTTTAACGGCAGCAAAAGGTATTGCTAACGGCGCCCCTCTTGGTGTAACAGTTGCCAGGACAGATATTGCCGACAGCTTTACCGGTTTAACAATCTCAACATTCGGAGGGAATCCCGTTTCCATGGCTGCAGCTCTTGCAACAATAGAAGTTATGGAAGAAGAGAATCTTGCTGCTAATGCTTATGAGATGGGAAAGTATCTACGAGATGGATTGGAAGACCTGCAGAAAAAATATCCATCAATTGGTGATGTTAGAGGAATGGGTTTAATGCAGGCGTGTGAGTTTGTAAAGGAGGATAAAGTCCCCGATGGTGCGCTTGTCGGAAAACTTTTTGAAGAAATGAAAAAACAAGGTGTGTTAATTGGCAAGGGCGGTTTGTACGGAAATGTTGTTCGGATCTCGCCACCGCTTACTGTAACTAAAAGTGAAGTAGATGATTTTATTAAGGCGATGGATAAGGCGATGGAAAACTGCTAGCTATTATTTAAAGATTGGGTGATCGGGCGATTGAGCGATTTTGTAATTGCTATATGAATAGAACTAAAAATTTAATATGGTTTTAGTCATTTTTATTTCTTAAGAAATGTATAATTAAGTGTTTTAAATCACAAAATCAATAAATTAAATGGATGCTGATGAGTTAAGAGACAGGACAAAGAAATTTACATTAAGAGTAATAAAACTTGTTGCTGCATTACCTAATACAGTTACTGGTCGCGCAATTGGTGGTCAGTTAGTTAAAGCCGGAACTTCGGTTGGTGCAAATTATCGTGCTGCTTGTCGTGGAAGGAGTAAAGCAGAATTCAACTCAAAATTACACATTGTTTTAGAAGAAGCTGATGAAAGTGCATTCTGGCTTGAGATTATAATAGATGCCGAACTTTTATCCAAAAAGATGGTTCAAGCAGTGCTAAATGAAGCTAATGAATTGACTGCAATATTTTCAAAATCATATTCTACCGCGAAAATGAATAAATGAATTTTATAAATCACTAAATCAAAAGATCAATCAATCACCAAATGAATTTAGCACCTAAACTCTCAGAAGAAGAATACAAAAATAACTTCGAAGAACTTATTACTCCCCTCACAAATAATTCAGCCGTTGCCGAAGCAAACCGCTGTCTATATTGCTACGATTCGCCCTGTATGAAAGCTTGTCCAACACATATTGATATTTCAACTTTCATAAAGAAAATTGCAACTGGTAACTTACCTGGTTCGGCAAAAACTATTTTTAATTCTAACTGGATTGCATTAACCTGTGCGAAATCCTGCCCGGTAGAGGACCTTTGCGAAGGTGCTTGTGTTTATGTTGAAAAAGGTGAAAAGCCGATTGAGATCGGGCGACTGCAAAGGTTTGCAATAGATAATTACTTCTCATCCGGAATGCCAAAACTTTTTAATGCCAAACCAGATAATGGTAAGTCAGTGGGAATAATTGGTTCGGGTCCCGCAGGTTTAGCATGCGGCGCCGAATTATCTTTGCTGGGTTACGATGTTCAAATTTACGAATCGAATGAAGTTGCCGGTGGTTTAAGTACATGGGGAGTTGCACCATATAAAATGAGCCAGGCGGATAGCTTAAAAGAAGTTGAAATGATAAAAGGATTAGGTGTTAACATTCAAACAGGTGTGATGGTCGGTGAAACAATTTCAATCGAAGAATTATTTGATAAACACGATGCTCTATTTATTGGTGTGGGCCTGGGTGAAAGTGGAAAATTAAACATCCCGGGTGAGAGTCTGAACGGTGTGATTGGTGCATTGGAATTCATTGAAAACATAAAGCAAGAAAACTGGAACTCGGTGGAAGTTGGAAGGCGAGTTGCAGTTATTGGTGCAGGTAACACTTCTATTGATGCAGCCACTGAAGCAAAACGGCTCGGCGCAGATGAAGTGATGATAGTTTATAGAAGGTCGGAAGCCGAAATGCCCGCGAATGATTTTGAGTATCGCCTGGCAAAAAGTGATGGTATTGTTTTTCATTTCTTAACTTCTCCCATAGAAATACTTGGCAATAAAAGTGTTGAGAGTATTAAATGCACAAAGAACAAATTGGGCGAATCAGACAAACAAGGTAGGAAAAGACCTATACTCATTCCCAATTCAGAATTTGAAATTCCTGTTGATATGATTATTTATGCTCTTGGGCAGCAGCCAAAGTTAAAATTTTTTAATTCTATTCCCGATCTCAAAATCGAAAACAACAAAGTTTTAGTTAACAACGAATCTTATCAAACAAGTAATCCGAAAGTATTTGCAGGCGGCGATTGTATTAACGGCGGTAAAGAAGTAGTAAACGCAGCTTACGATGGTAAGCAGGCAGCACACGGGATTGATAAGTTTTTAAACAGCTAAATTAATTTCCAGTAAATGTCACCCTGAACTTGGTTAGGGTCGTTTGATATTTGATTCTGAAATAAACCTGCTTGCCGAATGTTCAGCAGGCAAGTTCAGAATGACGAATAAAATAGTTCTATATTAATTTTTTTAGAGGAAATAAATGGTTGACCTTTCAATAGATTGCGGTGGTATAAAATCTCCTAACCCGTTTTGGTTAGCTTCTGCACCACCATCTAACTCAGCATACCAAAACTGCAAAGCATTTGAACAGGGATGGGGTGGAACGGTTTGGAAAACAATTGGTGAACCTGTTATGAATGTTTGCAACCGTTACGGAGGATTGGATTACAATGGCGAAAAATTATTTGGATTAAACAATGTAGAACTTATCAGCGACCGTCCAATCGAAACCAATTTTAAAGAAATTGCGGAAACAAAAAAATTATGGCCCGATCGTGCTGTTGTTGTTTCGATAATGGTCGAATCAAAAAAGGAAGCATGGCACGATATAGTTAAGCGTACAATTGATACTGGTGCAGATGGTATTGAATTAAATTACGGATGTCCGCATGGTATGAGTGAACGAGGTATGGGTGCTGCTGTTGGTCAGGTTCCTGAGTATTGTAAAATGATAACTGAATGGGTTACTGAAGTTTCCACAATTCCTGTGCTTGTAAAACTAACACCCAATGTTACAGATATCAGATATCCGGCAAGAGCGGCAAAGCAAGCAAATGCAAACGGTTTATCTTTGATAAACACTATCAACAGCATTATAGGAGTTGATCTTGATACATTAAAAATTCAACCGACTATTGCGGGTAAAAGCAGTCATGGCGGTTTTGCCGGTCCTGCGGTTAAACCTATTGCTCTTCATCTTCTATCACAGGTTGCAAGTGATCGCGAAATAAATTTACCTATTTCCGGTATTGGTGGCATCAGCACATGGCAGGATGCTGCTGAGTTTATTCTACTTGGTTCAACAAGTGTGCAATTGTGTACTGTTGTAATGCACTACGGTTTCAGAATAATTGATGATCTTGTTGAAGGATTAACAAACTGGATGGAATC
>PVMK01127650.1_pt1 | contig 24898 bp, 21 predicted proteins | sample 1853481 | NCBI WGS metagenome assembly PVMK01 (sample SAMN08533507, study PRJNA380276) | Marine sediment metagenome, whole genome shotgun sequencing project.
GTCCTGCCCTGGTATCATAGTTTCGGCATGACGGTCGCCATGATGTCCTCCTGTGGAATCGGCGCCAGTCTGATTTGTGTTCCTGATCCCCGGGCGGGGAATCCGCCATTTACCGAGGTGCTGAAAATAGTTCAGAAGCACAAGCCGACGATCATGCCGGCCGTGCCGACGATCTTTGTGGCTTTTACCAATCACCCCCAACTCGACCAGTTTGATTTGAATTCGCTCATGGGGTGTTTTTCCGGCGGTGCACCGCTGCCGCCTGAAGTATGCCGGCAGTTTGAAGAAAAAACCGGCGCCGTCATTTTTGAAGGCTATGGGCTGAGTGAGACTGCTCCGGTGGCAACTTCCAATCCGACGGATAAATCCAAACGTAAAATTGGCTCAATCGGTTTTCCAATACCGGGCACCGATATCAAAATTGTAGACATCGATACCGGGCTCAATGAACTGCCCCAGGGTGAAGACGGAGAGATCGTCATCTGCGGTCCTCAGGTTATGCAAGGCTATTGGCAAAGACCGGACGAAAACGAAAACGTATTTCGTGAGATAGACGGGAAGCGATATTTTCTAACCGGTGATATCGGTCATATCGATGAAGAAGGGTATATCCTGATCACCGATCGTAAAAAGGACATGATTCTGGTGGGGGGCTTCAATGTTTACCCACGGGATGTGGAGGATATTCTCTTCAATCACCCCAAAGTGGCCCTTGCCGCCGTGGTGGGGGTACCCGATGCCAAGCGCGGAGAAGCGGTCAAAGCCTTCATCCAGCTCAAACCCGGAGAAACAACCACCGAGGAAGAAATTCTCGCGTTTTGCAAGGAAAACATGGCCGGGTACAAGCGTCCTAAAATTGTTGAGTTCAGAGACACCCTGCCGGTTTCAAATGTGGGTAAAATCCTGCGCCGTGTGCTCAGAGACGAGGAGAGCGATAAAGCTAAATGAAAGAGTGGATCATCGATCGTCCTTATATATCTACCAGTATCATTTTTTTCATCGTTATCATTTTTGGCTGGCGGTTCCTCTACTGGCAGGAGGAGAACTTCGCGTTTCTTCTCCTGCTATATTTTATCGTCACCCTGGGCATTCGGTTGGATGATATTTCCCGTAAAATTGGAAGGGGAAGCGTCCGATCATCGGCCGGTTCAGCAGAAAAAGAAACCATTGTCCGGCAATTAAACGACATCAGAGTGTCTCTGCTGGCTATAAACAGCACACTCAATAAACTTTTGAAAGAAACGGAGAAAGAGGAGGATTAGCCGTTAAGGGTCGGGCAATGGAATACGGAGTCTAATCCCTTTCGTATCAAGCACCGCTACGGTTTTTCAACTGAAGCATTCCTTTTCGGAGGACTTTTAACTGCCAATTTTTGTCTACATGCAGCGCCTATGTTGAAACGATAACATAATATTGAATCTAAATGCTGGTTGTAAAAGGAGGCAAAATGGTTCAGCTGAATTAAGAATCCCGCTTTTTAAATTGGAAGGCGGGATTTTTTCGTTTTTCGAGCAGGGAGAATTAGAAAAAAGATGAAGAATGTGAAAAACATGGTGATCGTTTTACTATCTGAAATAATAGTGAAATCCATATATGGCAAGCGCATGTACCCAACCCGGACAAGCCGGAATTGACGATTGACGATTGATGATTGACGATTTGTGGATGTCGCTTCGCTCAGTCATTTTTATGATCGTTTTTTATAAATGATCCGCCTGGAGGGAAAAAAAATACTTGTAGCAGCTCTGCAATTAAAAAAACGAGCTATTCTGCCCAATATGGCTATGGCATAAATCATGCGCAAACATGATTTGATTTCAATAAAATAAGTACTAAAGCAAAATTAAAAAGCATCATTCGGTAGTCTTTAATCAAGACCGAAATTTACGGTTGATAAAAATTTCCATCTAATATTAATGTTATGCGATACTAAAAAAAATCAATCCTATCAAGATGGCTGGGGGTCATGAGAAAAAAAGCAAAAGGAAGAAGACAAAAAACAAAAAAAGGAACATATAGTCATACGAAGCTCAACTGCATAGATTGTGGAGTGCTTATTGATTCAGAATTATCAGCACATATCGAAATGTCAAAAAAAGACCTTGGTATGCCCAATATGTTGGTGTTTTGTAATAATTGCCAATTCAAATTTAAAAATCGTTTACGTAGAATTTGGAATGGATTTAAATATCTGTTTGAGTAGAGGCATAAAAACGCGTCACAAAGTGAGTTTCCCATAAATCGCCGTAAGACTGAATTAAAAAAGAGAGAAGCATGTCTAAAGTAGGAAAAGATAATGATCGCAAATTGGCTGTTCCTTTATCTCAGATAGAAGGTATTGATATAAGCGAAGAAACAAAACAGGTTTTAGAAGATTGGCATTACTGGGTCAAAAAGGAATATGAATTTTAGAATCGAGTTTGCATCATCTTCTGTTTTTGTTACACCTCAAAATTCAACTGTAGCGACCTGTAAAATTTAAAACTAAGGGATTTTCAGGTGTTTTTTGAATTCGAACTGACAGATTGAAAGTTAGCTGACAAAGGTAATATGGCGTAAGGAGTTTCGGTATTAACCTTCAGAAAAGAAAGGAGGGGATCATGGTCAAAACTCTTATTAAAAAACTGTTGCTGGTTTCAATGTTGATGGTGTTTGCCTTTGCGCCAGGCGCAAGCGCTGAGGATCTTCCTCAGTATGCAAAAACACCAAAAATAATGGCGGTCGCATCAGGTTACAAAGCCAAAATACTTTGTTCTGCTGTTTTCATCTCCAAAAGGGACCCGGCGCAGGTCCAGAAAGAGGAGCTGAAGGACTTTCCTTTCCCGACAAAAATTGACTATCAGAATGAAACCGTCTCGGTCACTCCGGGTTTTGGGATGCCGGACCAGTTGGCCATATTCCGTGAAGGACTGGGTTGTACCCTGGCGCCCAACTATACCGCCAAACATATCCGCGACCAGGTTACAGGTGACCCAATACCATACCCGGCGGATCTGAGCCGGCAAAGCCTCCTGTGGCCCGAAGGTGAATTAGTCTCGACCGAAACATTGCCGGCTGAGATCGATCAAGAAATGCTGAACGTTGCAGTGGATAAGACTTTCTCCGAACCTGATTCCCAAAAAGTGCGCAGAACCAGGGCCGTGGTAATCGTTTACCAGGGCCGCATCATAGAGGAACGTTACGCTCCCGGTTTTTCAAAAGACACGCCGTTGATTGGCTGGTCAATGACAAAAAGTATTACCAATGCATTGGTCGGGATAATGGTCGGCAAGGGCAAGCTTTCCATAAAAGAACCGGCGCCTGTGGCGGAGTGGAGCGGTCCCAAAGATCCACGAGCAGCGATTACCCTTGATCAACTACTACGGATGAGCAGTGGTTTGGGTTTTGTTGAGGTTTATACGGACCTGCTCTCCGACACCCCTTTTATGCTCTTTGGCACACCGGATTCGGCAGGCTTTACCGCCGCCAAACCACAGGAAACTGAGCCGGACAGCCGCTGGCGCTATATCAGCGGGTCTCCCAATCTCGTCTGCCGATTTTTACGCGAAGTGCTGGGTGGTTCTTTGGCCCACTATTTTGCTTTTCCGCGTCGGACTTTGTTTGAAAAAATCGGGATGCGCAGCGCCGTTATTGAACCTGATGCGACTGGGACCTTTGTCGGCTCATCGTTTTCCTATGCAACGGCGAGAGACTGGGCGCGTTTCGGCTTGCTCTACCTTCAGGACGGGGTATGGGCAGGTGAGCATATTCTGCCGGAAGGATGGGTGAAATATACAACCACGCCTACACCCAAAGCGCCCAAGGGGGAATATGGTGCATACTGGTGGTTGAATGCCGGTAATCCTGTGGGTAGCGAAAATCGACTTTATCCAAGTGTACCATCGGACCTCTATCTCGCTCGAGGATATGAGGGCCAAAATGTTATCGTAATACCATCTCGAAAACTGATTTTGGTGCATCTGGGAGCATGCATCCCGCCTTCGGGTCCCGATGCCTGGAATCCGGAGGAATTTATCGGTGATGTGTTGAAAGCCATTAAGGAGTAGCTGGCTTCTGCTGAGGGATCCGAGATATAAAACGCTACTTCAATTATAGCTGTCGGATTGCTATGGGTGACAAAAGGGGAACAAGATGGAAAAGAAACACAAAGTTCTGATAAGGCGGTGTGACGATTATGACACTGAGAAAATTTATGGCATTATCAAAGAAGGTATGGAAGAGTTGAATGTCCGGCCGTCTGGAAGGATTCTTTTAAAGCCGAATGTGGTTATTGCTCACTCTGAAGTATTTCCCCATGCGTTTACCCGCAAAGAATTTCTGGATGGGGTTATTTCAGCTACAAAGGCGAAAGCTGAAAAGGTCCGTGAAATTGCTGTGGGTGAAAGGTCAGGGATTACAATTCCGACCAGGTGGGCATTTAAAAATGCCGGCTACCCTGAAATTATCAAAAAGCATAAGATTAAAGTCCACTACTTTGACGAAGTCACACAGGTGCCCGTAGAGCTTGGAGGAGAGGTCAGATTAAGAAATAATATTTTCATACCGAAGCCGGTAGTGAAGGCTGATTTTCTTATCAATCTGCCTAAATTCAAGGCCCATCCCTGGTGCAGACTTACCCTCAGTCTCAAGAACTTTATCGGCATTCAGGATGACCGACACAGACTTGTGGATCACAATCTCTTTCTTGAGCAGAAAATAGCCGATCTTCAGGAGGTCATTCAACCTAAATTCATAGCGGTTGATGGGATCATCGCCGGACAGAAAATGATGCTCACGCCGACGCCCTTCCCCATGGGAGCGATCGTGATGGGCACAAATTCCTGTGCCGTCGACACAATCGGCTGTCACATGGTTCATGTTGACCCCAAAGATGTTATTCACCTGCGGCTCGCATCCGAAAGAGGATTTGGCCCTATGGATATTGAAGAAATTGATGTATCAGGTGATTTCCCACTCGAAGAGGTTCGGGGAAAAACGAAAAATTTCGAATTCTGCATGGAGCATATTGATAGTTATTTTAGCAAAGACAGCAATTTAACCTGTAATGTTGGTGCATTCCCTGAAAAACATTCACCCGATTACTGTTGGGGCGGCTGCCCGGGTGCTCTTCAGGAAGCGATGCACATATTCAAAGGCTATTATCCAAACGTAAACAGGGAAATGAAAAAAGTCCGTTACATCGTTGGTAAAGTCGATGAACCGCTTGATTTGGATCCGGATGAAAAAGTGATTTTTGCCGGGAACTGCACCAGTTGGAGCGGAACAATTAATGGTAAAGATGTAAGAATTGAAAGCAGCTATAAGCCCCCGGCAGAGGTAAATGAACAGAACACCAAATCGAATGATATGCTATTAAAGACCTTGAAAACGCTTTGGGCCTGTTTCAAACAGAAAAATTCACAGTATATCCACGCAAAAGGCTGTCCGGTCACAGTTGGTGATCATGTTCATTATTTGTCTTCACTTGGCAAAATCAACAATGTTAATTTCGATCCCAGGATGGTCATTCCACTCAATATTGCCTACTGGAAGATGCGCACAAATCGTTTGTTGAATCGATTCATAGGAAAGTGATGCGCTATCGGGCTGAAATGCTTTTCAATTTCTTCTTGAATTACGCAAAATTGCGTTATATACTATAGCGTAATGCAAATCTGCGTAATGAGGGAAACCAATGAATCCGTTTCATTATGGTCAAATTGTAAAAGAGAAAGACTTCTGTCAGCGGCCGGAATTGGATAAGAAATTGGCCGCCGGCATAAAAAGAGGGCAAAATGTCTATATCCAAGGTGAAAGGCGAACCGGTAAAACGTCGTTGATTTGTGAAACCATTCGCAAATTAAGAAAAACCAGAATGATATATGCGGATTTATTGGAGGTTAAATCATCAGACGACTTTGTGAAACGGATCGTTACGGCCATTATTGCGATGGAAAGCAGTGCGGGATTTGCGGATAAAATATTCCGAAAATTATCTCACCTAAGGCCGGTTGCATCTGTCGATCCGATAACCGGCTTGCCCACTTTCACGTTGGATTCTTCAGTTGAACTAAAACCTGATTCGATCCATGGTGTAGCTGACTTGATATTGTCTTACCATTCCAAAACCAAACCGTTAGTCGTTGTTTTGGATGAATTCCAGGATATTTTAAATTTGGGTGATGCACGCGAAACCTTAGCACTGTTGAGAAGCAAGATTCAGTTTCAATCGGATATCCCCTATATCTTTGCGGGAAGCATCCGCAATGAAATGGACGGAATTTTTAACGATCCTGAGAGCGCTTTTTTTAAATCAGCCATACCGATCCAAGTTGGGCCGATAGATAAAGACAGATTTCAGAAGTTCATCATCAATAAATTTAGGACCGGAAAAAGGCGGATTACCGTCGATTCACTGAAAACAATATTTGCCGTTTGCTTCAATATCCCCGGAGAAATCCAGCAACTGTGCAGTGCTTTATGGGAGACAACTGCAATTGGGGCCAATATTGCAGACCGGCAGATCCCCATCGCGCTGGAGCAGATATTCGCTCATGAGTTGAAGGGTTATGAAACAATACTTAAAATCGTTAGCAAACAGCAATTAAAACTGCTGACAGGTTTAGCGAGGTTGGGTGGCCGGGCACCCATGTCGTCCGTTTTTTTGAAAGGCTCGGGAATTTCCCAGGCCTCTTCGGTTCAAAGGGCTCTAAACAGGCTTAAGGGGCTCAAAATCATATTTCATTATGAAGATGAATACCGGTTTGTGAATCCCTTTTTCAGAGCTTGGCTTTTGTATAAAAAGTTATAGCAATACGGTAATGATTTTATTTTTATGATTTTCTAATAATAACAACGCTCATCTTGTCAAAAAATATGGCTCGTTTATACCAAATTACATATGGATGCATATGCATATGGTGCCGCATGCAATTTCATATAAAAAGACATAAAAAACGTTTTCCTGAAGATTTCATGTTTCAGCTTTCAAAAAGCGAATATGATTTTTTGATATCACAATTTGTGACATCAAAAAAGTCAGGCAGAGGCGGTGTGCGGAAAATGCCTCACGCATTCACTGAACAGGGGGTTGCCATGCTATACGGCATTTTAAATAGTGATAGAGCAATATATCAAAAAAATAATAGAGACCGGTGGGAGGATAATTTGAGGGCGCATTGAGGTGTGGTAAGAAAGAAGATGGTTTATTGATTTTCAGTAAAAAATGGAAGGCATCATAATGAAGTGCCCAAAGTGTCAGTTTGAGAACCCGCAAGATGTTAAGTTCTGTGTTCACTGTGGCAAAAAATTTGAAACAATTTGCGCAAAGTGCGGTTCGAGTAATTCGCCGGCCTTTAATTTTTGTGGTGAATGTGGCTATGATTTAAGCAAATCCATGGAAACTGCAGCCCTCAAAGAAAAAAAGCACGACACCCAAATTTCTGAATCACCCCCCGAAGAGACCCTATCAACACACACTCCAGCTGAAGGTGAACGAAAGCACGTCACGGTTCTTTTTTCCGATCTTACCGGGTACACGGCCATGGCCGAAAAGCTGGACCCGGAGGAGCTCAAAGAGATCACCAGCCTGATCTTTGGCGATGTTTCTAAAATTGTGGCCAAATATGATGGATTCATCGAAAAGTATGCCGGTGATGCGGTGATGGCAATATTCGGAGTCCCCCAGGCCCATGAGGATGACCCGATCCGAGCTATTAAAGCTGCCCGAGAAATCCATCAACTGGTGGATACGATCAGCCCGGATGTTGAAAAAAGGATAGGCCAATCCATTTCAATGCACACGGGCATCAACACCGGCCTGGTGGTGACCGGTGAAGTGAACATGGAGCGAGGGACTCATGGCATAGCCGGGGACACCATCAATCTGGCCTCACGCCTGAGCAATCTGGCGAATCCGGGTGAAATTGTGGTCGATGTGGATACCTGCCGTCAGGTCGAGGGACATTTCACCTGTGAATACATGGAAACGGCAACCGTCAAAGGCAAGGCCGACCCCGTCCAGATTCATAAAGTATTATCTCAAAGGGATAAACCGGTCACCATCCGTCGGCTCTCCGGAATGAGATCAGATCTGGTCGGCAGAAATGTGGAGATGGCCGAACTGTCCGAGGCGGTCGATAATTTACGGCAGGGCAAAGGCCGGGTTTTTTCGATATGCGGTGCCGCCGGTACAGGAAAGAGCAGATTAGTCGAGGAGTTCAAGGCAGGACTTGATTTAGGGCAGATTCAATGGATAGAAGGACATGCCTATGCGTATTCTTGGTGAAGTGAATTCACAAATAGCCACCGGGCCGAAACTTTCCTTATCGATCATGGCCAAAAACATCGGTTTTTTGGTTAAAAACGTGCCATTTGCGACCAAAAAAGCCGAAAAACACTTCAATAAGGCAATTGAATTATTAAAAGAAATCGGTGCGAAAGGCTATCTTGGACAAGTTTATCTGAGCCTGGGTCTGCTATACAAAGCGAGCAAGAGAACCGACCCGGCCAGGCAATCCATCCTGGAAGCGATTAATATCTTCCAGGAATGCGAGGCTGAAGGTTATCTTAAACAAGCAAAGGAGGCTCTTGATTCTTTAACTGTATGACAATCTGAATCACTCCCATTTTTTAATTGGAGATCTTTCCAATGATCAAAAAACCAACCTATGAAGAATTAGAGAAAAAGATTCAGGAATTTGAGCAAGCAGAATCTGAGCGCGAGCGGGCTGATGAGGCGCTGAAGGAGAGCGAAGAGCGGCTGAAGGCGCTGTCTGAGGCATCTTTTGAAGCCATATTCCTTTCTGAGAAAGGCATCTGCCTGGATCAAAACCAGGCGGCGGAAAGGATGTTCGGCTACACCCGCGCTGAAGCTGTCGGCAGACACGGAACGGAATGGATCGTACCTGAAAACCGTGAGCAGGTGAAAAAGAACATGCGGTCAGGTTATGGAGAGCCTTACGAAGGGACCGCCTTGCGGAAGGACGGGACCACATTTCCATGTGAAATTCAAGGCCGGAGGATAAACTACCAGGGTCGATCCATTCGAATAACGGCTTTGCGGGATATTACAGAACGCAGGCGGGCGGAGAAGGAATTGCTGCAGAGTGAGGTTCGCTATCGTACTCTTGTAGGAGCCATTCCAGATCCGGTAGTCGTATACGATTCAAAGGGAAAAGCCACCTATGTCAACGATGCCTTTGTACAAGTTTATGGTTGGTCCAAAGAAGCACTGTTGGGCGGTCGGATTGATTTTGTACCGCCCGAGGAGACTGAAGCGACCCAAGAGGCCTGGGGGCGCACCTTAGAGGATGGAACCGTATTTTTTGAAACCAAACGTTGGAACAAAAATGGAGATCTGCTGAACATTCAACTAAGGACCGCCATTCTGCACGATCAGGAAGGTAAACACGTTTTAAGCATTGTTATCCATCGCGACGTAACCGCGTTAAAGCAAGCAGAGACGGCGCTGCGAAAGGCTCACGACGAGTTGGAAGTGCGGGTGGAGAAACGAACGGAGGAGCTTGCCAAAGCCAACGAAGAGTTGTGCGACAAGATTGCCGAGAGCAAACAGGCGGAGGAAGAGAAACTGGCACTCGAGCGGCAGGTGCGGCACGCCCAGAAACTCGAGAGCCTGGGCCTGCTGGCCGGCGGTATCGCCCACGACTTCAACAATATCCTGATGGCCATCCTGGGCAGCGCAGACCTGGCGCTGGACGAACTTTCGCCCATGTCACCGGCGCGCGGCAACCTCCAAACGATCGTGAAGGCGTCCAAGCGCGCCGCGGAACTGGCCAAACAGATGCTCGCTTACTCGGGCAAAGGCCGATTCGTCGTCGAGCCGATCGATGCCGGTGGACTTATCGAGGAGATCTCGCACCTGCTCGAGGTCTCGATCTCTAAGAAGTCCGTGCTCAAGCACAACCTCGCCCAAAACCTGCCCACCTTCGACGGCGACGTGACGCAAATCCGCCAGGTTATCATGAACCTGATCACCAACGCCTCGGAAGCCATCGGCGACAAGAGCGGCGTCATCGCCCTGTCTACCGGCGCAATGGACTGCGACCGCGCATATCTTGATGATATCAATGAGGTCGTGCGAGCCGGCTTGGACCCGCCGTCCGAAGGCGTTTACACATATATCGAAGTGGCCGACACGGGCTGCGGCATGGACACCGAGACCATCGAGAAGGTCTTCGATCCATTCTTCACGACCAAATTCACGGGGCGCGGCCTGGGTATGTCCGCTGTCCTCGGCATCGTGCGCGGCCACAAGGGCGTGCTCAAGATCACCAGCGAGGTCGGCAAGGGCACGACGTTCAAGGTCCTTTTTCCTGCCAATGAACTACATGACAACGGCTTCGCGGTCCAAAGGAAGGGCGAGGCTGAGGGGAAAGACTGGTGCGGAAGCGGGACCGTCCTGATTGCCGATGACGAGGAGACGGTCTGCACCGTGGGCAAGCAGATGCTCGAGCGCCTGGGCTTCAGCGTCCTGACAGCGCCCGACGGGCGCGAAGCGCTGAAGGTGTTTCGCGAACATGCCGACGAGTTCGTCTGCGTTCTGCTCGACCTGACCATGCCCCACATGGACGGCGAAGAAGCCTTCCGCGCGATGCGGCGCCTTCACCCCGACGTCCCGGTCATCCTTTGCAGCGGTTACAACGAGCGGGATGCAACCCAGCGCTTCGCCGGCAAAGGCCTGGCGGGATTTATTCAAAAGCCCTACAATATGACAACGTTGAGAGAGAAACTGGCGGAAGTCCTGCGCGGCGAACGCACCTCACCGAACGGCAAGGGAACGGGTGTAAATCACGGCCGTTGGTAACCGGCAGTCATCCTCTCTTTAACGAAGGAGGAGGTTAATTATCTGGAGTACTGGAGTATTGGAGTGCTGCAGTAATGGATTGATGAATGGTTGATACAATAGAAAAAATATAAACAATGTTTGGATCTCGCATAACCAAAGGTAGAAGGTTAAAATCAGATTTATTTCCGCTTATACGCCCAAAACACTCCATTACTCCAATACTCTCTCCGAGCCGTAGGCTATACGAGCCCTCTACAAGCCGGAGGCCAGCACTCCTACACTTTTCATGTCGACATGAAGTTGTAGGATTTCCGGTTTTTGTGTCTCATCCTCTTGCGTCAACCGTTATGGGAATATTCATTATACAGTCCATATCGACAGCGGATACATTGTTCACCCCATTGATCCGATATCAGGAAACGGCTATATTTTTTCTAACATTGAAAACCTGGTCCTCTGGGCCTCCGGCTCGTAGGGGTACGATCCTACGCCCGGAGAGCCAGGTCAGAGGCAATGGGCTCTGCCGTGAACATATGCCCTGGAATGATGGGATACTGGAATGCTGGAACACTGGGTTTAGCGGAATGAGGCATCCTTCATATGACGCCAAAAGTAGTTTACACTTTTTATCGTAGGTTGGGTTGTGCGGGCGTAAACGTCGGGTAAAGCTGAGTTCAACTAAATAACAACTTCCTGCTAACTAACGTAATTTTTCTGCAATAGCACTACCCAACATTAAAGTCGCTTAACCCAACCTACAACTACGACGCTCAAAATTAAAAACAGGGCAAAAAAGCGTAAACAGGTAAATGAAGAATGCCCGGAATGAGATCTGATTTCATAAAGATGGCACGGAGCAGAATTTAAAATCAGACCATCATCCGTTTTTGATTCCCAATATTCCATTATTCCACCATTCCATCATTCCATTCGGAGTCTAAGGTAAACTCCACCCCTCTGGGGTGAAATCAAAGCCGGGCCCTATGGACCCGGATCTTTACTATTTGATTAGCTTTGCCTCAATTATTTTTTGCTGTAGATTGGATTTTGATGCATAATAGTTGATAAATTGCGCATTCAAAAAATAGTGCACTTTATATTTTTTCATCGATAGTTCAGTCGCCAGCATCTGACCAATTAGTTTGGTTTTATTAGCATTCAAATATTCAACTTTTAAAGCAGCCAAAGCTGCTGCCTTGCGAATATGTTTGCTTCTTGAATCACTCAATTTGCCCTTGGATTGGCATTTTTGGATATAATCATCAAATAGATAAACAAACAACATCCTTTTCACAGATTTGATGTCAGTTTCACCCATAGCTGAAATCGTAAACAACATACAAAAAACTATCATGAGACAACAAACACGACTCTAATTTTCATGGTATTTCTCTCCTTTTTTTAAGATAAATTTTCGCCATTTCGATAAAGGTCAAAATCCTCTTCACTGCAAATAAGATAAGATGGAGTGCGGATCTACCGAAAAAGGTAAAGCGGGGCCATCACAGACCCTGTACCGGAGAACCCAACTAACTCTCAACTCCATTTGTTTTTCTTTTTGTGCTTTTTCTTCGATTTCCCCGGTGGATACTTTTTAACATGATCTGCATTGTGGACATAAGGTTTATCGGTGTCCAATTCAATAGTCACAGATTCTCCCAAATCAGCCCTTATATGAGATGGTAATGATACTCCTATTTCCCAGTTATTGCCCTTTAGGTAAAAATATAGGCCCCTGTCAGTATCATGATAGACTTTTTGAGAAGGATAATAGCGGTATTTGTGTTTGGCCCGATAACCATGGGCCGGGGCATGGGCTGGAGGCCCACCCTTTTTGCGCTTATGTTTATGCTCTGCCTTCGAATACCCTGAATTACCTTCTTTTTCATATTTTACTTTGATTTTAGTACCGGTACAGCCGATGGTTAAAATAGTAGAGATGATGAAAAAGCAAGTTGCTAGACCAATAAACATTTTTTTGCCAGAGTGTGTTTCATGTAACTATCCCCCATGCAGGTAATATTTCTTGTTCCTTATTTATTAATCGGCAATTTTTGTGGGATCTTTAATGGGGCTGACACACTAGTGTAAGGTATCAAAAGTTCTGTGCATGATTTTGGTAAATTGACATGTTGACGAAATGCATCAACCGTCGTGAAAATTCGAATACCAAAATCCGCCCATTTTATTAAATTGGCCGAAACAATATCAAAATCCAAATGCTCAAAATTCAAAACAAATGCGGTATAGTACTGTCGTTTTCTGTTTATGTCATTGAGATTTCTGTCATTTTAATTTGTTTCGTGTTTCGATATTCGGATTTCGGATTTCAATGCTGCTTCAAAACGGATGAAATACAGTGCATTTCAAATTGCCATTTTTCACCGCGTAATTTATGAGACGGGATACTATGGGGTTTTCCCGCACAAATGGCGACCCCAATAGCAGCCCTTGACTCTGACCTGTCTATTCTCTCTTTATTCAAAGGTCTTTCCCCTTTCTAACAAATGATTAGCGTAAAGTTTTTCTGCAAAATGCCCAAAAAAGGGTATCCGGCACCCAAAGATTTCCCAGCCACAAAAAAGCCAACGGTGCCATCATAGCACCCAGTTTTTCACAACCTCTACCAAGACTATAAAAATTCTTTGACTTATCTGGATAAACAGGTTAAATTAATCTAAGAGCCTGTATTTAAGGGATATTTGGTTTAAGGAGAATTTATAGTGAGCGCCACTGATGAGCTACTCCCTTTTATAGACAATGGAGGCAGACGATCTTATATCAGGAGGCGAACCCGCTCGAGTTTATTTTGTATTCCAGACAGGAGAAGGTCAAATAAAGACCGAAGAAGTGGTGATGATCGCAGAAAGATTCTAAATAAGAGACGGATAAAAGGGTCGCGAACGACGGCACTATTTTAAGGGTTGAGACTTCTTGATCCATCACCTAGCTTCGTAGAGAATATCATGTTTGACAAGCCAAAGATTCTCATCGTCGACGATGAACCCCGTATGTGCCAAAGTTTGAAGGAATTATTAGCCGGCCAAAATTATGAATTGCATACCGGCAATAGTGCCAGGGAAGCTATAGAATTTTTGAACAATAATAGCTTTGATCTGATTCTTTTGGACTTATGTTTACCTGACATGAACGGCTATCATGTCATGGACCATATAAGTCGGCAAAGCCTTGGGGCCCTGGTCATCATATTAACCGGGAACGCTTCGGAAGAATCAGCTATTGAAGCCTTGAGAAGGGGAGCATTCGACTATCTCAAAAAGCCCTTTGAGCCTGAAAAACTGTTAACAACGGTGAAAAACGCTCTTAATCAACAAAAGATAAAAAAGGAAGGAGAACTTGCTCAAGAGGCGTTGCGGGAAAGTGAGGAAAAATATAAATCTTTGGCAAATAATCTTAACGTGGGTGTATTTAGAAATTCTGCAGGACCCAACGGCATATTTATAGAGGCTAACCCTGCTATTGTGAAGATGTTTGGCTTTGATAACAGGGAGGAATTTCTCAAACTAAGAGTTTCTGATTTATATAAGAATCCACCTGAAAGGAAGGAATATAATGCGAAAATATTAAAAGACGGCGCAATAAGAAATGAGGAACTAGAATTGCTAAAAAAGGACGGAACCTCATTCATCGGTTCTGTATCTGCGGTATTGGTTAAAGATGAAAAACGTGAAGTCAAGTATTACGATGGGATTATTGAAGACATCACCGAGCGTAAGTTGACCGAGGAGGCACTGCGGGAGAGTGATGAAAAGCTTGTAAGGTCAAAGAAAATGGAGTCCCTTGGACTTCTGGCCGGTGGTGTCGCCCACGACTTGAACAACATCCTTTCAGGAATCGTAAGCTATCCTGAATTAATTTTACTGGATTTACCTAAAAACAGCAAGTTCAGGAAACCCATTGAAACAATGCAGAAGTCCGGGCACAGGGCGACCGCCATTGTGCAAGATCTTCTCACCGTGGCAAGGGGCGTGGCTACCATACAAAAACCTCTGAGCTTAAATTACCTGATACGTGACTATTTAAATTCACCGGAGTTTAAAAAGCTTGAGCAGTTCCATCCAACAGTTACAATCAAAACCTACCTTGATGGCGACCTGTTTAACATAATCGGATCTCATGTTCATATCAGAAAGGTTGTGATGAACCTGGTGTCTAACGCCTCGGAAGCGATTGAGGGTTGCGGCAATGTAACCATATCGACCAGGAACCATTATGTAGACAGACCTTTAAGGGGGTATGATGATGTCAACATAGGCGAATATGTCATCCTGTCTGTATCAGACGATGGTTCAGGAATATCTTCAGATGACCTTGAGAGGATATTTGAGCCGTTTTATACAAAGAAGACAATGGGCAGAAGTGGTACCGGTTTAGGTTTGGCCGTGGTATGGAATGTTGTACAAGATCATAAAGGTTACATAGATACGACAACTGACGAAAACGGGACAACATTTGAGTTGTACTTCCCAATAACAAGAGATGAAATATCGGATAAAGATTCGACCATACCCGCTAAAGACTACAAAGGAAACGGAGAGACAATTCTGGTTGTTGATGATGTGGCAAGCCAACGAGAGATATCCGCCAAGATCCTGGATTTACTTGGCTATAAAACTAAAGTCGTTTCCAGTGGTGAGGAAGCCGTTGAATATTTGAAAGAAAATACTGTAAATTTATTATTGCTGGATATGATTATGGACCCGGGCATGAATGGTCATGAGACTTACGAGAGGATAATAAAGATTCATCCGAATCAAAAGGCCGTCATAGCCAGTGGATTCGCTGAAACAGATGCGGTCAGGGAAGCTCAAAGATTAGGCGCGGGACGCTATGTAAAGAAGCCGTTTACGTTGGAAAAGATAGGACTTGCGGTGAAGGAAGAGTTGGAGAGATAGCAAAATAATTGCCAATTTGGCTGCAAATTGTGGATTGGGCCCGACGAAGCTGACGTTTTTTTGGTAAATACGTATCCCAAATGCAGTCCAGGGCCGAGAATGCAACCCCTGGCCCAGACCCGGCATGTCAAGATATGGTGATGGAAAGCCAAGCCCATAGAATGTGAAAGCAATTATTATGCCCTTGAATAGAGGCACAGATATTAATACGTGGACTCAGATTTATCCTGTTGATCCTGTCGGAAAAAAAATATTTAAAAAGAATCCATTCCTTCCAACTGAGGCGAAGCCTCTGAACTCTCACTGAACAATGAACGGTGCTGCACCTTGTCCACCTGCCAGGAGTTTTTTAAGCACTTCCTCAATTTTGGCCTGATTTGTCATCCCTGAGATTTTATCGAAGACGTTGCCGTCTTTGAAAAACATCAGCGTAGGTATGGATTTAATGCCAAATTTTGCAGCGGTTTGCTGGCTGTCGTCCGCGTTGCATTTGGCAAACAGGATCCGGTCTCCATAACTTTCGGCCAGTTTGTCGACCATAATGCCGATTCCTTTGCAGGGCCCGCACCAGGGCGCCCAAAAATCAAGCAGGACCGGTTTGTCCGCCTGCAATACCTGTGCTTCAAAGCTGCTGTCATCAATTTCCAATAAATTTTCAACCATTATTCCGATTTCCTTTCTTCAATCTTTTTTTTAATGTTATAGGGCCAAAATATCATGTAAAGTTACAAAAAAAAATCAACTTAATCAACCCAATCACCCCCGCGCAGTTGTTGACGGTGGTTGTCTTGTTGAATTTACATTAAATACCGACTTTCTATCCGAAAAGTAGAAAAGCAAAAACGAGTCAAACCTGAAAAATATTCGTGGGAAATAATTTATGCGAAAAATCATCGATTTGCAAATGGAATATTGCGGAAGAAGCCGTTGCCGAATCCGCATATCTTTTAAGGAAACTCCGGCTGGCTTATAAAGCACAAAATAAGCAAGTTCTCAATAAATTATGCTAAGGGGGTATCCACTTCATGGGCCTAAACGATAAATCGTAGGTTGGGTTAAGCCGACGGTCTGCAACCAATCTTGTTGGGTTCGCTAATTTTGTTGCTATTTTAAACTTTTGAGGTGCATTAAGACAGGCGAACCCAACATAAATTGTGCCTACATCCCGCTTAACCCAACCTACTAAATACCGGGGTCATTGAGATGTTACCAAAATCACCACTAACTGACTGATAATATAATGGAAAATTTTTATAGGCGGAAAACGCAAACTTTATATCAAGGTAAACCCAGTATTCATCAGGATAAATAGGGTTCCCGTATCTGAATTATTTTTTCCTTTTAATTATCCATCGGCAATTTTTTTATTAATACTTTAAGCAAAATAGCCGATATATTGTATTATGCCAACCAACCAACTAGAGGCGGTGACCACCCAAATTAGCACCTCCAAGGGCATCGTCGACCACATTTTGAAAAACGATATTGTGCTTCATTCTGCTGAAATATTGCATAAGTTGTTGAAAAAATACCCTGATGAACCCGGTCTCACCAGAGTGCATGCGGATCAGCTAAAAAAAAATGGGGTATTGAATGGCGCTGCCGGCCTGTATAGTAAAGCTGCAAAACTGTTCCTCGAAAAAGGTAAGATTCCTGCAGCGATAGCCCTGAAGATAAAGCAATGGCAAATCAGTTCACCCAAAAAAAGAAGAAGCCAAAAAATTTTTATTAGATTTGAAGCAAGTTGGCGGAGACGATACACCCGTCAAATCATTTTTTTGTCAGCTGAATTTTCAGGAATCTATTGCACTTTTTTCTCTGTTGAAAATCATCCACCTGCCACCGGACCACACGGTAAAGAAAGTTGGAGATCTAGAAGACGCTATCTATTTTCGTGATATCCGGCGGTTTGAAGGATTCGATGTATCAGACGATGGATGACAGGAAGAAAGTATATAGAGAACCTAACCTGTATTTATATGAGAACGATTATTTCGGCGATATTTATCCGTTTGATCGGGACAAGAAAAGTAATTCCTACGTCGAAACCAAAAGTCAAGTTGAGCTGTTAAGAATATCAAAGGAAAAACTGAGAAAAATATGTATCAAATATCCCAAGATCGAACATGGGTTATTGAACCTTTTAAAAGTTCGCTCCAAAGCTTCTATGGACGATTTACGCGAAAAACTGCGTGATGCTCGACGAATTCCATTGAAGCTGGAATTGGGGATTGAAATTCTTTTAAACGGTTCGCAAAACACATCCATCTATCTATCCGGCAATTCCAGCGATATTTCCATTGGCGGGATATGCTTTATTCTGGATGATATAGGTCTTGAATCATATTCAGAAATTTTATCTTTTGAGAATGGCATGAAAAATGCGAAAGTCCAGGTGAATTTTCCCATTGAAGATTTGAAAGTCAGCATACCGGGGAAAAATTGTATGGCTGTCCCCAGTTTTACATGAGGGAAGAAAAACACTCTCACTTGGCATTCAATTTGAGAAAATGTCACCCAAATTAAAGGGATTATTAATGATGTTTTTCAATTCCTTTGGATAATCAGAATAACCCGCTAAAACATAGAATCATTGCGATTGGATAGTTGCGGCGCTGTCAGCCTGTTGCTGCATGCGTTCCGCCCGATATAACTCTAACGCCGGTCCTTTGCAGCGCTTGCGGGTCAGCTTTTTTTGCGGGACTTAAGACTGGCCCTGAATGTTTCCCAGAAATCCTTGTCGTTGTCTTTCCAGGCCGCACCCCATCTCCTTTCAAAATAAGAGGGCGGCATCCTGTCCTGCCAGGGCTCCCAGGGACTCTTGCCCTCTTTCTCAGCATTCAATATATCAATCAGATAATCGGCGATTTCCGCTATTTCCTCTTTGGGAATATAGGAAGCAGCACCTTCCTTGATTGATTTCACCAGATTGTCCGGCGTAAATGCGTGGGCTGTCAGCATGAGCGCCGGCAGATTCTTCCGGTTGGCGATTTCCAGCAGGCCATATCCGTCAACACCCATAATATCCAACACCACGATGTCAAATTTCCGGGATTCCATATATGATTTGGCCTCCTCAAAAGAAGCCGCCTTTACAATCTCACACATATCCAGCAATTCTTCCAGCACGGCTAAGATATCCGGCTCGTCATCGACTACAAGAATTTTTTTCCCCTTTAATAAACTGACATCCGACATATCAATATCCTCCAGTTCTCATTTTCAATTTTCAATTCACAAATTTGATCCTGCTGTTTTATATATGCAATTGAACGGAAGGTCAAATGGTTGAATTCGATCTGAGTTTAATTTTTTCCATCTCCATTTCTTTTAACTTGCGCCGTAAGATCTTGCCGACCGCGCTTTTAGGCAGTTCGTCGATAAACTCGATAATTTTGGGAACTTTGTAAGCCGCAAGATTCTCTTTGCAATATCTTACGACATCATCTTCCGTCAGAGTCTCACCTTCTTTGGCGACAATAAAAGCTTTGACTGTTTCACCACGGTATTCATGGGGTATGCCGATAGTGCAGGCTTCCAGGATTTTGGGATGGCCCATGAGAACATCATCCAGTTCCACCGGATAGATATTATAGCCGCCGGCAATAATCATGTCTTTTTTGCGATCGACTACACTCAGGTAGCCGTCTTCATCAAACTTGCCGATATCACCACTTAGATACCATTCACCTTTGAGGACATTGGCGGTTTCCTCCGGTTTTTTATAATAGCCCATCATAATCTGGGGGCCTTTAATAACAATTTCGCCTTCCTCACCCAGCGCAAGTTCTTTGTCGGAGTCGGCGACGTCCACTATTTTGACGTCGGTGTCCGGTATGGGAATACCGACGGTACCTGGTTTTACATCACCACCCCAGGGGGTCACTGTGGCAAAAGGAGCTGTTTCCGCTGAGCCGTAGACCTCACACATGGTCGATCCGGTCAGCTCTTTAAGGTCTCGGATGGTATCAGCAGCCAGAGGGGCAGCGCCTGAAAAAAAACCTTTGACGCAGGAAAAGTCTAATTTTCTGAACTCCGGATCCGCCAGCATACCCACAAACATGGTCGGTACGCCGGGGATAAAGGTGGGTCGGTACTTTTTAATCAGTTCGACATTTATTTTGGCATCCGGTCGGGGGACCATCAGGTGCTGCCAGGCCTGCCAGATCATCAGGTTGGTTGTTGAAAAACCCGCTGCATGAAATACGGGATAGTTACCCACCAGTATTTCTTCCCCCGGATATAACTCAGGAAACCAGGCCGCAAACTGCTGTACATTGCAGCTCATAATCGCATGGCTCTGCATAACACCCTTACTGACGCCTGTTGTGCCTCCGGTATATAGCAGGTTGGCAAGCGCATCCCATTGGCTTTGGTCTTTCAGGGGATCGGTTGAGTGCCCGGCAATCAGATCTTTGAAGACGAATACATCTTCAGCCGGTTCTACCTTGCGGTACATGGCTTTTTTAACAAGAGGAAAGAGCTGTTTTTTGGGGAAGGGGAGATACGAGTTTATGTGACAGCCGATAATTTTTTCGATTTGGGTTTTGGGCTAATTTTCTGAATACGGGGAATCAGAAGCGTCAGGGTAATGATGATTCTGGAATCGGAGTCGTTTAGCTGATATTGCAACTCCCGTTCGGTATAAAGCGGATTGTTTTGAGCCGTCACCGCGCCCATGCGAAAGACAGCGTAATTGGCAATGATCGTCTGAGGGTATGTTAGGCAGACACAGGGCAACTTTGTCTCCGGGCCGGATGCCCATATCCTGCAGCACACGGGCAAAGGCGTTGACAAGTCCGTCAAGTTCTTTGAAGGTGATTTTTTTGCCCATATAGTTCAGGGCGGTATGGTTGGGAAAGTTTTTGGCCGATCGAGTAAGTGCCTGAGAAAGGGTGATCTTTTCATAATCCAGGGTTTTCTTTTACCCCTGACGCGTAAGATTTATGCCATAGCTTATCTTTCCATGGTTTTCCTCCTTTCGGTTAGGCGTTAGGATGGTTTGGATCGTTATGATCGTTTGGATCGTTGTGATGGTTTAGATCGTTTGTTCGTTATGATCGTTGAGTGGAGTAGACGTTGATTGGTTGACAGGTTGAATGGTTGATTAAGTTAAATAAGGATTAGAAAAAATATGGTTTATTAGGTTTGACTGGTGATTCGTTGAGTAAGGTTAAAGGATGATATCTATTTAAACCAGTAAACTTATCCAATCCAATCAACTCATTAATCTAATTAGTGGTTGAACGAAAATCCAGCTAATTCGATTTGTTGGGTTTCGCCCTTTAGATAATGGCTCGCAAGATGTTTGATTTTCCTAGGTTGGGTTGAGGTACGAAACCCAACATAACTGAACGGGCTCTACCCAACCTACCAAAATCGCGACTTTTCGTTCAGGCACTAATTAACCACCAATCCGTTTAACCGATCGAGCAACTCATCCGCTTCTGATATGATATCTTCAATTATCTGCTCCACTGATTTGATCTCATCAATTAATCCGGCAATCTGGCCGCAGGCAATGGGAGCTCCGTCCGGATCGCCGCTGTCATAGGCAATTTCTCCTTTACCCCCGGCCACCTTTTTAATAATTTCTTCAAAACCGGCACCTTCGGCTTCAATCGCCAGGCATTCATCCGCCAGCTTGTTTTTTATGCAGCGGATCGGATTCATAATCGTCGTTAAAAGCAGTGCCGTATCCGTTTCCCTGGTGTCAACGAGGCGATCTTTAATGTTTTGATGAATCTTACACTCCCGGGTCATCATGAAGGCGGTTCCCATGAGCACCGCTTCGGCTCCCATCGCCAAGGCCCCCAGGAAACCCTTGCCGTTGCAAATTCCACCACCGGCAATGACCGGGATGTCCAACGCCGCAACCGCTTTGGGAAGCAAAATAAACGAGGCCACATTATCGTTGCCGATATGACCGCCGGATCCGAACCCGATCATGGTCACCGCATCGACCCCTAACCGCTGAGCTGTCAGGGCATGTTTTACGGATGTGAGTTTGTGGATTACTTTTACACCGCCTTCCTTCAGCTTCGGCATTAACGGCTTGGGGCTCCTTCCGGCAGTCTCAACGACTTTCACGCCCTCCTCGACGACGACATCACAAAATTTGAGGGTTCTTTCCGGCAGACCAAATTCAGGGACCATGGATAAATTAATTCCAAAGGGTTTGTCCGTGAGATCACGGATTTTTTTAATTTCTTCGCGAAGATCTTCCGGAGTTTCGAGACTTTCAGCGGTGATAAAACCGATCCCCCCGGCGTTACCGACCGCAGCGACAATTTCCGCCCGGCTGATCCACTGCATGCCCCCGCAAAGGATCGGATGTTCGATGCCCAGCATCTCGGTGATTTTGGTTTTGAATTTTGCCATTTTTGTATCCCTCTCTTTTTTCTTATTTTGAAGACAGGATTTACTGGATCATCAGGATTGTTGTGATCGTTAGGATCGTTAAGTATGGTTTAGATGGTTTAGATCGTTTAGATCGTCCAGATGAAATACGCTGGGTTGTCACTGCCGTGTATCTCATTGGACAATTCATGTTTAAAAATCATAACATTCCGAAATTATGACTATAATTTACCTAATCAACCAATCAACCAGTAAACTATTCAACGAGATTTGAATTACCCTAAAACCCCCAGCATCTCCCTCGCTTCATTTGTTGTTGCCGGTTCCCGGCCTACTTCACGTGCAATCTTTACCAGCGCTTCAATGAGCTGGCCGTTGGTGGTTGCCCTCTCACCATTGGGCAGGTAAAAGGTATCCTCCAGTCCGGTTCTCACATCGCCCCCCAATTCCAGACAACGACGGTGAAGATTCCAGATTTTTTGCCGTCCGGAACCTGTGGCGATAACCTGCCAGTGTGAATTTTCCAGCAATTCTTCCTTCAGAATCGCAATGAGGTCCGGATTGGCCGGCATTCCGCTGTCCACGCCCATCACAAAGGACACGTGCGGTTCGCCGTCAAACATGGCATTGGCTTTAAACATGCCCACACTTCGCACAATGCCGGTGTCAAAGCATTCGAATTCCGGTACGATGTTATGGGCCGTCATGACGTCCAGGAATTTTTTAATTTTTTCTACCGGATTGTCAAAAAGAGCCGGCGGCCAGGCCCAGTTGCCGTCTTTGCGAATTTTTAAATAATTCAGCGAGCCGGCATTGCAGGCTGCGAGTTCCGGCTTGAACGCTTCCAGGCATCCGACCGGCCCGGAAATATCATCGCCGAGGACACCGGTGCTCATGCAAATGATAATATCCGGGACCCTTTCCTTGATGGCGGATAAAATGTCGCCGACGGTCTTCAAATTCCAGGTCGGGAAGGCACCCATGCCCTCCCCCTGATCTCTGAAATGACAGTGCAGTACCGATGCACCGGCGTTATAGGACTGTTCGGCGGCATCAGCCATTTCCTGCGGGGTTACCGGCACGTTGAATTTGGCCGGATCGGTCAGCAGCCCTGTTAATGCGCATGTGACGACGACTTTGCTTTGTGAACTCAATGGCTAACCTCCTTTTTAATTTACTATGGAGACAGGATGTACAGGATTTTTTTTGAACCTGCTTTACCATATTATATCTTTGTTCGATGGACAGTAACCAGTGACGAACGACGAATGACGAAGGACGAGTGACGAAGGACGAATGAATGTATTCTATCTATTTATAAAAAAGATTGAGCGGAGCGATTCCACCCTTCGACATTCAATATTCGACATTCTGCGGTTCGTTTTTCGGGCCTAACGATCCAAACAAATGACGAGTACCCAATACCCAGTGACCAGCACCCAGTACCCAGTGACCAGCACCCAGTACCCAGTGACCAGCACCCAGTACCCAGAATCCTATTTACCTTTGAACACCGGCATCCGCTTTTCAATAAACGCCGTGATGCCCTCCCTGGCATCTTCGGTGGCGGCGATCTCGGCAATTTTACCGCAAAGAAAATCCACCGCCGCTTCAAAAGGCATATCGGCCATGGCATAAAATGCTTCCTTGCCGATTTTCATTCCGATGGGGCTTTTGGCCGCCAGAGTTATCAGTATTTGGGCAACTTCTTCCTCTAAATCCTCCGGCCGGACAACGCGGGTAATCAGTCCCATATTTAGGGCCTGATCGGCAGTGAGCCGTTCTCCCAGCAGAATCATTTCCATGGCTTTTTTGCGGAGCACATTGCGATAAATTAAGGCGCCGATCATCATGGGCCATAATCCAATGCGGACCTCCGGAGTTCCAAATTTGGCATCATTTTTTGCGATCACAATGTCGCAGGCCAGCATCAGTCCCATGCCGCCGGCCATACAGGCCCCGTTGATTTTGGCAACCACCGGTTTGGCATAGCCGGACAATTTTTTGAGAAGGCCGGCATAGCTTTTAAACCCTTTTTCAATCCTGCCGTCTACCGCACTTGCAAGATCGGCTCCCGAACAGAAGGCTTTTTCGCCTTATCCCGTGATCAAGATGACGCGGACATTTTGGTCTTTTTCAGCATCGTCCAGGTATTTTAAGAAGAGTTCAATGGCGTCTAAACTGATGGCATTACGCTGGGCTTCGCGATTGATGGTAAAAAAGGCGACATTGTTTTCAACACTGTATAGCAAATGTGCTTCAGACATGGCTTGACGCTCCCTGGCGGGATAGTTAAATGGCTAATCCCAATAGATAGATATATTTGGAACTTAGTTCGCTTCGCTCACAATTGGAATAATGGAACAGTGGAATGATGGAATTTGGGTACATTCGTGTTCCATCTGGTTGAAAAATAATACGGTTCATGGGATAAACAAACCATGGATCGAAAAAACATCAACAGAGGATTTAAAAAACTCCGAGTTTGGCAAGATGCTGTTTCCCTTTATGTCTTGGCCTGTAAAATATTTACCAACTTTCCATTCGAACTAAAGAAAGTGGCCGGCAATAGCATTGACGCTTCACACAGCATCTCGCGAAACATTTCAGAAGGTTATTGTCGTCGCAGTTTGAAAGAATACCTGAATCATCTAAATATTGCGCTTGGTTCCTGCGGCGAATTTCATTCTTGTTATACCAGTTGCAGGCAAGCCGAGCAAATAACAGCCGATGACTACGAGCGCTTGGACCCGCTGCATTATAAGGTTGAAAATGCGTTACTTAAACTGATTGAATCTCTTCAAAAAAAGCAAACCGATAAAAAGTGGCAAGATAA
>PVMK01131813.1_pt1 | contig 24898 bp, 26 predicted proteins | sample 1853481 | NCBI WGS metagenome assembly PVMK01 (sample SAMN08533507, study PRJNA380276) | Marine sediment metagenome, whole genome shotgun sequencing project.
GCCGGATCGAGCGCGATGGCAACGTCCATCCCGGGGCGGTAGCCACATTCCTCTATGGCCTGTTTCATCATCGCCCACAGGCGCAATTCGGGCAGTTCGTACTCACCGCGGTCGACGTAAGGCGCCAGCCCTCCCTCCAGGCCAATTCCCATCACACGGCAGCCATCAGCTTTTTCGAGAATCTCCTTGAGCCGGTTTTGCAGGCGCACGGTCATCTCCTGCGCATCCTGCGTGTCCAGCGCACCCAGGATCAGGAACATGGCCTCCTGCATGCTGATATTCGACTCTGGATATTCCTTCTCGGTATGACGACCCGCCCATGCCGCAGTTGCGAAACTGCCAGGGCGCGTTCACCGTGCCAAGGCGTGGATGAATGGCTTCCTGCATGCAGCGCTCAACAATGCGGCGCTTGGCTGCGGGCGCCATGCTGACCCAGGCGGTGGCGTCCGGAAGTGCCGCAGCGGCATCGCTCGCCCGCCGTTCACGGCGCTGGAATTCCCGGTACTTGCCCCGGTCCGCCATCAGGAAATCGAGCCCGGTCACCACCCCGAGCCCGAGCAATATTCGCCCGAAATTGAGTACAAAGGACAGGTCCTGCGACAGTCCGATGACCAGCAGGACCAGCGCCAGCGGTAATGCTACCCGGGCGATCTTCATGCTCCATCGGGGACCAGCGGCGGCAACAGCCAGGTTGTAGGGCGCATCGGGATAGTAATTCAATCCTTCACGCTTGATACCGATTGCGCGGCCGTAGGGAATGCGTACAAACAAGCCCGCCAGGTAGCGCAGGCGCGCCAGGAAAGGTCCGGCGAGATGCTCCTCAACGGAATTCTGGATCGAATCGGTGAGCGCGCGCAAACGCGCCGCCTCGAGGAAGTGGCCAAGTTCGTGCATGGAGATGGCGGTGTGGAAGACTGCGTAGGTAAACAGTGCGGAGATTATCGTTTCCGGGCTCAAAAAGATGAAACGCAGCACCGCTTCCCTGGTTGCCGCCTCATCGGGAATTGCCAGTACCGAAGAAATAAACGCCACGTGGAAGGAAACGAGGATGTGGTTGGCAATGACCCAACCCTCTTGCAGAAAAGCCCTTGCTTTACCAGGTTTCACGCATGAGGGACCGATGCCTGGAGCATCAGGAGAATATACTCGTGTTTGCCTGGTTGGCAATGCAGCAAATTCCATAGCGCCCGTACTCCTCGGCTCCGTACGCTTCGGCTCTGGGTCACTCTATCCACGGGGGCGATGCGTCACAATGATCTGGGTCAGAACATAGCAGACCCAACATGACACTGGTCAGCGTGCACCGGCGAAATCTCTGCTAGATTTTGTCTTGGAAGAGCGTCATTTTCCGGGAAAGGCATGGCACGGATAAAGTGGAGTACAAGACGGAAGTAGTTGCACTAGCTGATGAACTGAAGAGGATTGGGCAGCGATGGAATTAAAACCTGGAAAGCCATTGCCAGCACAAGCGCTGTATCGGCGTTGTAATCCCGCTCAACTGACATTTGATACCACTGAGAGTCTCGAAAAATTCAGTGAGATCCCGGGCCAGGATCGGGCAGCCGAGGCCATTCACTTTGCTACAGAGATCGACGTCGATGGGCACAACGTGTTTGTACTCGGGCCACCAGGCGCCGGGCGCCATACTTTTGTACGACAGTTCCTTGAAGAGAAAGCCGCCGGCCGGGCTGTTCCGTCGGACTGGTGCTATGTTTACAATTTCGATGATCCACGGCAGCCAAAAGCGCTGAAACTTCCCCCGGGAGTCAGCAAGGAATTTCGCGTCGATGTGGAACACGCCATCCAGGACGCCCAGACGGCGATTCCTGCTGCTTTCGAAAGCGAGGATTTCCAGACACAGCATGAAACTATCGAAGAGGAATTCAAGGAAAGACAGGAAAAGGCATTTAAAGACGTTGAGCAGGCGGCTGGTGAGCGCGGCATCGGTGTAATCCAGACACCAGCAGGCATCGCCTTCGTGCCGATGCGGGGCACTGAGGCCATCACGACGGAGGAATTCGAAAAAGCTCCCCAAGAAGCAGAAGAAAAAGTTTCATAAAGACATCGAAGAGCTGACCGGGCAACTGCAACACGTGATGCGCTCGGGGCCCAAACGCGCACGCGAAATGCGGCAAAAGATCCATCAGCTCGAGCATGACGTTGCGAGCCTTGCCGTGACCGGCCTGGTCGACGAACTCAAGCAAAAATACCAGGAAATTCCAGCAGTGGTAGAACACCTGGGAAGAATGCAGACCGATATTGTTGAAAACGTCAGTCTCTTCCTGCGTTCTTCGGACGGGCCTGGACTACCGGCCCAGATGAGGGAAATACTGCGTTCAAGAGAATCAGATGCAATGCGGCGCTACGCGATCAACGTGCTGGTTGATCGAAGTGACTGTGAGGGCGCACCGGTGGTATTCGAAGACAAGCCCAGCTTTGCTGAACTGATCGGCAAGATCGAGCACGAGGCGGAATTTGGTACGCTGATGACCAACTTCAACCTCATCCGGGCCGGCGCATTGCACCGGGCCAACGGCGGATATCTGGTGATGGATGTGATCAAGGTGCTTTCCTACCCGCTCGCCTGGGAAGGACTCAAGCGCGCGATCAAATCCGGGGAACTGAGTGTGCGCTCACTGGGCGATGACATAGGTCTTGTCAGCACGGTTACGCTGGAGCCGCAGCCGATTCCGCTGGATCTGAAGGTTATTCTGATTGGTGAGCGTATTCACTACTATCTGTTGGACCGCTACGATCCCGAATTCTCGGAACTTTTCAAGATAGCGGCAGATTTCGAAGATCAGATCGAGCGCAATGACGAGAACATAGAGCACCGGGCGCGTTTACTGGCCACGGTCGTGCGTCAGGAAAACCTCAAACACCTGGATCGCACCGGGGTTGCCCGGCTGATGGAAGAGAGTGCACGGCACGCAGGCGACAGCGAACGCCTCTCAGCCGACATCCGGCAGGCAACCGACTTGATGCGTGAGGCGCATTACTGGGCAAGCCACAATGGCAAGGAAGTGATCAGCGCCGAAGAGGTGCAACAAGCAATCGACAGCCGCATCCGCCGCGCAAGCCGCTACCGGGACCGCATGCAGGAGGAGATGCTCCGCAACACGCTGGTGGTCGAAACTTCCGGCGCCCGGGTCGGACAAGTCAACGGACTGGCCGTCATGCAGCTTGGCGGTTTTGCGTTCGCCCAGCCGCAGCGCATAACGGCTACGGTAGCACTGGGCTCAGGCAAGGTTGTCGATATCGAACGCGAGGTAAAGCTGGGCGGCCCGCTGCATTCCAAGGGTGTCCTTATCCTGGCTGGATTCCTGAGTTCGCACTACGTTAAGGACCAGCCCCTGTCCCTGTCAGCCAGTCTGGTATTCGAGCAATCTTACGGTGGAGTTGAGGGAGACAGTGCCTCCGCAGGGGAGCTCTGCGTACTGGCGTCGGCGTTGGCGGAAATCCCGATCAAACAATCTCTGGCGGTTACGGGCTCGATGGATCAGCATGGAAGGATCCAGGCGATCGGTGGCGTTAACGAGAAAATAGAAGGGTTCTTTGACATTTGCCGCAAACGCGGACTGAGCGGGGACCAGGGGGTTTTGATCCCCCTCGCCAATGTGAAGCATCTGATGTTGCGGCGCGATGTCATTGCAGCGGTCGAAGCCGGACAGTTTCACATCTATCCGGTTGACCATGTCGATCTCTGCCTTGAACTTCTCACCGGCCTGCCGGCTGGTGAGCGTGATGAAAACGGAGCGTTTCCGCAGGGCAGTGTGAATCAGAAAATATGCCAACGGCTGCTCGATCTCGCCGCAAAGCGCCGCACGTTCAGCGGCGCAGGCCTGGCGCGGGAGGAAGATGCCAATGCCGGCAAAACTTCCTGATACAGTCCCGCGAAGGATCGCCGTGATTCTCGGGATGGGCGGCTTGGGTCAACCGCTACTGGAAGTTCTTCGGCTGTTGCTGGGCAATGATACGGAAATTGATTTGCAGGGCGTATTTATTGAAGATCATGAATTGCAACGGGCGGCCGCACTGCCATTTGTAAAAGAACTATGCCGGCTCACCCTGAGCGTGCGCGAATTCCACAGCGTCCAGTTCGAGCGTGCCCTTGCACTGCGAACGCGCACTGCCCGAAGAGCGATTGCCGAACTTGCCCAACACATGGGTGTGTCTCATACGTTTCGTAACGTACGAGGCTCTACCATTGGTTTACTGCAGGAAACGGCGCACTCGGCGGACATCACTGTTTTCGAGCCGCTGCGGATGTTTGCAGCGGCGCCGACTTCACAACACCTGCAAACCCGCCGGTCACAGCAGCGCATTGTCGTCGCCATTGATGACTTGGTTACGGGTGCCGATGCCCTGATCGCTGCCGCGTTGCTGGCTGAGGGTGAGATGCGCAGGATTTCGGTTCTCCTGACTGCCGTGACCCAGGCCGAACACGATGTGCTGGTCCGCATGGTCAGCAAGCTGTTGCCGGCCGATCCCGCTCGCGTGCTGTTGCTATCAGAACCCGGGGTACGGTGCCTGATCACCGCTGCACGCGCAGAGGGCGTGGGTATGCTTGTACTCGGGGCTTCAGAAGAACTGTTGAAACCTGAGTCGTTGCGAGCGCTCCGGGAACAATTGCGCTGTCCGATTTGCCTGGTCAGGCGGTGGGACGGCAGCACCAATGGCACTGCAAAATAAGAGCCAGCTCATAGGCCCTGATTTATTGATATCCATCAATGTAAATCCCTCTCGCGATTGCTAGAATTTCAATGACGACTACCGCCCCGGCCGGTTTAGTGGTTCGGAGGGCGGCCAGGTCGTGTAACAGGAGGAATAGTAATGACAGTTGCAAAAGTTATCGAGATCAGTGCCGAGTCAGACATCAATTTTGAAGCTGCGATTCACAATGGCATTGTCAAGGCTTCTGAAACCGTGCACAACATCAAGAGTGCATGGGTCAAGGAGCAAAAAGTCACCGTAGAAGACGGTCAGATCGTCAAATATCGGGTTGATTTGAAATTGACCTTTGTCATGGACTGACCCTTGCTTACACAAATCATTGGTAATCACTGATCAATAGGATCTGACCGGTAATTTGGTCCGCCATGGACGAATCTTCAGAACAATCCTGGCTGACAACGTCCATCGCACGTCATATCTGGGAGACCAAATACCGCTGGGTCAAAAGCGGTGAGCCACGGGAGCGCGACATCGAAGCGACCTGGCGAAGGGTTGCGTGTGCTGTTGCATCTGTAGAGTCTTCGCACCGACAGGCCTGGGAGGAGCGTTTCTACTCCATTCTCCAGGGATTCCGCTTCCTTCCCGCTGGCCGCATCCTCGCGGGCGCAGGAACCGGAAGGCGGGTCACGCTATTCAACTGTTTCGTGATGGGCCTGATGGAAGATGACATGGAGAGCATCTTCGACGGGCTGAAAGAGGGCGCACTGACCATGCAGGCCGGTGGTGGCGTGGGATACGATTTTTCCACGCTGCGCCCGAACGGCAGCGCGGCTCGCTCCACTGGACAGATTGCCTCGGGCCCGGTCTCCTTCCTGCACATCTGGGATGCCATGTGCGCCACTGTTTTTTCAACTGGCGCACGTCGCGGCGCCATGATTGCCAGTCTTCGTTGCGATCACCCGGACATAGAGGCATTCATCGGTGCCAAGCGCCGGTCTGGGCAGTTGCGGCATTTCAACCTTTCCGTCCAGGTAAGCGATGCATTCATGCAGGCTGTCGAGTCCGATGAGGTCTGGCCACTGGTCTTCCCTGAAGTTTCCCTGCAGGAAGACACTGGCGCCGAGACCGTGATGCGGCGGTGGCCGGGTTTTGATCAACCTGACCCATGCCGTGTGATGGCCCGGCTACCTGCCCGTCTTCTCTGGCAACACATCATGCGGACGTGTTACGACACCGCCGAACCGGGTGTCCTGTTCATGGATCGCATCAACCGGCTCAATAATCTTGCCTATCGGGAGTTCATCACGACCACCAATCCCTGCGGCGAAATCCCCTTGCCGCCCTACGGGGCCTGTAACCTAGGCTCGGTCAATCTCACACAGTTTGTATGCGAGCCGTTCACGCCTTCAGCCTGCATGGACGTCGATGCTATCCGCGAAACCGTCATCATCGCAACACGACTGCTGGACAATGTTATCGATTGCTCACGGTTTCCGTTAAAGGCGCAAGAGCTACAGGCCACGGGAAGCCGACGCATCGGGCTGGGAATTACCGGGCTCGCTGATGCCCTGATCATGCTGGGGCTGCACTACGGAACGCAGGAGGCCCGCGCAGAAGCGGGAAGCATTATGAGAACGATCTGCCACACGGCGTACCGTGCCTCCATTCAGCTCGCCGAGGAAAAAGCTCCGTTCCCCTTTTTCGACCGGGAAGCCTACCTTGAAAGCGGGTTTCTGCAGACGCTTCCCCAGGAAATTCGTGAAGGGATCGCGCGGCACGGCATACGCAACAGCCACCTGACAGCCATCGCGCCAACCGGCACTATCAGCCTGCTGGCTGGCAATATTTCCAGCGGTGTGGAACCTGTGTTCGATTTCCGGTTCAGTCGGAAAGTGCTAAACAGGAACGGTGAATACGATCGCTTCGACCTGGAGGATTACGCTTTCCGGTGCTGGCGGAAAGATGCTGGTGAGTCCCGGGACCTGCCGGATCAGTTTGTTCATGCCCACGCATTACGGCCGGCTGCTCATCTGCAGATGCAAGCAGCATTGCAGCCGTATGTTGACAGTGCAATCTCGAAAACGATCAATGTGCCGGAAGACTACTCATTCGAGGACTTCCAGGATTTGTATCAGTCCGCTTACCACCACGGCCTGAAAGGGTGTACGACGTTTCGGCCCAATCAGATGACGGGAGAAATCCTGGACTCAGCTACAGATTCCGGACAGGAGATGGGCGGGCCTGATGTGCATTGTTGCACGCTCGAGCGCCAAGGGTGATTAAGCTGCGTTTTGTGAAATTGGTGATCAGAATCGACATCCGATGTGAAAAATTGTCACCCGGGCGAAAGGAATCCGCTGCCGGTAAACCATGATGCAACATATCCTGCAAACGCTGGGTGGTCTGGGCATGTTCCTGCTCGCTATGCTGGTCATGACAGAAGGCCTGCGCGGATTGGCGGGGGATTCCCTGCACGCCTGGCTGACCCGCTTTACCCGCAGTCCGGGAACCGGTGCGGTGACCGGCACGGTTGTGACCGGCCTGCTGCAATCCTCCAGCGCCACCATTGTTGCAACGGTGGGCTTCGTCGCGGCCGGCCTGCTGACTTTTCCCCAGGCTCTGGGCATCGTGCTGGGCGCCAACGTGGGTACCACGGTCACAGGCTGGCTGGTAGCGATCTTCGGTTTCAAGCTGAAGCTGGGCTTGGCGGTTCTGCCATTGCTCCTGGGCGGTATGCTGCTGCGGATCTTCGGCAAGGGGCCGCTGGGCTGAAACCGGCAAGACGGTCGCGGGATTCGGGCTGATTTTCGTTAGCATTAGCTTCATGCAGTCAGGCATGGCTGGTTTCGAAGGCCTGGTCACGCCGTCATCATTCCCCCCCCGATACCTTTACCGGGGCGTTTGCTGCTGGTAGGAATTGGCATCATCGTGACAATGATCACTCAGTCTTCCAGTGCGGGGGTGGCTATGGCGCTGACCGCGCTCAGCGTAGGCGCGGTCAGCTTTCCCCAGGCCGCAGCCATGGTGATCGGGATGGACGTTGGCACCACGGTCACCGCCGTCATCGCCACCATTGGCAGTTCAGAAGCTGCGAGGCGCACCGGTTTCTCGCATACCATCTATAACCTGTTTACGGCGGTCGCGGCCCTGGCGATGCTTTCGCCTTACACCCGCATGCTGGATTCGTTCATGCCGGACTGGCTTGGCGGCAACCCGGAATTTGCCCTGGTGGGTTTCCATACCCTGTTCAACCTCGTCGCGCTGGTGATTGCTTTGCCCCTGGCGGGTGTGTTTGCCCGGATGATGGTGCGCCTGGTACCGGAACGGGACTCGGGTCTAGCCCGGCGGCTGGACAACCGCCTGCTTTCGGAACCGCAGGCAGCCCGGGCGGCCCTGGATGCCACCTTGCGGGAAGAGTTCGACTATATGCTGCGGGGGGTAGACCTGCGTTTGAAAGACGGTATCCTGCCTGCCGATCCGCCACTGAGTGAAGTGCGCCAGGACCTGCGGGATACGCGGGACTTTCTCGGCGAAATGAACCGCGAGGGTCGAGATTACGACCGGGGCCCTGGCCGGCAGCAGATCACCACGGCGATTCACGCACTCGATCATTTGCGGCGCATGTTCCAGCGGATGCAACAGGATGATTGCATTTTCACCTTGCGTAACGAGCTTGGTTTTACTCCCCTTGTGGGAGAATTGAGATCGCTGTGCGGCCGGTTGCGGGAAGCCCTGCCGGAAGGCATCGATGACTTCCTGTATGGCGAATGCATGGAATTTGCCCGCCAGTTACTCGCCGACGCGGAGAATGTACGAGACCGCACTATCTCGGGGGCCGTGAAAAAGGAGATCACCGTAGCGCAAAGCGGTCACTGGTTAGCTGCTTACCTTTGGCTGGAACACATGGCCCACCACGTTTGGCGGGTCAGCGCACACCTCGGCGGTTACGACTTCGAAGAGGATCAGGAATGAAGGTTAATCACACCCAATGAAGCAGTCTTTTGATGAGTGCCCAAACGATGTTTCGATTCAGGTTGTAGTCATTCCAGCGCCCGAATGGATATACTACCGATGCAATTGTTTGTTAACCGATATCGGATCCGACAATTGGTGAACAGAACTGCCGCCATCGACATTTCAACCAAGGTCGCCTTTCTGAGTCGATCCTCGATCTATGCGGATCATCCTGCCCGTGTCGAGACCATTCAAACCCACATGTCCTGGGTTTTCCTGACCGATCGTTTTGTCTATAAGCTGAAAAAGCCTGTGCGGCTGGAATTCCTTGACTTCAGCACCCTGGAACGACGCCATTTGAATTGCCTGGAAGAACTCAGACTGAACCGCCGCCTGGCCAGGGACATCTATCTTGGGGTTATACCGCTGACGGTAGGTGATTCGGAACAGCTTGAACTGGGAGGCGATGGCGAGCCTGTGGACTGGCTGGTCAAAATGCGCCGGTTGCCCCGGGAACGTATGCTCGATAACGCCATCGCCAGGCGACAGGTTGACGAATCCCAAATACGCCGGATCGCACGGGTCCTGGCGAATTTCTATCAACAGGCCGAGGCGGCAACCCTGACTACAGACGAATATATCCGGCAGTTCGAACAGGATATTCAGGCCAATGACAAGGCCTTGTCGGAACCGGGGTATTCCCTGCCAGGCAAGCAGATCAGCATGATAAGCAAAGCCCTGCAGCGTTATTTGTCACGCGAGCGAGGCGTCTTCGATTCCCGGGTCAAGGCGCAGCGCATCGTCGAGGCGCATGGTGACCTGCGCCCCGAGCATGTTTGTCTGGCCGACCCGCCTGTTTTCATCGATTGCCTGGAATTCAACCGCAGGTTCCGGGTGATGGATACGGCGGATGAACTGGCTTTTCTGGCGATGGAATGCGAACATGCCGGCGCGCCGTTTATTGGCCCCGTACTGTTCGAAACCTACCGGCAGTGCAGTGGAGACGATCCGCCGCGCCTGCTGGTGTGCTTTTACAAAGCATTCCGGGCCCAGATGCGGGCAAAGCTGTCTATCTGGCATCTCAGGGATCACGATGACAAGGAAGCCGACAAATGGATACAGCGCAGCACGGCCTACCTTCGCCTGGCGGCGCGCTTCGCAGGAGAATTAAACGGCTAGCAGGTCAACGATGGAACCGCCCGAATGTAAGCGTTCAATCGCCTCCCCAAACAGGGGAGCAACACTCAGGACCTCGAGTTTTGCGCGCGCGATCTCCGAGTGCAAGCGGAAGGGTGGGATGGTGTCGGTTATCACCAGTCGCTCCAGTTCGGGCTGGGCCATGTTTTCATCTGCGGCAGCAGCGAACGGTCCGTGTGATGCAGCCGCAAATATTCTGGATGCGCCCCGCTGGTGACAGGCCTTTACGGTACGTGCAATGGTGCCGCCACTGGCGATCATGTCGTCGATAATGATGGCGACACGGTCCAGCACATCGCCCACGACTGCCTCGCCACTGACCACACCGGCGCTACGTTTCTTTTCCATGAAAGCACTTCCTACCGGACGATCAAGTTTTTCCTGTAAAGCTTCCCTGAACTGTTCGGCACGCTTGATGCCCCCGACATCCGGGGACACAACCACAACCTCGTCATCCCGGATGAGTGAGATGAAATGCTCGAGGAACAGTTTTTTGGCCTCCAGGTGTTCAGTACGGCAGCGGAAAGCGTTCTGATAGGCGGACAGGTTGTGCACATCCAGGGTCACTACCCGGTCGACACCAACAGATTCCAGCAAGCCAGCGACATAGCGACTGCTGAGCGGGTCCCTGGACTTGGTCTTCCTGTCTTTGCGGGCATAACACAGATATGGAATCACGGCGGTAACCCGGTCGGCCCCTGCGTCTCTCAACGCACCCAGGAAAAACAGCAGGCGTATCAGCTTGTCGTTTACTGATTGCTCTTCATCGCCGTACAGAGAGTGGATCACGAAAGCATCCGTACCGCGGACATTCTCCAGCGGCCGCGCTTTGTGCTCACCATCCTCAAAATCGCGCTCTTCATGCTCGCCGAGCGTGATACCCATTGAGGCTGCAACCTGCTGCCCAAAATCGTGGCTGCGGTTGAGGGCGAAAAGTTTCAGCTTGTCCTCATTCATAGGAAGCACTCTTTAGCCATCAAGGGTTTATGCTACGTCACTCGTCAAGTACTCCACTTTATTCGCGCCATACCTTCCCAAGAATGTGACGCACTTCATCGTCACTAACCTGGGAAAAATCCACATACCACATCCCGATCGCCATAAAGGGCTCCGGTTCAGCAAGACAGACCATTTCGTCTACCTTTCTGCGTAGCATGTCCACAGTGTCGGGTGGCGCCACCGGCACAGCAACAACGAGGTGCGCCGGGCTGCCCTGGCGCACTGCATCAACCGCAGCTCGCATGGTGGCGCCCGTTGCCAGACCATCATCCACAAGGATCACACAACGGTTCGCCAACTCCGGCCAGGGACGCTCTCCCCGGTAGGCTTGTTCGCGGCGCTGCAACTCCTTGCGCTCTGCCTCCTCCTCCTGCCTAATGGCGTCTGCGCTGATGTTGAGGCTGCGCACCACATCTTCATTCATGACTCTGCTGCCGCCACTGGCGATGGCCCCCATGGCCAACTCCCTCTGCCCCGGCGTTCCGAGTTTCCTCACCAGCATCAAGTCCAGCTCGGCACCCAGTGCTTCGGCGACCTCCACTGCCACAGGCACTCCACCCCGCGGCAAGGCCAGCACGATAACATCATCGCGCTTTTTATATTCCTGCAATTCTTCCGCCAGCGCCTGGCCAGCGGCTTTGCGGCTTTTTACAGGCAGTTCCATATCCGGCTCCTCGGCAAAGCTTCCGCTCCCCGGCAATTGCTCCTGCATTGCCCTACTACTTTCCATCCCTGGACATATGCTCACTTCCTGATTTGAAATTGCTGGTTCAGGAATCACCCTACGATATGATGTTTGCCAATGACGTACACTGTGCTCGCCTGGGGGCCCTTTTCACCCATCTCCTCCACGAACCGCACTTCGCTTCCTGTTTCGAGTTTGCTGAAATCGGCATCTACTACGCTGTTCTGGTGGAAATAGACCAAGCGGCCATCCAGGGTCTCGATCTCTCCATAACCCTCTTCGGGAAAAAACTTGGCGATCCGTCCGTGCGGTGACGGCTCGTGGTGCTTCACTTTTCCCCTGCGGCGCCGGGCATAGTCCTTCAGCTGACGGCGCATGGCATCAAATGCGTCGCGAATGGCTACGTACACATCCTCGTGGGCATGGTGTAGATCCGGTTCCCGGCTGACCACCAGCTCTTGATCCGGCACAGTCATATTAATCCGAACGTGATATAGCTTTCCTTTGTGATGGTGTTTATGGGGTGCTTCCACCGCCACACGACAGCTCATGATCTGATCGTAATACAAGTCGAGCTTTTCCGCCCTCTCTCGTATCTTGGCCTCAATCGCGGGAGAGGGTTCAAGGTTGCGGAAGACTACTTGCAGTGGCAATTGCATATGTGCGACCGGCTTAGTCAAGTACGGCAATAGATTTCTTTGCTTTTTAATGCTAAATCATCCGCAGCGTAAGGCTATGACCCAGGTCAAAGATAGAGCAGTAGTTCGATGCGGCCAGGTTGTCAATGGGTACGCGAAACCACGTATTCCAGATTACATGTACATGCCAATGTCTGAGCCATGTCATTGGGTGCTTGTTTTCAACGGTGTAAATTGAGTAAACCCCATGTCAAGGCTTTATCGGGATGGAAGCGTTCTATACGCTGATGCTGACCGCGATGTTGCTGAACTTCACGGTGCCACTGGCGATTCACTGGTGGAAAGAACGCTACGTGGGGATGGGTTCATTAATATAGGAAATTTGCCGGAAGGTGGATAACCAGCCTTGTAGACTGACTGAAGCATGAAAGACACCGATTGCGTCGCCTTTTTACAATGGGCACTGCCCCGTATGCATCTGCGCTGGCCAGGCTTTCGCAAAGTACGCCGCCAGGTGTGCCGGCGCATCCAGCAACGACTACAGACCCTGGGGCTTTGTGACCTCCGCGCTTATCGCGACTACCTCGAACGGCATACAGAAGAATGGTCCGTTCTCGATCGCATGACACCGATCACGATCTCCAGTTTCTATCGCGACAAGGCTGTGTGGGACTTTCTTTGGCATGAGGTTCTTGAGCATTTAGCCGTCGGCGAATCCGGGTTGCGCGCATGGAGCATCGGTTGTGCTTCCGGCGAAGAACCCTGCACGCTGATGCTCGCATGGCGCTTTTGGCGTATTGCCTCTTCGCCCGGATGTGGCGTTCAGCGTCGTCGCCACGGACATGTATGAGCCGATGCTGACACGCGCCCATACTGCCTGCTATGCGGCAGGCAGCCTGAAACACCTGCCTGCCAGTTGGCGTGACCAGGCCTTTAAACAGGAGGGGGGCCAATATTGTCTGCGGCCATCATACCGCAGGGGAATCGATATCAGGCGCCAGGACATTCGTACAACGCTGCCCTGATGAAACCTTCGACCTCATCATGTGCCGAAACCTGGTTTTTACCTATTTTGATGAATCGCTGCAGCAGCAAACCCTGGCGCGGATACTCACGCGATTGCGTGACGGTGGGGCCCTGGTTGTCGGGCGGCGTGAGTCCTTGCCGGCAGACGTTCCCGAATTAACCGCCTGGCCTGGTGCTGAAAGTCTTGGAATCTACCGGAAAGCCCAAGCTGATCTTCCTGTTAAACATGGATGCTTCCGCGGAAGCATCTGAACATGTCATGCAGAACTTCGATTATTTGTGGGTGACCGGTATGATTATCTCTTTAGCTCATTATCTCGATAATGAGGGTCTGTCCAGCAGCGCGGAAGTTCCTCACCAGACAAAAAAACCAAATCCGATTTCTTGAATTTCTCAGGATCCTGAACTTCTTCGCCATATTGATAGCAACCCACTACTTCATCCTTATACAGATTAAATAAATCGTCCAGGCTCAGGACCTCTACCATATGGCCACTGGTTTTTTCATTTAAAAACATAATTCTCTCCACGAATGGGGTCAGATCAAACCTAATCTCCATAGTAAGAATCTTCCTACAAACTAAGACACTCACATTTCATCAGAATTCCTACAACGCATGCAATATGCTGGCTAGTTGCTCTTGATAGAGCTTCCGAGCCTTCGGTAAAGATGATAAGCGAATGTGCAAACCATGACTCCGCCGAATCCTATCAGGAGGAAGAGAACGATGTCCCTTTCAAGGAATTTTGTACCGAGATACACGGTGCCGAGTGCGTAGGGCAGTTCGACGATCGCCAGGGCCAGGAGAAACAACGAAAAACGGTAACGCAAGGCACCCAGCACGTAACCAGGGGACTTCCGACGGCAAGGCAGCCTGAAAGAGCAGGATGTGAATAAATTTGGCATGCCGGCCCAATTGTTTTTCGAAGTGGGCGATCCTTGTCTCCCCGATAAGTTTTGAGGCCACCGGGCGGCCTAGATATCGTCCGATGCCAAATGACGCCACGCCGCCGAGGAGCCACCCGATCCACAACAACAAAAAGCACGTGATACTGCCCCACGCGTACACGCCGATCGGAACCAGAATTGCGCTCGAAAAGAAAGCCAGCATGGCGGAGACCATCGCAAGCAGCACGAACAGCAACATGCCCAAAAGGGGAAACCTGGAGATTATAGCTTCAGAAGCTGCAAGAATTTCTTCACTCTTCGTGTACAGGGCATCCGAGCCTGCAATGAATCCAGCCACAATGATAATGATGCCAAGAAACAAAATGTGACGGCGATATGCATGGCTGGTAAACATCTGCGTTCAAGGAGTTCCTGTGCGTAATAAGTCATTTTACGGCAGCTCTGGGCTGGCTTGCCAGTCTCGAGGCAGTGTCTGATTTGCCCGTCGGCTTGTTCGGCTCCAGCACCGGAAGTTTTCGGGTAGATTCTCGCGAAATGGGGGTTTATGCTATTCACACTTATGCCGGTTACCTTCACCAGCGAGTTCGATTGTGCGGATGCCATCATTACACGCGTCGGCAAGCAGCTCAGGGCCGAACTGGGATCAGTGATGTCTTCGTGAACTAAAATGAAAGAAGACATCAAGGTCGATGTAGACTATATCTTCTATCTTTGCCTGCCGTGGGCCATTGTTATGTTGACCGGTACTTATCAGCGTTAAACGGGTGTGCACTCTCACACCGTCTCTTAAGTATGACGTTCATGCAGGTGAGAAATGCTGTCAACGGTGCGGATGACTTCATCATCCGACAAGGGTGGCTGACAGCGAATTCGGTTCCAGCACAACAACAGCTCCTGCGTTACATCCGGGTCCACACCATGCCAGAGCAAGTGGCCTGTCAAAGAGGCAATAGTATAATTACGCTCGCCTTCCGCTACACCTTCTGCGACCAAGTGACGCCAGTATTCCAGGGTATGCCCGAGCCGTTGTTGAACACCGGTTGCCTCACGCAGCAACCAAATTGGTGATGGAGCCAATGTCGTATGCTGTGGATCATGGCCTTGCAACCAGGAATAACACTTGCCAGAGGCGTGCACAGACGGGGGCGCCACTACACAACCGCCATCACCACGCAGATCAATGCCTGGCACCAATCCCACCTTGTTGCGCACAATGCCGCCAGGATGGGCAAAGTAAACATGTCGCCCCCCACCTCCCGTTATTGCTTCAATAGTATGAGGTAAAGGACCATGTTCCTGGATTAACTCAGCGAGACTGCTATCGCCGTCGTGCTTAGGATCGATATCCAATACAACCAGACCAGAGACTTCGCCAGTTACAATCCCAACATTACCGTCCGGCCAGCGTTGATACCAATCCTTTATTTCATCCTCACTGGCAAGGCGGTGTTGATATTCCAGCCAACGAATGGCGGGGCGTTTGTCATGGGGGCGTACGGGGATGACCGACCAGCCCCGTCGCAAGTATTCAAGAGCAAGCTGTGCAATCTTCTTCGTCATTTTCTGGTTTTTTTACCGACAGGCATCAGTATAAGAGGCTGCACATCATCAGGAAGTTGCAACACTGCTTTTACCTCATCATCATTAAACACACCGACGACCACCGTGCCCAATCCCAGGGATTCCGCCTGGAGAGATAAATTTTGGGTAGCGTGGCCAATTTCGATGTGCACATAACGCACCCCACGCTCGCCATACTTGAAGGTGGTTCGCTCATAAACTGCTGCAAAGACCACCACAGTTGCAGCATCACTCACCGAGGCCTGCCTATAGGCTGCCTGTGCCAGCTTTTTTCGCCGATCACCGCTATCGACTTTTATGAGTCTGTGATTGTTGGGATCATAGTGATAAATACCGGAAGACAGGTTCTTAACCTGTCCAGCTACCACGTACAATTCCAACGGATACAGAGACCCTGCAGAGGGTGCGGTGCGAAATCCTTTTGGGTTAGTAATTCCCTGTGCCGCCCAGAGTGACTGCCCAATATCGGACATGCTAATTGATTCATCTTGAAAATCACGTACAGAGCGGCGTTGTTGTAATAGTTGCTGTAAAAATTGCTTGCCAGATACTGTGACCTCTGGCAGCGGGATACTTTCATGCTCTTGAGCCAAAACGCCTCCAACGAAGTGCAAGCACCCCATCTTTGTTTATATCCACACGGGTGTTGAATTTTTGTCCTTCTCTGTGCAGCGTGTTTTTTAACCACGCTGCATCCTGTTTCGAAGCCTGGTTCAATCTGAATTTCCTGATCTGGTGCGGCACCATATCCAAGCCAATGAGCTTTTCATTTTCATACCAGCCATGCTTTGCCCAAAACCCGGGACAGCCAATGCCAGCAACCACTTGCCCGTTGATTGAACAAAATCGCGGCGGTTCATAGCCAAAGTATAGAGCCAGCAAGAAACGAGATTTCGTTAAAACTCCCTGACCGGAACGACCAGCACCGGGATCGTGGATTTGCGCAGGATGCCTGAACTGGTGCTGCCCACCAGTGCGTCGAACATCATGCCATGGCCGTGACTGCCAACCACGATCAGCTCTGCATCCAGACGCTCGGCCTGCCTGAGAATGGTCTTGACCGGATCGCCTTGAGCCATGAGTGCGCTCGCATTCACGTCGGCATCGACCAATTGGGTGACCAGTTCATTTAACTCGTCCCGTTCATCCAGGTACCTTTCGGACAGCTCCTGTTGCTCCGTGACCGGGTTAAATTCGGGGCCGGCAATGCCCGGTAACGGGATGATGGTGTGCAATACGTAAACCTCAGCGTCAGTGGCTAAAGCTACCCTGTGGACGGCTTCAATCACGTAACTGGAAGCCTTGGAAAGATCAACAGCAACGAGCAGTTTCATCATATACCTCCTGTCAATGCAACATCCGTTAACACCGGACGCGTGTCAGCTTTAAACAAGGCACGCGTCCGGGCAAAGCCTTTTCCTAGGCTGCTTCCACCGTGATATGTGTGACCTTCTTCTGGGCCTCAGCAGTTTTCGGAAGTTCGATGCTCAAAACTCCCTTCTTGAACGAAGCCTCGATCCTGGACTCGTCTACCTCTACCGGGATAGGCAGCGTACGGCGGAATGATCCGAAAGTGCGCTCACTCCGGTAGAAGTCCTTGCCTTTTTCCTCTTCCTCCTGCTTCTTTTCACCTCTGATGGTGAGCAGGCCGTCAGACAAAGTAATATCGACGTCCTCCTGGTCCATGCCAGGCAGTTCGATTTTGATGTGAAAGGCCTTTTCGTCTTCTGTCTCATCGAGCCGGGGATTCAAATGGGCGAAACCCCAGGGCCTGGTCATTAACGAGGGGCGTCCGCTGCCTTTCCAGAAATCTTCAAAAAGAAGATCCATCTCTTTGTGGAGAGAATCCATCCCATGAAAGAATGATTCGAACGGACGGTCTTCACCTTCCCATGACCTGAGTCCACCCCAGCGCCAGGGAATAATTTGCTTCAGTGTCATTTTAACCTCCTGTCCATTAGATCAATGGAATAAGAACGACTGAAACGATGGGAATCCCGTCTGCGCGGAGGTGCTTGCCTTTGTTATGCCTGGGCACGTCCATCCGGACGAATTTACCCATCGCACGATTATATTTTATATCCGCTTTTATCACTCTGCATTGATACAAATCAAAACTTTCGCCTGAATTGAACGTCCACTCAAGTCAGGTCGAGTTTTTATTTATTTAAATCAGAGTGGCTTTTTCAATACTACGGTCCAGGATTGACCGATACGAACCGCTCACCAACGATGTTCATCGTGTTCCTGCAGCGCTTTTTGAATCCTCAGAAGTTCCATTATGTTGTCAATGTCGATGATGCCGGCGATACGGCTGCCATCGGTCACGATCAGCAAGCTCGCCTCTCCGGCCTGCATTCTTTCCATCACCGCTTCGAGCGGCTCTGAGATATCCGCTTGCGGAACATCGCCCTGCATCTCCTGATCTACCCGGCGCAGCTTGCCGTGGTCGTGCAGGCCGCGGAGAAGGTCGGATTGCCTGAGCACACCGATGACTTTATCGCCAGCAAGCACGGGAAAGTCTTTTTGGGTTCCTGACAGGGTCAGCTTCACTGCCTGGGCCAATGACTGATCGGGCTGCAGAACCTGGAAGTCGGTCAGCATCGCCTTGCCAGCCGCCAGGCCGGAAAGCGCGAATTTTACACTGGCCATTCTCGCTTCGGAGACAGCACCGATCCAGATGAAGACGGCAATGAATACCAGGAACAGGTTGTACCTGAAACCCAGCACAGCCATCAATAGAGCAAAAGCCTGGGCAACCACGGCGGCTATGCGGGTTGCCTTGACCGGCTCCATGCGCAAGGAAAGCAGCGCGCGGAACACTCTTCCCCCATCCATTGGAAAGGCCGGCAACAGATTGAATGCCGCCAGCAGGATGTTGACGATCATCAGCCGTTGAAGAAACGAACCACCGGTAACGCTCAGGTCTTCCAGGGGAACCAGACCGTTACCCATTTTGAGCAGGATCCAAAGCAGCAGCGCAATGGCGAAACTGACCGCCGGACCAGCCAGTGCAATGATAATTTCATGCCTCGGATCTTCAGGCATTTTCTCGATGGATGCGATGCCCCCGATCGGCAACAGCATAATACTTTTAGTACGAATACCAAATTGACGTGCAGTCAGTGCGTGGCCGAACTCATGCAGCAGCACGCAGAAAAACAAAGCCAGGATAAAGCCCACACCCGCAACCACCGCAGCCACCGTACCAGCCAGTTGCCAGTAACCGAGCCCGATCCAGACGATCAGGATCAGGAAGGTCATGTGCAAATATACGTCGATGCCGGCTACGTTGGCGATTTTCCAGGACCATTTCATACAAAAAATCCTCGTTCAAGCTTTTAACCCGCACAAGCTGTTAACTCCAATGTAATGATCAGGCAGTGAATTGTCCTGATAATTTGCAGTATTGCTGATACATGTCACACACAAATATGTGCAGACGTGATATTCATCAGTTTGCCAAACCAAGATCTGGACGTTGAGGTCTATTTTGCTTCCCGTGTAATGTCCGGGAAAGGAGGTTTGTGTATGATTAATGCGTCGTCGAAGTATTGGATTCTGGTGGCAGACAGCGGCCATGCGCGTATTCTCGAGTTGCGGAAAAAGCCCAGGGAATTTCACCAGGTACAGGAACTGGTTTCCGAAAGCCAACACTTGAACAGCCGGGACATGGTCTCAGATGCCAGTGGCCGCGCCTTTCACGCTAAGGGACCAATGAGTCATTCAAAACGGCAGCGTTCTGATGCACACGACCTGGCTGAGCAAGCGTTTTCCAGAATGCTGGTCGGAAAACTCGAGAAAGCGGCAAACCTGAAGGCTTTTGAGCACCTGGTTCTTATTGCAGACCCGAAGACGCTGGGGCGAGTGCGCCAGTATATGAGCAAGGCTCTTTCCGGCATGGTGACGAATGAACTGAACCTCGACGTAGTCGGAATGCCCCTGGATTTACTGCAGAAGAAGGTACGGTCTTTGTTGAACTGGCCCCAGTGAGTTAACCCTTGATGCAAATGACCGGCCTGAGCCTGGCCACCCTCCTGGCCAGTCCCGCCCGTTCAGTCGCCACTACTACGTCAGAAACATTCTTGTAAGCGCCCGGCGCCTCTTCTGCCACGCCGCGGAAGGAAGGGCTGCGCAGCGTGATGCCCCTGTCTGCCAGTTCATCCATGACCTGCCTTCCTTTCCATCGGCGGCGCGCCTGGTTTCGGCTCATGCTGCGCCCGGCGCCATGGCAGGCGGACGAGAAAGACCTGGCCTCATTGCCGTCCATGCCGGTCAGCACGTAGGATTCCGTGCCCATGCTGCCGCCGATCAGCACCGGCTGACCGGTCGATTTGAAACTATCCGGCAATGTGGGGTGACCCGGACCGAACGCACGTGTTGCGCCTTTGCGATGAACGTAAACCATTTTTCGCTGCCCATCGATTTTGTAAGATTCCGGTTTGCAGGTATTGTGCGATACGTCGAACAACAGTGGCATATTCAGATCCGGCCAAAAGCGCCGGAACACCTGGCGCGTCAGGTGGCCGATGATTTGCCGGTTCGCCAGTGCACAGTTAATGGCAGAGCGCATGGCGCCGATATAGCGTTTCCCGGTCTCTGATTGAATCGGCGCGCAGGCCAGTTCGCGGTCAGGGAGAGAGATACCGTAGTCCGCGGCCGTAACGGCCATTTCACGCAGGAATTCGGTGCCAATCTGGTGCCCGAGGCCGCGTGAGCCGCAATGGATTGTGACCACGCACTCTCCCTCGACCAGTCCAAACACACGAGCCGTGTCCAGATCGAATAATTCAGCAACTTCCTGAATTTCGAGGTAATGGTTGCCGGAGCCCAAAGTACCCATCTCCCGTTGCTGGCGTTGCCGGGCCTTTGCGGACACATGCCCGGGATTGGCAAACTCTGCACAGCCCTGATCCTCGATGAATTCCAGGTCCCTGGACTCTCCATAGCCTTCTTTCAGCGCCCAGGCCGCACCGCCTGCGAGCATGGCATCCATTTGGTTTTTACCCAGACTGATGTCGCCCTGCGATCCGAGCCCTACGGGGATGTGCTTAAACAAGGCATCGGCAAGTTCTTTTTGGAAATGTTTGATATCAGAGCGCCGCAGTCCGGTCAGGTGTGTGCGGACACCGCAGGAGATGTCGAAGCCCACACCTCCGGCGGAAATGACACCACCGAGTTCCGGATCGAAAGCCGCAACGCCACCGATGGGGAATCCGTATCCCCAGTGTGCATCCGGCATGGCATAGGCGGCGCGTACGATTCCTGGGAGGGTGGCAACGTTGACGATTTGCTCACGGACTTTTTCGTCCATCGCGCGGATCAGTTGTTCCTGACCGTAAATGATCGCGGGCACACGCATCGCCCCGGATGGCTCTATGCGCCATTCGATTTCTGAGACTTTGCTAAAAGTATTAATGTCCATTAGACGTCCACGATGCACTGGGCGTGCCAAATGCCGTCCGGCGACCGCGCTACTTCCAGTTCACTGAGAGTGGCGCCCTTCACCTCGGAAGCCGGCCTGTGCCGGGACACGCTGATTTTCTCCCCGTGAGCCCGCCCGTGCAGAATCTCGCCATCGATGTTCACATGAAACTCACAGAACAGCATCTTGCGTATGGACATTTCGTAAACGATCGCGTTGAGCCAGTCCACCAGCAGCAGTTCGACATTCGGCGCCTCGCAGCGGACCTTGACGGTTTCTTCCGGTCTTATGGATTCAAGATCAGCGATCACGGCGGTCAAAGCCAGGGCTGCTTGCTCAAAGGATGCCGCCACCGTGGAACCAAAGCCGCGCACACCAATGTCGGCGATATGGGGAAAATGTTCCCAGCCGGTTCCCGGCCGCTCAATTGTCACTGAATAAGGCATATCAAATAAAAAAGCCCGCGGTCCAACATACGAGATTATACGCTCAGCCGCCCAATCTGTTGGTGGGGAGGTTCCCTATCGCAATTAATGCAATAATCCTTGTCGTGAGCCTGTTTATTTTGCCGCCGGAGCATTCCGCACATGAATGGCAACCCACTGCGAAGGATCAGTGCATTCAGCCTGTTTTTTTGTATGACACTTACAGCTTCAACTGATCAACCAGCCGCAACTGAAATTGCAAATCGGACCATCGATCTGCAGGGTCATCGTGGTGCGCGCGGCCTGTTGCCTGAAAATACCATCCCGGCCTTTCAGCTTGCTCTGGATCTCGGCGTCATTACGCTGGAGATGGACGTTGCCATCAACGCCGAAGGCCACGTAGTGCTGTCTCATGAACCGTGGATGTCGGCGAAAATCTGCTCACATCCCGATGGCCGCAACGTCACTGAGGACGAGGAAAGACGCCTCAGGATTTACGCGATGAGTGATGAGGAGGTAGCCGGGTTTGACTGTGGCAGTCGCGGCCACCCCGACTTCCCCCGCCAACAGGCCATGCCGGTATCAAAACCCTTGCTGGGTGACGTGTTACAGGCTGTTGCAACCCATTCGCCGGCATCCGCACGAGCACCGGTGCGGTTCAATATCGAAATCAAATCCCGCCCCGAAGGTGACCGGGTCTTTCACCCTGAAGTCAGGGAATATGCAAATATCCTGTACCAGGTATTGCAGGAATACAACATCATCGAGCGGACTACGGTGCAGTCATTCGACCCCCGGGCGCTCGAAGCCATGCACAGCATAGACCCGCAGGTTTCCACGTCCTTGATCATCAGCAACTCACATGGAATTAGAGAAAATCTCGCCCAACTGAGCTTTGTGCCGGATATTTACAGCCCCGATTACAAACTTGTAGACGAAGAGTTGATTCGCGCCGCACACGCGCGGAACATCCAGGTGATTCCGTGGACCGTCAACGACGCTGACAGCATGCGGAAAATGCTGGCCTGGGGTGTTGACGGCCTGATCACGGACTATCCTGACCTCGCCGTTGAGGTGCTGTCAGAGTGAGAAACACACTGTAAGCTTGGCTTATGATCGGCTTTCTGAAACCCCCGCGCCACCGCTCGCAACTGCCTGATGAACAGATCGACGCCTCTTACACCCGCCTCAGGTGGCAGGTTTACAGCGGTATTTTTGTCGGTTATGCAGGTTATTACCTGGTCAGGAAAAATTTTTCCCTGGCCATGCCTCACCTGATTGAAGAAGGCTACTCAAGGACAGAACTCGGTTTTGCATTGTCGGGCGTTGCCATTGCCTATGGTCTTTCCAAATTCATCATGGGCAGCGTTTCCGACCGCAGTAACGCACGCAATTTCATGACTGCAGGTCTTGTCATGAGCTCGCTGGTCATGATTACCATGGGATTGCTGCCGGCGGCAACCGCTTCGGTGAGCGCGATGTTCCTGCTGCTGCTGGCCAACGGCTGGTTCCAGGGCATGGGCTGGCCGCCCAGTGGCCGCACAATGGTGCACTGGTTTTCAGTCAGCGAGAGGGGCACAAAGATGGCCTTCTGGAACGTTGCCCACAACCTTGGGCGGTGGGCTGGTCGGGCCGGTCGCCATTTTGGCCATGGCGATATTTGCCGACTGGCATGCAATACTGTATTTGCACGGCTTTTTGGCACTGGTCATTGCGCTGTTTATCTGGCTAACCGTGCGTGACACACCGCAATCCCAGGGGCTGCCCCCCAATCGAAGCCTACAAAAGTGACTACCCCAGGACATTTGTATACCTCGAGGCGCACGAGAGGGAATTCTCAGCCCGCGAAATATTTTTCCGGTATGTGCTGAACAACAGGTTGCTGTGGACCATCGCTGCAGCCAATGCCTTTGTTTACCTGATCCGTTACGGGGTGCTGGACTGGGCGCCCACCTACCTCTCTGAGGTCAAGGGCTTCTCTTTCGAGGACTCCGGGTGGGCCTATGCCCTGTATGAATGGGCCGGTATACCCGGTACGCTGATTTGCGGTTATCTGTCAGACAAGGTTTTCCACGGCCGGCGCGCACCGGCCAGCATCATTTACCTGTTGTTGACGCTATTGTGTGTATTAGTCTACTGGTTTAACCCGCCTGGCAATCCGCACATCGACATAGCCATGCTGATCGCGATCGGCTTTTTGATCTATGGCCCGGTAATGCTCATTGGCGTACACGCGCTTGATCTCGTGCCCAAGAAAGCCGCCGGCACGGCTGCGGGCTTTACCGGCCTGTTCGGTTATGTCGGTGGCGCGGTCAGCGCCAATATCGTGATTGGCGCATTGGTAGACCGCGCGGGATGGGATGCCGGTTTTGCCCTGATTTCTGCCGCCTGCGTGCTGGCTATAGTACTGCTGGCAATGACGTGGAATGCGGAAAAACGTGAGCATGGACTGGCTTAAGCAACTGATCCGAACCCATCTGGAAAGGGATAATCCTCAAATGGGTTTCAGAGTGCCTGCCAACAGGCTTCGAAGGCTCTGGACTGTGTATTTGCACCGAATTTTGAACCAAAAACAGTATATATTTGCACTAAGAATTGCCCCGGCTACAGCGGTCAACCTGCTTGTCAGTATTGCTCTGAGCCACACCAGGAGGGGTCAATTCTGGCATGCAAAAGCTGGGTCAATATTGGATGCAAATTAACATTCAGACGTTATATTCCTTGATGCACCAGAAAGTATGACATATAATCATACTTTTAGAGATGCATCATGAGCAGCAGTAAAATCGCAATTACGCTTAATTCTAAAATTCTATCAGAGGTTGATGCCTTGGTAGAAAAACGTATGTTTCCGAGCCGTAGCCGTGCGATTCAGGTGGCAGTGAAGGAGAAATTGGAGCGGCTTAGCTACAGTCAGCTTGCCCAGGAGTGCTCGAAACTAAATCCAAAGCAGGAGCAGGCGCTTGCCGATGAAGGGTTGCGGGAGGATTTTTCAGAATGGCCCGAATATTAAGGGGGGAAGTTCGGTGGGCAGACCTAAACCCTGTCCGAGGTCACGAACAAGCAGGGCGTAGGCCGGTACTCATCCTAAGCCACGATATTTTCAACAAGCGCTCCGGCACGGTTATTGCTATGGCTATAACCAGCCAACCCCAGAAGGCCGGCTTCCCGCTAACTTGTCCTCTCCAATCGAAACAATTAAGAAAACCATCATGGGTAAAAATCAGCCAAATACGGACTTTGTCCGTGCAGAGAATTGGTAACAAGCTCGGTGTAGTTGAGCCAGAACAGTTGGGGAAAATTATTGATGGATTCAACCAGATAGTCGGAATATAACAAGTCGCCCAAGTCGGACGGCTTCGCCGCCGCTTGGCTCAAATGTTA
>PVMK01114163.1_pt1 | contig 24887 bp, 26 predicted proteins | sample 1853481 | NCBI WGS metagenome assembly PVMK01 (sample SAMN08533507, study PRJNA380276) | Marine sediment metagenome, whole genome shotgun sequencing project.
TGAGCACGGTGTAACGGTCAACGCCTGCCATCCCGGTGATGTCAACTCCAGCTTAAGTAACAACCTCGGGTTTGGTGGGCATGAAAGCCCGCGCGAGGGGGCCCGAACCCCTGCCTGGCTCGCTACCGATGAGATCGGGCAACTTGAAACTGGCAAGTATTTTGAGCACATGCAAATGCGGCGCTGCCATTTTGGTGAAGACAGTGAGAAGGTGGAGGCACTTTACCAAGCCTGTTTGACCTATTAACCGAATACCAGAAATATTTGAAATAATTGGGGTCAGAGTAAAAACACGAGAATCAAAAGAGTTTTTACTCTGACCCCAATTATTCGAATTGTTGTCTGGGTCAAGTAAGCGGTCCAGGGCAGAGCGACTTGTGTTCTTTCACCTGGTTGACGAATGCGTTTCCGGAACAAAATTGATTTCAAGCTTGTAGCCCACCGCATTTGCATAGCGTTCAATAGTCGAAAGCGTGGGCGAAATTTTTGAATTAACATTTTCCAATCTAGAAATATTACTTTTCTGGGTTTTCAAGGCTACAGCCATCTGCTCCTGGGTGAAACCAGCTGCTTTTCGTATTCCAATCAGTTTTTTGCGCAGTTCATATGCTGGTGCCAGCCGATCATATTCAGCTTTTACTTCTGGCCGGGAAAGTGCTTCTTTTTTGAGTTCGTCAAATGTCTGGCGGGTCATTTCATCACCTCTCTCATTCGCCTTTTAGCGATCGCAATTTCCTTTTTTGGTGTCTTTCTCGACTTCTTAATAAATACGCTCAACATTACCAGTTCATTTTCGGGCAGCACGCAAAACATAACCCGCGCTATTCCTTCCTTACCCCTGACACGGATTTCAAGCAAACCCGAGCCCAGCGTTCGAGTGTACGGCATACCAATATAAGGACCGTACTCTTCAACTAACTCGGCAATGTGCAAAAAACTTGCCAGAATACCCTCCGGAAATGCCAATATCTGTGATTTAACCTTCTTGTTATAGAAGGTGATTCGCCATTTCATCCTATTGGGTTATCATCTATGATAACAGTAAAGCACCTCACACACGCCCCCTTTTTGTCTACATTTATCATGTCACCAGTTTGCAGGAGGATCTAGATCAGAAGAAGTCGTTAAAGACGGGGATTGTTGTAAGTAAATATCTCGAGAAAATATGAGCAATAACCCTTTTCGGCTATAGGGGCAACAAAAGGGGCAGATTAACCAACTGGACAACGTGAAAGTGGAGAGCCATGTACAACGGGACAAAGACGACTGGGTAATCAATACGATTATGCTGGAAGGATATGACGTCCCTTTCAAATACAAGCGTAATACGGTTTACAAAAGCCTGAAAGGGGCGCGGGTTAATCTGACTTTTTACCCGGAAACGGAATCAATAGCCGGCATCGTTTTTGAAGTAATGAATGTCGTTCGAATTCGAAGATCATAGTTCAAGCAAAGGGGTGGTTAATTACTTCCATATACCGCTAGCCGCAACCAGGACACGCAACATTTCAGCACCCTGCGCTGTAAAAAGCCACCCGAAAGCTACACAGTTCAGAACAACTGTCGTCCAAAACATAAACTGAAAAGCGTTTTTCCGCGACTTGTGCCGCAACACCTGCTGGGCAATAAGCGCGCCCGGCCATCCGCCAAGCAGTGCCAGTGTATGCAGTGTGCTTTCCTTTGTGCGCCAGCGGTACGCCCGCGCAGCCCGTTTGTCTTTTGCATAAACCAAAAAAGTGAACGCGCTTGCTGCCAGGTAAAGGTACAGGATCTGAATGGGTATGTTGTATGCCGAAACTGACCAGCCGACAACTGCGATGAAGCCAATGGCAAATAGGGTCAGGAATAACTTGGTGATGGGTTTTGAATTCCCGGATGGTATTTCGCTTGCGCGCGTTACCTTAACGGCGCATGGGCGACCCTGTTTGTCGGTGGATAGCGAGTACAGGACTACCTGGTTGAGTTCGGGTGGCAGATGGCGGTTTTTGAATGCGTGGATGTGGACGAATACCTGCTTGGCGCCCGAGGAAGGGGTGATGAAGCCGTAGCCTTTTTGTTCATTCCAGTATGTGATTTTTCCTATGGTGCGCATGGGGGGGTCCTGACTTTTCTTCTGGCTTCCCGGAACCTGACACCGCACATGTGTCGGGTAACCGGGATCATGAGTTCTTACTCTGACCGCATTCTCTCAAGCTGTATTTCCACCATCAATAGGTATGGCTGCGCCGTTGATCTGCGCTGCCGCATCGGAGGCCAGAAACAGCACCAGTGACGCAACTTCCGTCGCGCTGGTAACCCTGCCGGTTGGACTCATCTCAGCTGCCTGCCTCAGTGCTTCGTCTGCATCCACCCCGCGCGCTGCGCCTTCGCCATACAACATCGGTGTTTCAACATCACCCGGGCAGACCGCGTTAATGCGTATGCCTTCGTGGGCGTGATCCAGGGCCATCGCCCTGGTCATCATCACGACGCCGCCCTTACTGGCGCAATAGGCCACGCCATCTTTCCCGCCGACCAAGCCCCAGTCGGATGCGATATTCAGGATGACTCCCCGCGCCTCGCGAATGTGCGGCATGGCTTCACGGGACAGAAAGAACACCGCGCTCAGGTTGACGGCAATCGTGGAAGTCCATATTTCATCGCTGGTGCTTTCTGCATTTGCCGGAAAGTAGATTCCCGCATTGTTGACCAGGAGATCCAGTCGACCCAGTTTTTTAATACAGTGAGAAGTCAGTTCAGCGCAAGCCTCTGCAGAGCCGATGTCCCCGGTCCAGGTTTCAATACCCGGGCTATATTCCCGCAGTTTTTCTGTCCGTCCGGCATCGCGGCCGGCTGCCATAACGCGGTAGCCATGGTCTGCCAGCATGCAAGCCACGGCAGTGCCAATTCCAGAACTGGCTCCGGTAACCAGAGCAACTTTTTCATTCATTAATTTCATTCCTTAATTTCGGAGGAAGCCACCAACTCCATGATAACCGCCCTAAGTATTGGAGTCACAGCGGGCTGACCCCAATTATTCATTAAAACCCGAATAACAATTGCTAAGGCCTGCTCGGCATCGTGAGTTACTCAAATGCAGATTTACTCTGGCACTTGACTCTGACTCCGATCATTCCTGTTCACTGGAAGCAGGCTATTTCAACTGCCGACATCTGCCGACGACATCAAAATCATGCTTTCCACACCAAAGCGCAGACTACCCATTTTCCGGCAATACCCTTTTAAGAAATTGTCTGAATAACCCCTCAACAACCTCAATAGAACTATTCAACCGGTGATCCCCACTGATCATGTGTAGCGTGCAATCTGCTTCCTTTGCATACCGGATCGAATGCTCTGGTGGAATGATGTCATCAGACCAGCCATGTACGATTTCCAGGTACTTGTGCCCGGTGCAGTATTTTTGCTTATAGCCTGGCATATATAACGCCGGCGCCAGCAGAAATACCGCGTGGGCCTCCACCTCGCCAGAGGCCACCAGTGACACATAGCCGCCCATGCTTGAGCCAACCAGAATGAAGTTGCCTTCTTCACTTTTCAATATGTTCACCAACCGCTCGGCTCGCAGATCAGGATCGTATGTATCGGTGTAATCAATGCTGTCAACCTGACAGCCATACTCGCTGGCAATGGATGCGAGCCTTTGGATTTTGCTACCCCAGGGACCGCTTTCTTTTCCGTGTGAGAAATACACTTTCATGGTTTCGCGTCTTTTGCCTTTAAGTTCACTCCGGCCCCTTTTTTCGCAGCACTCGCGTGTGTCTCTACAGCTCTTCCATATTGCTTACATATTTTGCCGAACTGCTCTGCCTTTTCCATCTTTTCAAAAGCCAAGCCAATATCGCGGGCAGGATATACTGAATCGATTACAGGAAAAATCTGTTTTGAGGAGACCAGCCTCAGCATGCCCTCGAATTCTTCCGCAGTTCCCATCGTGGTTCCGTGGATCGAAAGCTGCTTCCAAAAGATGCTGCTGGGTGAAAGGTCTGTCATATTACCTGCCGTACGGCCGAACATAGCAATGCTTGCGCCTGGCTGGGCCAAATCAAGCAGTTTCGAAAACCCGTTGCCGGCAGCGCTGTCAACAATGACATCGAAGCCGTCGCATAGGGTTTTGAGTTCCTGATCCCAATCGGTGTTGCAGTAAATGACACCGCCGTTGGCACCGAGATTTACTGCCTTCCGTATTTTCTCCTGAGAGCTCGATGTAACATAAGCCTGCGCTCCCGAAGCCACGGCAAAATGCAAAGTAAAGAGTGCCGCGCCACCGCCGATTCCAGTGATCAAAACTTTACTATCCTGCACACAGCCTCCACGGTTGAACAGTGCACGGTAGGCGGTTAATCCCGCCAGCGGCAGAGCGGCAGCTTCTTCCAGGCTGAGGTGCTTCGGTTTGGCGTACACATATTCGCTGCTGATGCTGATGTATTCCGCGAAAGTGCCTTGAGTGGGAAACCCCAGGATCTGGTAATCCGGGCCCTGTACTTTTTCATTCGGGCCCCAGTACATAGAAGGATTCAGAATGACTTCATCACCGATATTGAATCCGCTTACATCAGCACCAATACCCTCAATAATGCCCGCACCATCAGAACCCATGATGATATTCTCGTCACTTCTCAATTTGTTCTCTTGCAACGACCACAGCTCGTGGTGGTTCAATGCGGCGGATTTTAGTTTGATCAATATAGCGGAATCCGATAATGCCGGTGTCGGCACCTCTTTTGTTTCCAATGTACTATTCGACTGATTTAGAACGACAGCTTTCATCTTTCTTTCTCCATCTCATCTAAAGTAAAAGGGGCCGGATACATTACTCTGACCTCAATTATTTGGACCGCGTAAATGGGGCCGGGTTAAAGGTGCAATTCGATGATGTCGCCATCCTCGACAAGGTGCTCCGGTCCAGTCTGCTGACCATCGTAAACATTCTTCCCCCACATGCGTGCGAATTTCAGGCCTTCGGCAATATCGCGGTGCACCAGCTTGGCAACGTCCATCACCGTCTCGCCGCGGCGTACCGTGAACGGCTTGTCCTTATCGGCCGGCTTACCCGGTGACTTGGTATATACACGTACGATCTCGAGTGCTCGAAACAGGAACCGCCCCAACGCATCCAGTCCTTCCCCAGTTTCGGCGGACACGGTCAGCGTCGGAAAATTGAGGCCGAGCAGTTCCTCCAGGACTTCAACTTCCGCAGGGTCGGGATCGAGGTCGCACTTGTTGGCGACCAGCAGCGTGGGCAGGTCGAGGCGGAACGGATCAGAGATCTCGACAGGGTTCGTTTCGCCACCAGGTAATCCCGGCCATTGCTCACGCAGAAAAATCTTCTTCTCCGCCAGTCGCTCCATGAGCGCCGGGACATGGTCCACGCATTCAGGGTCATTCACATCTATCACCAGCAAAATCCCGTCGGTGGGTTGCATCGTGGCAACCAGCCACGGCTCCATGAAGTCAGCTGATATTGGCGGCAGATCGACCAGTTGGAAATGAATATCCTCGTAGGCATGCATGCCCGGTATGGGCAGGTGGGTCGTGAAAGGGTACGGGCCGATTTCGGTACGTGAACCCGTCAGTTGCGCGTGAAGGCTCGATTTGCCGGCGTTGGGAGGGCCGACGAGACACAACTGCCCGGCGCCTTCCGGACGAATTACATGCGAAGGACCACTGCGTCGCCCACCTTTCTTCGGCGCGCTCAGCTCCTCCGTCAGCTGTTTGATACGGCTCTTGATATCGGCCTGCAGGTGCTCGGTGCCCTTGTGCTTCGGAATGGTGCGCATCATTTCGCGCAGGCATTCGAGACGCTCGCGGGGATCACGCGCCTTGCGAAAGTCGTTCTCGGCCTTCTTGTAGTCCACTGTAACGTTCGTTGGCATACAAGCTCATTTTACGTATTTAAAGGGGCCTGATACATTAATTACTTTACTGATTAAATGTATCCGGCCCCTTTTTTCGGACATTGGTCCACAGCATATTGGCCTTAAAAGTCGGGAAAGCGTCAATGACGTACTTTAAGCATGTTCTATTGTAGGGAGTGGGTTCACCCTAATTCGATTAAGCTCTTCTGTCTTATTCATTACTTCTTTTGCGGCTTTTTTATAGAAGGGCCGCAATGATTTTTTCAGATTCACCAAGACTTCCCTTGTAGGGACTTCCTTCAGGCAACTGAAAATTGCCAATGCATAAGTTATATCATATTGAGACAGGGCGTTGCTGCGTTCCACTGCTGGGCCCGAGCAACTCCCACAAGAACGTATCTTTACCGTATTGGCGCTATTCGCCATCATTAAACCAAACCCCATGAAGACAGCAACAACCTCTGTGATATGAGGCCAGTTTTCTACTCCACCGGGTGGTGGTTCTTTCGACATGCCACCCAGGTAATGCGCCAGTACATGGGCATAATCAGCAATGAGAACTTCAGGGTTTCGTAATTGACCTGGATTATAGGCAATATGTAGTTGATGAAAGACCTCACCAGTAGGCATGATTCCTTTAGAGCCACGCAATGCTCCTTCTATCTGAATTTTAGGTGATCCAACGGGTCTGCCTTCAGCCATATTTGTTAGTTTTGTTGGCCAATGCTTGAGTCCAGCATGTTCTTTTACCTGGCTGAAGATCAGATTAGCCATGCCATGTACACTGTTTTCCGTACCTGGAAAATGTTGGTTAGATGGTGTTACCAGAATAGTCTCATCATAAAATACCCTCGCATCCAGATTTCTCAATGCCCAGGCAAATGTATCAAACAACCATAGTGTCGATTCTTCGTCGAGACAGGCTTTAGGTTTTAATAATTTAGAAAGCATATCCGCCCATGCTTGAGCCAACCAGAATGAAGTTGCCTTCTTTACTTTTCAATATGTTCACCAACCGCTCGGCTCGCTGGTCGGGGTTGTATGTATCGGTGTAATCAACGCTGTCAACCTGACAGCCATACTCGCTGACAATGGATGCGAGCCTTTGGATTTTGCTACCCCAGGGCCCGCTTTCTTTTCCGTGTGAAAAATACACTTTCATGGTTCTAATCCCATGGTAATCCCACCATTTTATCGGTGATGCCAGTGAGACTCTGAATATACCGGGGGATCGGAATGCCCGGGTTCATCAAACTGCTAAACCGGTCGACAATCGAGTTATCTTCGAGGACGACCGCTGCTACTTCAGTCGGGCGAGCACCCTGCTTCGGTGACAGGCCGGTAGTTTCAAAATCGAGGACGATAACGGTTTCTGTCAATTTGGTTCCCCTGATTGTTATTCATGGTACATCGACCAGGTACAGTTTTCCGTCCCTGATTTTCCCATGAACCCATGTAGCCACGCCAGCATGAGAAAAAAGAGCAGACGAAAAGCAATAGGGACGACTTATCAGGCAAGGCATCTGTCCACTATGCGCAACAATATTGTTGTTGCCATCGGAATCAGTTCCTCTGGAAAATCGTAACCGGGGTTATGCAAATCTGGTACAGACTCTCCTGCTCCGATTCCAAACAGGGCTCCCCTCGGATAACGCCGTAATCTGGCCAAAATCTTCGGACCATGGAAACGGATTCTTCGGTTCGTGCACAGATTGGGCCCCTGCCGCTTGCTCAACCAGGCTGACCGCAAGCGGAGAGTTAACTGTTGCCTGAAAGACATCCTCGTAATTGATGGCAACCTTGAGTCCATGTTCCGATGCCAGGGCATTTATCACCTGCTCGAAGAAACGCACAATAATCGCCATGGTGTTATCTGTCTCGCTTCTGAGCGTCGCCCATACTTCAGCTTTTCCAGGTGTCGTGCCAAAGGATTTTTCACCGAGCCTGGCACCGACAACCGTTGCAAACGCGTTTTCACCCGGCGGTATGACTCCAGACGGTATCGCGGAGAATTTCTGAAGGAGATCACACATGGCTTTCGCCGGACTCAGCCCCGTTTCGGGTTGCGCCGCGTGCGCGGTTTCTCCGTACATGCTCACTGCCATGCCGCGTGATGCGCAATTGCTGACTCCCCTGCGAAGAATGACCTGGCCCAGCGGAAAGCCTGGCAGATTGTGTAGTGCAAATGCGAAGTCCGGCTTGATCTGCTCAAACCCCGGATCACTAACCACGGCGTTGGCACCTTTGCCGTTCTCTTCGGCCGGTTGGTAGAGCAACACGACCTTTCCACGTTTTGGCCGGTTTAAGGCGAGTTCCGCTCCGACAGCAGCGAGTATGGCCATGTGACCGTCATGACCGCATTTGTGTGAGATTCCATCCTTCCTGGAACAGTAGTCGGTCTTGATACTCTCCTGTATTGGCAATGCATCCAGCTCGCAACGCAGCAGCACAGTCGGCCCCTTTTCCTGAGCTGAAAAAACAGCGGCCACGCCATTACCACCGAGACCCTCAATTATTGAATCCGGTTTGAGAGGTTTGAAAAACCGCATGATCTTAGCTGCGGTTTCCTTTTCGTCACCGGACAACTCCGGGTGACGATGAAGGGCTCGGCGAAGTTTGATTATGGCGTCCACTCAGGAGGTGTCCTCCAGACCAGATGCATTGCCGTTATATCCAGATGGACGGCCTTTTATCATTCTATTTTCCCAACTGTGGCGCCGCATATTGACTGGTCATTTTGCCATACGGTGGCCCGTCAGACTATTTTGGCATATCGGAGGCCAACAGGTTTCAGATATCCCGGCCCAAATAGTTCTGTGCACCCACAATCGCCGGTAGTTCGGAAAGGGTCAGGATTTCTCCGTCGGGACGTTCAGGTATACGCTCCGGAGCCTGGTCAAACCGGTTGCACCAGACCACGCGAAGTCCGAAAGCCCGGGCCGAGTAGGCATCCCAACCATTGGCAGAAACGAAGCAGATTTCATCCGGCCTGACGCCCATGCGGTCCACGGCCAGTTGATAAACCGAAGGATGTGGCTTGAACACCCCAACCTCTTCCACCGAAAGTACCGCACCCAGCAAGGCCGTGATCCCGGCGTGGTCCACGGCGGCGGACAACATCGCGGGCGTTCCGTTTGAAAGGATCGCCAGGTGCATGCCGCTGGCTTTGAGCTGTTTCAATGTATCACCGACCTCGGGATAGGCGCCAAGGTGCAGGTAGAGGTCCATCAACCGGCGGCGCAGGCCGGAGTCATTGAGTCCGTGGCTCTGCATCGCGAAGTCGAGCGCATCACCGGTGAGTTGCCAGAAGTCCGCATGCCGGCCGGCCAGCCCCCGCAGCCAGGTGTATTGCAGTTGCTTGGTGCGCCAAAGCTCCGCCAGTGAGAGCCATCGTTCACCCAATGCTTCACTCTCTTCGGCAGCCGCGGCGTTGACGTCGAACAGGGTGCCGTAAGCATCGAACACGCAGGCGCGTATGCCTTTTAATTGGAGTGAATTTACCATGGTCCTAACATGTCCTGTTCATCTTTGACGGCCTGGTTTACTGACTTTCAGCTTCCGGCACTTTACCCTGATCCTGAATAGCCTGGCAACTCACGAATTAATTGTATCCGGCCCCTTTTTTAGGTGATGATATCCTGAGAGTTTTCAGGAAAGGCTTTGTTATGCTCAGTCTCAGGTCCATTAGCAAGTCATTTCACGATGGCGAGAGCGAACTGCAGGTGCTCAGGGGTATCGATTTGCACCTGGGGCCGGGCGAGAGCCTCGCCCTACTCGGTGCCAGTGGCAACGGCAAGAGCACCCTTTTGCAGATCGCGGCCGGACTGGAAAGCCCCGACTCGGGTGAAGTCCTGATCCTGGGCCGTTCGCTTGCGTCGCGGAGTGAACGCGAACTCGCCATGCTCAGACGGCGTCATCTCGGCTTTGTTTTCCAGCAATTCAACCTGCTGCCAGGCCTGGATGTCAGCGACAACCTGTTGTTCCAGCGACGGCTGAACCGTCTCCCCCCGGACGATCCATGGGTAGAAGAAATCTCCTCGGTTCTCGGGCTTGGGCCGCTGCTGAACAGACCGGTGGAGGTGCTCTCGAGTGGACAGCAACAGCGCGTTGCAATCGCACGCGCACTGGCGCACCGGCCGCGGGTTTTGTTTGCCGACGAACCGACCGGTAACCTGCACGATACACTCAGCCGCCAGGTCATGGGCCTGATGGTCAAGCTGGTGGCCGATTCTGCCTGCAGCCTTTTACTGGTCACTCACAACCGTGAAATGGCGTCTTTCACAGACAGGCAACTGCTGCTTGAAGAGGGCCATCTACATGAGTTGGCCTGAGTTTTATCACGGTTGAACCAACGTGAATCTCAACGGAATCCTTTTAAGCCACTATCGCCGGCACCCCGTGCAGGCATTGTTCCTGCTCACGGGTATCATCGTCGCAAACGTGTTGTTGGCCGGCACCCTGTTGATCAATGCCCAGGCGCGCTCGAGTTACGCACAGGGTGAACAGTATTTAAACGCCTCTCCTGTAGGGCAGATACGTCAGAAAGATGGCACCCGAACCATCGACGAGAGTGATTATGTCAGCTTGCGCCGCCAGGGGGTTTGACATGCTGGCGCCGATGTTGAGGCAGATGGTACGAAGCGAAAATGGTGAGGCGCTGGAACTGCTGGGGATAGATGTTTTTGCCATGCCCCGCTCTGCCCGCACATTTAATTTCAGCGATAGCGCCGGGTCGGTGGATGGCAGTTTGATGGGATTTGCTTTTCCGCCTTATCAGTTGTGGGCCGCCCCGGCCAGGTTTGAACAACTTTCTGCCGATGACAACAGCCAAATCAGGCTCACATCCGGTGAAAGACTGCCGCCCCTGATCCCGGTGTCCAACCAGCAACTGGGTCACCGCCTGTTGATTGACATCGAGGCGCTGCAATCGCTGAGCGGCAACGATACCGGACTTACATCGATACTGGTGTTTCCGGCATCCGCTGAACGCATGACCCAATTGCTGCGCGCCTTGCCGGCCTACCTTGAATATGCCGGCAATAGTGAAGCACCCGATCCCGCGGAATTGACACAAAGCTTTCATCTAAATCTTGCGGCGATGGGTTTGATGGCCTTTGTTGTCGGCCTCTTTTTGATCTATAACGCGCTGGCGTTCAGTTACACCGACCGCCGCGATCTGATCCGGAAATTGCGTCTCGCCGGTGTATTGAAAGCCGAACTGACACGGGCATTAATGCTGGAACTGTCACTTTTTCTGGCCGTGGGCACGCTGATTGGCGCCTGGCTGGGGGCGCAAATGGCTGCCTGGTTGTTGCCCGGTGTCGGCCGGACACTGGCACAGTTATACGGTGTTTACATCAGCTATCCCGATGGCCTGGTGCCCACCGGCATCTGGCTGCCAATTCTGATGACACTGTTGGCCGCCGGACTATGCGTCGTATTTCCCTTACGTGAGTCTCTCAATGCGCCGCTGCTCCAGCGTAAACAGGCCGGTTGGCAGCTACATACCGTGATTCGCCGCGATCGCCTGATGGCACTGTTGGGTTTGCTGCTGCTGGCCGCTGCGTTTGTGATTGGCGTTGTAACCACCCATCTCTGGCTGGCACTGGCCGGAATGGCCGCCCTGCTGCTGGGTTCTGCGCTATTACTGCCACTGGTTCTTCGTTCGCTGATCGGGTTTATGGAAATACTGGTGCCTGCGAAGAACGCGCGTTTCTCGTGGCTGCTGGCGGATAGCCGCTGGTTACTCGGGCCCGCATCGTTAGCGCTGATGGCGATGACACTGGCACTGGTTGCCAATAGCGGTCTCAATACGATGATCAGCAGTTTCCGACAAGCAACAGACGATTGGCTGGGTCAAAGACTCGTGGCCGATCTATACCTTCGTGGTGAAAACAGGGGCGCTGATCTCAAGGCCTGGATGGCGGACACCAGGCCGGAATTAACCGTAACCCAACGGTATCGCACCGTTGTGACACGTCGGGGGCCGGACAACGCACCTGTCGCTGTCCAAGTGGTCAGCCTGCAGGAGGGCGACCGCTTCCGTGACAGTGTCAAACTGATGCAGGGGGTCGAGGACGCTTCTGCAAAATTCCATGATGGCGAAGGGGTGTATATCAGCGAACGTGCCTGGCGGATCGATGGCTGGCAGCCCGGGGGGTCTGTACGGTTATGCCTGGACAACGCCGAAATACCCGTGCTGGGTGTCTACCGCGACTATGGCAATCCAAAATCACAATGGATGGTAAACCGGCAACTTTTCAAAAATTGCTGGCCGGATCTTTCCGCGATCGGTCTCGCTGTGTATGGCCCAGGAGACTCTGACTGGGGAGAAATCCGTTTGGCCATATCTGAAAAATTCAATCTGGATGACGACGAAATCATCGATCAAACCGAACTCAGACAGGTAGGCCTTGCCGTTTTTGACCGCACCTTCATCGTCACCCAGGCGCTCAATACCTTGACCCTGATGGTGGCGGCAATCGGTATCTTCTGCGCGATCAGTGCGATTCACCACCACCGCGTGGGCCAACAGGCGCTGCTGGCCAGCCTGGGATTGAGCCGGCGCGAACGCGGTTTGCTGTTACTTGCGCAGTGGGGAATGCTCGGCTTGCTGTGCATGGTGCTCGTCTGGCCCTTGGGTACGCTGCTCGCGGGCTATCTTGGGATGGTGGTCACACCAACCGCCTTTGGCTGGAGTTTCCCTTTGCAACTTGAATGGAAACACTACCTGGTGCTCACCGTGCTGGCCGCAGCGAGCCTGATGCTCGCGGTGATACTGCCGTCTTTAAGGTTGCTGTTTACCTCCCCTGCCGCCCTGTTACGCGAACAGAACGTATGAGAACCGGCTACCTCATTACTATCCTGCTCAACGCACAGCTGATATTGACCAGTGGTTGCGGGCCGGCTGAGACAAATGATCTGGATTCGGGGCTTGCCGTACTGGCCCAGGCTGCGGACACCTATGCACAGGCACAGCCGGGTCAAGCGCTACTGTTTCCACGCGACCACGGGGCGCACCCCGATTACCGGATCGAGTGGTGGTACCTGACCGCGAATCTGCATGACGCAGCAGGAGAAAGTTACGGCGCACAATGGACGTTGTTCCGCCTGGCAATTCAAACGCCTGATTCTCCCAAGCCGGAGGGAAATTCACAAAATAACCAGGTGTTTATGGCGCATATGGCCATGACCACGCCCACTGACCACCTTTCGTTCCAGCGCTATGCACGTGGTGGTGACGCTGACGAAAAAACCCGGGCAGGCGTCACGGCCGAGCCATTTTCCGCTTGGCTGGATGACTGGGAGTTACGCAGTATCGGCCAGGAATGGTTGCCGCTGGAGGTCAAGGCGCGGCAAGCAGATAACGCCATGCACCTGCAATTACAAGGCACGGCGCCGCTGGTCCTGCAGGGTGAGGCGGGTTTTTCAGCCAAGCACGCCGATGGTGGCGGTTCCTATTATTACAGCCAGCCATTCCTCAAAGTCAGCGGTCAACTGACCATTGCCGGACACGTGATCCCTGTCAACGGTGATGCCTGGCTGGACAGGGAGTGGAGCAGCCAGTTTCTGCAGCGAGAGCAGTCTGGCTGGGACTGGTTTTCGCTGCATCTTGAAAGTGGTGAAAAACTGATGCTGTTCCAAGTGCGCGGGAAACCTGGTCAGAAGGGTGTCGCAAACTATCTGCAAGGCAACCTGATGGCGCCCGATGGCAGTACAACCCCTTTGGACCCGGGCCGGATACAGCTTGTACCGGTGCAAAAAAACCGGGTTGCCGGCCGTAATCTACCACTGCACTGGCGCGTCTCCCTGCCGCAAGTCGACCGGCAGTTCGAAATCCAGGCCACTACTCAAAACCAGTGGATGGCGGTGGACTTTCCATACTGGGAGGGTACGGTAACGGTAAGCGGGAGCGGGCCTGGAAACCGCGGCAAAGGCTACATGGAGCTAACCGGCTATCCCATGAATTGACCCTGGTGGGGCACGTCACGGGGGTAGCAAAAAATTCAGGACACCCACATTGCCAAGGACAAATTTCCGGGTGCCCTGACTTATTACCCTCTCCGCACGCCACAGCCAGGTGCTAATATTGCTGTCCATGAAAATGCCCAAGCTTAAAACCATCCTGCTAACCCCCGTGATCCTGTTTATCATCGCCTACATTGCGATGGTGGTTTTCGTTGCAACCCATGACAACACGGCTCCCGCAGCGGCAGGGCCTCCAGCCAGCCTGGAAACGATCGCCATATTTGGCGCAAGCGGGACCGCCGGAGACGGCATTCTCAAAGCTGCACTGGCAAACCCTGATATCAGGAAGATACACGTCATTACGCGGCGGGCGACGCCCCGAATCGAAGCAGGTGTCACCTCCGGCAAAGTCCGGATGACAAAACACATGGATTATCTCGACTATGCTGCCATTCGCAAACAAATGGCGGATGTCGACGCGGTTTTCTGGGCGATTGGCATAAGTTCCCTTGGCGTCGATGAGGACACCTACCGCAGGATTCACGTCGATTTTCCCCGAGACAGTTTGTCGAGGAGTGGTTAGATGTCAGCAACAAGCCTGACATTTCTTTTCACTTCATCAGTTCGAGTGACATCTCAGAGGATTCCACGGCCATGTGGGTTCGTGTGAAGGTGCAGTCCGAGAAGGTACTGTTCGGGTTGGCCAGCAATACAAAACTGCGCGTCATTGCCTATCGCCCTGATTACATTGGCCCGACCGATGAAGAAGCGCACATTGGTCAGACACTGCTGTATTGGTTCTTCTCACCGGTCGGCGCCGCGGTGAAAGCGACGCAAATCGGGCAGGCAATGATGGAGGTCGCCGCCCGCGGCGATGAGTTTGCCAACGGCGACAAGCTCAGCACCTGGCGTATTATTCGTTACAGTGACGGGTACGAACAATGACGGGAATAATTGTGGTGTCAGAATGGACAGATAATGAAATACAGCTACTACATTTGTGATGTATTCACAGACGAGCGGTTCGGTGGCAATCAACTAGCCGTATTACCCGATGCCAGGTGGCTTAATGACAGGCAAATGCAGCAGATTGCCAGGGAATTCAATTTTTCAGAAAGCACGTTTGTTTCCCCGGCGGATGAAGGGCATACACGAAAGGTGCAGATATTCACACCTACCAGGGAGGTGCCTTTCGCAGGACACCCGAATATCGGGACGGCATTTGTGCTGGCAACTGGTGGCGAGTTTGGGGAAATTGGCGAATCCACGGAAGTCGTGTTTGAAGAGAAGGCCGGTTTGGTCCGTATATCTATACGCAAATCTGATCAGGGGGCCATAATCTGTGAACTCAAGGCCCCCCAGGTGTTTTCTCTGGGAAAAGAGCTGCCAGCCGAAATGGTGGCTGGGGCGTTATGCCTGTCTGCAAGTGAGATCGTCACTGACATTCATTCGCCCATCGTCGCTTCAGTTGGTCTGCCTTTTCTGATGGTGGAACTCCGGGATCGATCGGTACTACAAAAAGCCAGCGTCAACTCGATTGGGTTCGAGCGGATTGCTGACCAGGGAGTCATGCCGGATATTCATCTTTATGTTCAAAGCGATGATGAATTTGATATTCGGGCGCGCATGTTCGCGCCCCATGACGGGGTGCCGGAAGACCCGGCCACAGGAAGCGCCAATTGCGCTTTGGCAGGGTTGCTCGCTCATTACCATGATTCAACATCCGGCAATTTCGAATGGCGCATCGCCCAGGGTATCGAGATGGGGCGCCCTAGCCTCTTACAAGCGCGCGCTGAGAAAAAGGCTGACAAGGTTATTTCCACCTGGATTGGTGGAAGCTGCGTAATGGTGAGCGAAGGGCATATTTACGTAGATTAAAGGGCGCGGGAACTGTTCAAGCGGATCAATGACAGTGCCTGGGAACTACCAGAAGCAACCGTTGAGTTGCAGGTGGTTCATTGAGATAGATAGTCGCGGCTGGTAGAAGTGCAAATTGATGGGTGTCTTGTTTCCTATTAGTTGCTGGCGTAACCGACCCACTGCCTGATCTGGTCTGCAATCGGGCTGGCTGCATGGCCAAGGTTGGCCAGTACGATGATGGTGTAGCCACTATCAGGAAATACCAAAAATTCTGCGTTGATGCCGGGGGCGCCTCCGTTGTGGCCGATATAACGTTTTTCGTTAACGCGGCCATCCTGGTAGAGATAGGCGTAACCGCCTCCACTGGCTCCCGGCGTTTTCTTGCTGGTCATCTGTTCGCGGTGATCGGCATCAATGAGACTGTCGTCGTATAGCGCCGTGGCAAATTGCAGCAAATCATTGGCCGATGCGTAGCCGCCTCCGGCCGGGCTACCTATTCTGCCCAGGTCCTGCTGGTTAGAGATCAGCTCGTTTCCATCGCGTGGCACAAAATAGCCGACGGCTTTTCCACTGCCGCTCTCGAATTTGTCAAAATGATCTGAATGGGCCATACCGGCAGGCTCGTAGATGTTTTTTCTGATGAATTCGTAATAGTCCTGTCCGCTAATCGCCTCTATGATCAGACCCAGCACCACAGGGCCCGCGTTGCTGTATTTCTGCTTGCTGCCCGGATCGAATTGTAGGGGGTCATCGACAAACAATTCGGCAAAATCACTAACACTGGTTAAGGAGTCCTTGTTCTTTGTATAGGCTTCATTCCAGTAAGAACCCAGTCCGGAAGTGTGAGTGAGTAATTGATGCACTGTCACTTCGTCACGCACCCTTTGGTTGGCGTAATGAGGCAGGTATTGGCCGACCGTGTCGGTGTAGGCCAGTTTGCCCTGGGCGACCAACTGGGTAATGGCCAATCCTGTGAACATCTTGTTCATCGAACCCAGATTGATGGGGGTATCGAGTGTGTTTTCGCGATCTGTTTCCTTATCAGCTTTGCCGTAGGCTCTGGCAAATAGCGGCTTATTTTCTTTGGCCAGAATAATGCTGCCAGTAAACTCACCTTTGGCGGCCAGTTCATCGGCATAGCGTTCCAGTTCGCTGGCGATTTGTCCGGCGTTCATGCCTTTGTCACTTTGCCGGGGTGGTGCATCCGTGAAGCCGACATTCATGCCGGCAACTTTTTGCTCGGCAGAGAGACTCAGATCGATATCCAACCAGTTACCTTTTTCCGTGGAGGCCAGGAAGTGGATTTGTTCGCTGGTGCTGGTGTGGATGGTGTGAATGGCAATATCGCCGTTGTCGCCGTAAATCATGTTCATAATGCGGGCCAGGCCAGCTGGTGTTCTTCTCTCAATGAACTGCTCGGTAAAGACCTTTTCATTTTGTTCGGCACGGGTGGCACCGGTGTTCCAGTAGGTTATGAAGGCTTTGGCGGAATCGCCTTCTTCAGCGAACGCCACTGGCAGCAGGGTCAGGATGAAAAAGGTGATGGCTATCAGCGTTAAGAGTTTTTTAGTTTTCATTCATACAGTGACGATTGATAGTGGGAAAAGGTCGCAGTAAGAATTACTGCAATTCCATTGTGGTAAATCTGACTTGACCAGAATACCCGGTAATTTCGCAGCATATTTGTGTTAACTCAAATGAAACCGGGTATGTGAGAACACGTTCTCTTGGGAAAATTCGTGGGTGTCTTTGTTCTTTCCAATAAGACATCCATGTTTTTACTACCATTCAAAAAATGGCTGGCACCAGCCACTTGGTGTTTTTCTTATAGTCCGGCCACTGCGGATAACGTGAGAGGCTGGCTTCCTTGATGATCATGTTGACTGCAAACAGGCCTATCCAGACCCAGGCCAACACCAGGACGGGTAACCAATGCCAGACCATGAGGGCAAAGCTGCCGTATATCAACATTTCCCCCAGGTAGTTGGGGTGTCGCACGTAGCGGTGCATTCCGCTGGTGATCAAACCGGAGCGGTAACGAAGTGTGAAATATTTCTGCGCGTCTGCAGCGATCATGACCACACCGCCAATCATGCACATGCTGATACACAAGGCATACCAGGCCCCAATAGGTAAGGGGTAGTCCGGTGCGGATACGCCCGATATCAACAGCCAGCCGAATACCCAGTACCAGCCCAGCACAGCGAGAAAGGCATTGATACCACCGGCCAGTGTGATTCTCTTCTGCCATGCCGGGTCAGGGAAGGCCATGTCCTTGATGAACCAGACAATCCCGTAACTGCCCTGCATGGCCAGGTAAACCCAGGCCGTGATTGAAAAGTTGTCGTAATACCACATCAGGAAGCCCAGGAAAAAAAAGGTTCCGCATTTCTGAAAGTTGATGACCCAGGAAAACTTCCACGGCCTTGGGCCACCACCAAAATCATGAACCGCGTAATTTGTGAAACGGTTCAGATTCGAAACCCACGCAGGAACTGTTTGCCTGGCCGCGATATTCGTTGTTTGTTCTTTAGCCATTAAGCACAGGGTACTGTAATCCCAACCGGAAGCAAGTCTTTGCAGCGGCAATTCCTGGCGGGGATTTGATGACTGTCTTGTTTGTTTCGCTACACTGAACGCTCTACGGTCAGGCGGCCCTTTTATCAAAGACCAGTTTCATTTCAAGGTGGGCACCGACCGCTTCTGCGGCATTCTGCAATGTTTTTAAGGTAACAGAATCATTGTCTGGATCGAGCAGGCGGTCCAGTGCGGAACGACTTGTGTTCATACGATCGGCCATAGCAGCTTTAGTCAACTTCTGCTGTTCAATAAATTGCGCGATTTGCCAGGCAAGCAATTGTTTAATCGCATATGACTGACAGGATTCCAGCAGCCCTTCTTCGGCAAGGAAATCATCCAGGCTGCTACCAATATGTTTGTTTTCATCACTCATCATTCTTGCTATCCCTTTTGGTATGTTGCTCCTTAGCTCCCACAAACCAGCTTCAATTTTTCGTGCCAGCGGCATCCCAACCGGCCAACCCAACTGTAGAGTAAACAAGTCTTCACCAACCCTTTTACGGCTGACTGGATCGAGTTGTCTTAGCCATTCCCGAACAGGTTCTCGACCAGAGGCTAGCCGGTAAAAAACAACCTTGTGAATCTCTCGTTTATTACCTTGATTTTTAAGTGTACCATTTTTGGTGCCATATTTTTGTTTTTTACCCATCTTTGAAGTGTTAGTCACCTCACAAGAATTTGTAATGGGTAACTCGATACTATTTCTGTAGGAAAAGGTTGATGGAGATAGAAGGCACCCATGACTTCATTGCGATCTCGATTGGGAAATTTGATGGGTGTCTTGTTTCTTTGCTTTTCCAATAGTGGACTCATTTGATCTGGGTCAGTGAGGGAAAAACATGAAGTGATATTATTATAGAACGCAGCAAAAGGAGAATAGCGCGATGAGACGAATTTTCCTAACCCCATTGTTTATTTTGTTCTTTTTACTCACTTCCTGCGATTTTGGCCCAAATTCAGGGCGTGGATTCTCGCTTCCGGAGGGGAATATCGAAAAAGGCCGCACAACCTTTATTGAGCTTGAATGCAACGCCTGTCATTCGATCGGTGACATCAAGCGTGTTGCCGGTCGCGAGGGGCCCGATATCAACCTCAGGCTTGGCGGGCAGGTCGCTACCCTCAAGACCTACGGTGATTTGGTAACGTCGGTGATCAACCCCTCTCACAAGACAAGCTGGCGCTACAGTAAGCAGGATATTGCCACCGAGGGGGATGAATTGAAGATGGTAATTTATAACGAAATTATGACCGTGCAGCAACTGGTTGACCTGGTCACCTTCCTGGAAAGCAGTTATGAAATAGTTCCCGTCAGACGGACCGCGTATCCAAGATATCGCTTACAAGAGGATTAAGAAAAAAGGGTGGGAGCAGATTGTAGGTGGTAGTGAGAAATAAATGGACCTATTTGGTGTCACGTTAGCTGACGCCGCACAGTCAAGCACAAAGAGATATTCGTCGGAATTGAAAAGGACTTGATATGAGAAACACGCTGCTCGCATTCGCGTTCACTATTGCCTGCGCAATTCCCTGCATGGGCTCAATCTCCTAATGCCTTCGGCATTCCAACAATGCACGCTCCCAACCCATCTGCCAATATTGTTGCCGTACCAGGTTCACGCGCTCAGGGCTGGCTGGGGCAGGGCAGGTCCGAAGTGCTGGCACGTCATGGCATGGTGGCGACAAGTGATCCGCTTGCCGCGCAGGCTGGATTAGAAATTCTGCAGAATGGTGGCAACGCCATCGATGCGGTGGTCGCCGCTGCCGCGGTGCTGGACGTTACCTCGCAGAACGATACAGGTATTGCCGGGGATCTCTTCGCGCTCGTGTGGAGCGCCGCCGACGGCAAACTCTACGCGTTGAATTCCGCAGGTTGGGCGCCAGAGGGTTGGACCCTGGAGTTTTTTACCGAGCACCTGGGCCTTGAGCGTATGGCAAGTACCGGGGTCAATGCCGCGACCGTACCGGGCGCAATCTCCGGCTACGATGCCCTGCTCAATCGGTTCGGCACGCTGGGGTTTGAAGAAACGTTTGAACGGGCGGCGAGAATTGCAGAAGAAGGTTGGGGGCAGGCAGAACGGCGCCATGTTGATCTGACCTGGGAGCAGGAGAAACTACGCAAAGATGCAGATTCGGCCGCTACCTTCTTGATGGATGGAGATGTTCCACCGCTCTACAGCATCATTCGAAATCCTGACCTGGCGTCAGCACTAAGACTGATACAAAAAGAAGGCCGGGACGGCTTTTATAAAGGTGCCATCGCCGACGCCATCGTCGCCAAGGTACAGGCTGGTGGCGGGATAATGAATCACGCAGACTTGGCAGAGTTTGAGTCTGAATGGGTCGAGCCGGTAACGACCAACTACCACGGTTACGATATCTTCCAGCTGCCGCCTCCCGGCCAAGGGTTTGCAGCGCTTGAAATGCTCAACATCCTGGAAGTCTGTGCCCCGGTGCACGATGTCAACCTTGCGGCACTTGGTCCCTCGAATCCGGACTACTGGCACTTCATGGTGGAGGCCAAGAAACTGGCCTATTCGGATCTTTATGCCTACAACGCCGATCCGCTGAAAGTCGACGTTCCGGTCGACAAACTGCTCTCCAAAAAATACGCAGCCACACTTTGCGATAGCATCGACATGAAGGTCGCCTCCGAGCCGTCCGTGGAAGGAGGATTGAAAGGGGGCACCATCTACCTGACTACAGCCGATCGCTGGGGCAACATGGTCAGTTTGATTCACAGTGTGTATTCAGAGTATGGATCAGGAGTCACCATTCCCCCTTACGGGATGATTCTGCATAATCGCGGCGCGCCGTTCAGTCTCGATCCGCAGCACCCAAACGTGGTTGCACCACGCAAACGACCGTTTCATTCGATTATTGCCGGATTCGTGATGAAAGATGGCGAGCCCTTAATGACCTTCGGCAACATGGGTGGCGCGGTGCAACCGGAAACCCATGCCCAGCACATGGTGAACCTGATCGATCACGGCATGAATGTACAGATGACCACTGATGCGGCCCGCTTCACGCATCGGCAAAGCTCGAATGTTCTGAGAATGGAAGTCAACCTGGCGAATCTTGTTGGTACTGCACTCAGAGCAAGGGGCCATGAAGTTCAGGCGGTTGATGGCAGTTACGTTGGGGGCTACCAGGGGATTCTGTTTACAAAGGATCCGTCGCTCCCGGTTCCGAAATACAGTGCTGAAAGCATCGCGGAAGACCGTCCGGTCAATGGCGTGTATCGGGCCGGATCCGATCACCGCAAAGACGGCCAGGCGGTTGGGTGGTAGGCAACCGCACCCTGCAGTGCCAGACCAGATGATTGTTCGACCCCCAACCGGTCTTCAATATAGCTATAGTCAAATGCATGCATCGGCCCCTTGATGTTGGCATTTCGCCGGTAGACGCGGTCATTGGAGCGAACCGGGCTATGGTGAGAATCAAAGCCTGCGGTCAATTCATTCAATGCGGCAATATTGCCATTCGGGTCAGAGCCCTTTCTCCGCAGGTGTCCTGGCTCCATCATTCGGTTTTTATTCATTCCCGTTTATCAAGGCAACACACCTACAATAAGATTGTCTTCTGACCTGAAACTGGGATAGCATTCTAGTTGTATGAAGAGAAAAAAACCCCTTACAACGAGGAGCGCTATCTTAAGAATCTCAAGAATCTTCCAGAGCTGCCTTTTGACAATTAGCGACAGGAAGACCTCTTCATTAAATATGTCCTGAACTTATTGCGACCCAGCCAACACAATGTCCCAGGGGCCGCTTTCCTGGCCATGTGAGAAAAATACTTTCATTCAGAGAAAGGTCAGGTTTATGAACCCTGCCAGAGCCTATCCATTGGAACCGCAAAACAGTTCTCCACACCAATTGGCAAACAACTGGTCCCCGAGTAGAGCAAAATCCCTCCCCTGAAATGGCTTCCCGCTTGTGCAGCCAATTTGCTCAGGCCTGCACCATCCTTTTTGTTCAATGTGGCTGTGCGTTTTACTTCAACACCCCAAACGTTTCGTCCCTGTTCAATTACCAGGTCCACTTCTACCTTTTCCTTGTCCCGGTAATGAGAAAAAACAAGGTCATCCTCCAACCAACCCGCCTGGCAGATCAGTTGTTGCACAACAAAACTTTCCAGCACGGCACCAAAATCTGTGCTGTGTGATACCCAGTCGCCTATATTCAGACGGTTTAGCATGGCCGTCAACCCGGAATCAACAATATGGATTTTTGGTGTCTTGATCAGACGCTTTGCCCTGTTCCTGTGCCAGGCGGGTAAGCGACGCACCAGGAAGAGCCGCTCCAATATGGTGACGTACTTTTCAGTTGTCTCACGGTCCAAACCCAATTCGTTGGATATGTTGGTCACGTTTAACAGGTTTGCTGTGCGCAACGCCAGTAATTCCACCAACCGTATCAATTCATCTTCTTTATGGATTGAGGCAATGTCCTGGACATCGCGTTGGATGATGGCATTCAAATACTGCCGAAACCACCGCCGTGCACCCGCTGTGCTGCGAGTATTGGGCTCGGGATAACCACCTCGGCAGACCGCCTCGGGAACGCCCTGCACAACCTTGGCAATCGAGGATATTTGTGTCTTAATTTGGCCACTCAGAAGTTCTTGAAGCAGTCTCTTCTCACCGCCATGCTTTTCCAGTTCGGACAATGGGTGCAGATGAATCACCTCGATTCTACCCGCGAGCGATTCCTGTACTCGAGGAAGCAATAGCAGATTGGCCGAGCCGGTTAAAAGGAATTGACCGGGGTTACGCTCTTGATCTACCGACAATTTGATCGCTGGCAGTAGTTCGGGAACGCGTTGCACTTCATCCAGGGTGACTTTTTTGGGCAGGCCCTGTACAAATCCGAGTGGGTCATTGCTGGCTGCATTTAATAGATTCTGATCATCAAAGCTGATGTAATCCCGATTGGGCTCTAATCGTTGTACCAAAGTGGTCTTGCCCACTTGCCGGGGTCCAAGCACGCACACAACAGGCGTATCTGCCAATGCGGCCCTCAATGCAGGTTCAATATAACGTGGATAAAATTTCATCTGATTTATATCTTGACTAATTATAGATTATTGTGCCGACCAATTGCGGAATTGTCAATTGACTAATTGTGGAATATATCTCTGACTGATTGAGGGATCAATAAACAATACCTACGATGAGAGTTTCTACGAACGCCATGGCCCATACGCTTGTCCCCCTGAGTGCCTTATATCTTGTAGGAGATTTCAGGGTTTATTGCTTTTATTGAATCACTAGAATGCTTTCCAGCGCCGCCAGATAAGCCTCTACATTGTCCAATGTGATCGTATCTGCCGCAGGTGTAAACTCTGCCAGCAACCAGTTGCGGATATCGCTGACCGACCGTAAACCATTCACCAGGTTAAGCGCCTCGTAGGCAACCGCGCCCTGTAGTGCCAGGCCAGATGATTGTTCGACCCCCAACCGGTCTTCAATATAGCTATAGTCAAATGCATGCATCGGCCCCTTGATTTCGGCATTTCGCCGGTAGACGCGGTCATTGGAGCGAACCGGGCTATGATGAGAATCAAAGCCCTGCGGTCAATTCATTCAATGCGGCAATATAACTTTCCGCTGCCATCAGTTGTTGCTGCCCGAGACTGGCAAATTGCGAGATACTTTTCACTTTAGCGATTTCAACGGTTGCTTTAATCGTAGCCACCGCCTGTTGGTCGGCGATGTTAAGGGCAGCCTGGCTTCTGAGGGAATCACGTGACCGCTGTAAAGCATTGGCGCGCAACAGGTCCAGCACCGCTTGGACGTCTTGCTCATCAAAGTTAGCCAGGTACCAGCCCTGTAATGCGGCGATAAATGCGGCACGTTTGAGTTTGGTGGGGTCAATCATGGCAGCACTATCAAAGTTGGTATGAATGTAGCGGTCGGGCCAGTCATGCAGGTAAATACCCGGAATGGCCCAGCTACTTTCATTAAAAATCTGGTGGTCGCTACCCAGGTCGATACCTTCCATCTGGGCCAACTGCGGGTTTTTGCTGCCTTCTTTGGAAACCAACGGATAAGCCACTTCTTCACCGGATGCATATCGAAGTGTCTGGTCGTTGACGAAATAGCCCGATCTCATGCGCCACATCGGCAATAAAACTGGGCTGGGACATGGGTCCGCCTGAAATCCGGAACACCGCTTTGGTTTGCTCACCACCACCGACCATATCCAGGTGAATATTGGCCTTGATATGTGATGTGTCCTTTAATGTACTCAAATAGATCAGGGTGCCTTCAATTTCTGCCGGCCAGATAAAACGGATACTGCGTTTGGGCGCGGGCAGCAGCCCATTACTGACCAACTGCTTGAGTGATCTGGCCGCTTCCAGAATGGCAACACAGCCGGAAGCATTATCATTGGCGCCCGGGCGCGGGTGATCTAGATGGCAGCTATAAATAATCTCTTCAGACTTCAGTTGTTCATCCGTGCCGGTTAAAACTGCCGTGACCAACGCATACTTGCCCGGCTTCTGGCTGGCACGAACCTCGGCATCAAAGAGGATGCTCTCACCCGCAGCCAACCGCCGTTGCAGTTGTCTTGCAACACCCAGAGACACCATGAATCCAAAACCTTTTGTTTTGGCAAA
>PVMK01161310.1_pt1 | contig 24882 bp, 23 predicted proteins | sample 1853481 | NCBI WGS metagenome assembly PVMK01 (sample SAMN08533507, study PRJNA380276) | Marine sediment metagenome, whole genome shotgun sequencing project.
CCTCGCTGCCGCTAATGGGCAACTGGGACGTATTTTCGAGGCAAAGCGGGCACTTTCTGAACTGCGGGTGCGTTCTCAAGGGTTGTTCGATGATGTAAACCAGGAACTGATCCAGCGCAACGGTTATGCACCCGAGTTGGCCGGTCATATCGTTGAGGGGCTGCGAAAAGCGGGAGTCGAGGACAGCCCAAACTGATGGTACTCGAATACCTATATTCTGGCCGTAACCGGGCATCCATTCCATGAAGCCGTCTTCTTTCCCTTTCGACCCGATATGGCCATTAGCATCAACCAATATTTGGTCTCGGTCGCAAATGTGTTGGCATAAACCTGACAAGCGGCTACTCTTAACAGCATTAGCGGCCACGCAGAAGCCAGCCCTTGCATTTATTCAAAGAACTTCAGCGTCGAAATGTCGTCCGTGTCACCATCGGCTACGTTATTTCCTGTTGGTTGCTGGCGCAGGTGGCAGACCTGGTACTGGAGAACATCGGCGCACCTGGCTGGGTCATGCAGACCATCCTGCTGGTGTTTGCATTGGGTTTCCCCGTCGTTGTGTTCTTCTCATGGGCCTACGAAGTTACGCCCGAAGGCATCAAGCGCGAATCCGAGGTTGACCGCACTCAATCAATCACTCACGTCACGGGTCGTAAGCTGGATCGTGCAATCGTCGCTGTATTGGTTGTTGCGCTGGCCTATTTCGTCTACGACAAGTTCATTGTTTCGACTGAACGCGAAGCTGCCCTTGTTGAGGCCGCAACTCAAGTCGTGGCAGAACAGGCAACTGCTGAGCGGGAAGTCGCGGCAGAAACCGACAAGTCCATCGCGGTGCTGCCGTTCGTCAATATGAGCGACGACGCCAGCAACGAATACTTTTCTGATGGCCTGTCCGAAGAATTGCTTAACCTGCTGGCCAAGATTCCGGAATTAAGAGTTGCTGCGCGAACCTCCTCGTTCTCCCTGAAAGGCAAGGAATTGCAGATATCGGAGGCAGGAGAAATTCTCAAGGTCGCCCACATACTGGAAGGCAGTGTGCGCAAGGCTGGCGACCAGGTACGAATTACTGCGCAGTTGGTTAAGACTGATGACGGTTACCACCTGTGGTCTGAAACCTATGACCGAAAGCTGGACAATATTTTTGCCATCCAGGAAGAGATCGCCGTTGCCGTTGTAGAGCAGCTAAAAATAAAGCTGCTGGGTGATGTGCCGAAGGTGCAGAAGACCAACCCCGAAGCACTTGCACTATACTTGCAGGCCCGCCATCTGGGTCGACTGTATACTGCTGAGAACTTCGAGCAGTCCAATGCGCTTCTTAAACGTGCATTGGTCATCGACCCTGAATATGCCGCCGCATGGGGCGGTTTGGCCAGCAACTACGCCAGCCAGGCGCAAAATGGTCTGCGGTCATCTGAGGAAGGCTACCGCCTGGCCCGTGAGGCGATTGAGAAGGCATTGTTCATCAACCCAGACTTTGCCTCGGCCTACGCCCTTCTCGGCCGGATGGCGAGAAGTAGTGATCTATCCGCTGCCGCTCAGCACTTTCAGCACGCGTTGGAACTGGATCCCACGAACATCGATATGATTCGTGCAGCCGTCTCAATGCTCCACCACCTGGGCCGCCAGGAGGAGGCCCTCGCACTCGGAGAGTATGTGATCACGCGTGATCCGGTAAACCCCACTGGTTACAACCACCAGGGACTGGGCTACCTTTGGGCCGGTTACCCGGACCAAGCCATCCTTGCTTTTGAAACCGTATTGCGACTAAGCCCGAACCATATTGGTAGTCATTACTTTATTGGCGTGTCGTTATTGATCAAGGGCGAAACGCAGGCGGCTCTTGAGGAGTTTAGGCTGGAGGATGACGAGGAATACCGAACAAAAGGTATGGCGCTGGCATTTTACGCCCTGGGGCGTCAGGAAGAATATGAATCTGCACTTGCGGAACTGATCGAACGTTGGGGCGAGGAATGGCCCTCAGAGGTGGCGCATGTGTACGCCTGGATGGGTGACGCCGATGCAGCGTTTCTATGGTTGGACAAGGCAATTGAGCAATCAGAAGACGGAATCGAAGAACAGTTCATGTGGCCCTTCTACGCTCCAATTCACGATGACCCACGATGGGCGGAGTTTCGGGAGCGTGTAGGCAGTTCACCAGCCCAACTCGGCGCCATCAAATTTGAGGTGAAACTGCCTGATTAAGATGTGAGATCACGGCCTGAATTTCCATCTTGGCATGGCTGTTTCTGGCCGACTATGAACTAAATCGCACTGAAATATGGGCCTGGTGAAGTTCTGCTTGCGGCCCAGCACGGCAAAGTGCGCCCAGGGAAAAGCTGCGGGATCGCATTCAACAACGGGCGGCCAGGAATCAGGACGCCTCTGACGTCGACCTGGCGGTGCTCGAACATCAGTTGACTCATCACGATCCACTCGGCGATCAGGAAATAGCACGAACCTTCACAGCACCTGCCTTAAGGAGGGGAAGTGGCTTCCGGTTGATCCAGGACATATGAACTCCCGGGTGCGGGGCGCAGAATAATGGTATCTCCTCAGTAAGGGGGTTGCCTTTATGTTCAGACTCGAATTTCGGAAAACGATCATCCTCAGTGTCCTGATCCCGCTTTTCCTGATTGTGCTCTCGGCCTGCGGTGAAGAAGGGAGACCCGTTAAAGGTTTCGTATTGCCCGAAGGCGACATCGCGCAAGGCGAACAAGTGTTTGTCGACTTCAAATGCCATGGATGCCACACCATCCCCGGACTGGAATTTCCGGAAGTGGATTTCACGCCGCCGTTCATCCTGGAGATAGGTGGTGAGGTTTACCGGGTCAAGAATTACGGTGAACTGCTGACCGCAGTCGTGAACCCGGACCACATCGTTTCCGCCAAGTACGTCGCCATGCTTGAGAAATCAAAGCGGGAAGTAATCATCTCGCCCATGCCGCACTACGGTGAAGACATGACGGTCGCTGAACTCATAGACCTCGTGGCATTCCTGCATGCCCAGTACACCAAGCTGCAACCGCAGTATTACCGCGGGTACCATCGGACACCGTAGGTTCTTGCAGAGCGATATTCGCCAGCATTCAACTACAGGGACGTAGGAGGTAGAGCCATGCCGGGGCTACTACAAGTCAATGCACTGCTATGTCGGGATCAGTTATCAAACCCAGAGCCGCCATTGATGCTTCCTCAGCGCGAACGGCTGCTGGCCGACTCCCGCTATAAGCGACGCTGAAATTTACACCTATCGTATGACCGCTTTGTGGGCAGGACCGGACTGTCGCCTTCTATCATTTCGTATAGCCGGAGTCGACCCATTATAGTCTTTCCGTCCTGATTTCCGTGATACTGGACACAGCTGGCAGGTAGCTGTCAGTGAGAGCGGGACATGCACCCGCGGTCTACGAATATTTCGACCCAAACACGCGATGTTCACCGCTTTGGCTTCGAGTCCACGGGTGCGCTCGAGCTCGACAACGGAGAAAAAGAGTACTAAAACAACGCTCGATTCAGTTCCGCTTTCTGGCAGTAACCAGACATGATCTACCTGAGTCGAACATTTCGGCTGTCGACCCGAGGCGACTTTCACAACCTTGGTCGCTATTCCTGCGCTATTATTCAAGTCTCGGAAGACAAAGACAGGGTGACAAGCATTGAACAATCAGGAATTCAAGGATGAAAAGTCAGTACCGCAGAATCAAAGCGTAGAGAAACGAAAAATCTGGGTTGCCCCAAACTCGCTTTGGAGGTGTTTTAAATTGTGCTCGGTATCCTGTTGGCCCTCGGGGTTAGTGAGTGGGCCAAGGAGCGAGAACATCAAACCCTGGCAAAATCAGGCATATTAAATATCTCAAAAGAGATTAGCTCAAATCTCGAGATTCTGACGCACTCAAGAATGTACTCGATCCAGCGCGTGTACAAACAGACCGGCATGCAATTGAGTGAATCGGCAATGAACGCAACCGCATACACTGTTGCCCTTGGTACGACAGCGGATGACCGTCACTTTCAGGAACAGTTCGTAGGGTACTTCCAGCTCTTGATTCAGATTGAGCCCCAGCTTCTTGGCTCCTATCGGGACGTCCTGGACACGATTGATCACTAGTGTAGTGTCCATATTCGCTCTTGACCGATTGCCAAAAAAGCAGTGCTGAAATTTGTACTTGGCTTATAGCCGCTTACTGGTGAAAATCGGACGACTGACCCCAACCTTGTCAAAGACTGTCTGTTGGATAAAGCTTGGGCTGCTACAGTTTATACTTCTTGTACATTTTGGTTTTTAGATCTGATATGGCTACTTCTTCCGCGACTCGATCCACACCGCTTTCCGGCTTACATTTTTTGCTGACTTATGAGTGCAACTACGAGTGCGACCATTGTTTTGTTTGGGGTGGGCCCTCGCAGAGCGGCACCATGACAGATGAGACCATCGAGCATATCCTGAGACAGGCCGTGCAACTCGGCAGTATCGAATGGATCTATTTCGAAGGTGGTGAACCATCCCTCTATTACGAGCGATTGTGTTCCGGGGTTCGGCTGGCGAGGGAGCTTGGTTTCAGGGTGGGAATTGTTACCAATGCCTGTTGGGCGACGACTGATGCCCAAGCCATGGAGTGGCTACAACCATTTGCCGGTGTCGTCGGAGATCTTTCGATCAGCGACGATGCCTACCACGGCAGCAAGGATGGCCTGCGGCAAACACATATTGCCCGCCAGGCCGCGGAGCAGCTGGGCATTCCGGTCGATTTCATCAGTGTCGCCGGGCCAAAAGCGGCGGATGCACAAGGGGTATCCGGTCAATTACCTGCCGGCGAATCCGCGGTTTTGTACCGTGGCCGGGCGACCGAAAAGCTTGCATCGCGTGCCCAGCCAAAACCATGGAAACAGTTCACTGAATGTCCCTGGGAGGAATTGCGGCACCCGGAGCGCGTGCACGTGGATGCATTTGGGAACCTGCACATCTGCCAGGGCATCTCTATTGGCAACCTGCTTGAGCGCCCACTCACTGAAATTATGCGTGACTATTACCCGGACACTCACCCGATCGTCGGACCGTTACTCACCGGCGGACCGGTAGAAATAGTTAATCGATACGAGCTGCCGCACGAACAGGCTTACGCCGACGCTTGTCACCTTTGCTACCTTTCACGCTGCAAGCTTAGAGACAGATTCCCCGATGTTTTAACGCCCGATCAGATGTACGGAATAAGCTGAAAGACTGTAGGGTCGCAGGACTGCGGGACAAGAATATCGCCAAACCCCCTCATTTGACGTTGCAGTCCCCGGATGTTAGCGTCCGGCCGAGTCTCCCCAAAGGAGGGAACGCGATTTGAATTTAGCAGAGCCGGGCAATCTGAATGGCCCATTTCTGTTTTTGGCGAGGCATCAACACAGCCTGAAGTGGACAGTCTATGCACTTTTAATCCTCAACTTCGGATACTATCTGTTTGATGACTGGCGTGCGGCACAAAGTACCCTCCTGCCGGATGCCTCATTCCTTGAATTTGCCGGCTCTTACGCGACGACGTTTGATGAATTGGGCTGGTTTTTCCTCCGTTTCCTGCTGGAAGGTGGAAGCTATTGGATCGAGGATGATACAAGACGCGGACTTCTTTACTGGCTGATGCAAGCAGGGCGCGTGATTTGTTATGTCGTTGTCGGCCACACACTTTACGCTTTTATCGTCTATGTCATTGAGCTTGGAAACGCGACCGTTCTTACCGATATCGGCAGTCTGTGTGCACTTGTTGGCGAGAATCTCTCATTTACCCGGAATCTTCTCTATGAGCTGATCGATGCCGGCAATTGTGCATCCTTGAGCCCGGGCGGCGAGATTTATCGATTTGCTGGCGAACCGGTTGTCTCTGATGCATCCGGGTATCGGATGGCCGTGTGGCATGCATGGATTGATGTCATTGAGATTGCAGGCTGGTTGTCGATCTTGCTGCTGCTCACCTTTGTAATGGTGTTGCAGAGCCAGGGCATTTACACATCCCCCTGGATCCGTGGTGCGAACAGACTGCAGTACCTTGTCTACGCTATCATCGCCGGTACGGCTCTCTATTGGGGTGTGTATGGGTATTATGTCTATACTTGGGATATTCTGTTGTGGATGGGGGGATTCGCCGCTATTGACGCCAATCTTGCTGAATGGCGGGATGATCTTCAAGATGAACGTGAGGCGGCGGGACATGTGGAAGTGAGGGGTGAACCGGCTTGAAAAACTATGATGCCAATGTTATTGGTGCCGGCCACAACGGGCTCACCAACGCGGCCTTTCTGGCAAAGGCCGGACTCGATGTTCTCATAATAAGGGTGACAGAGCACTAGACCGCATATTGCATGCTAAGGAAACAGGGTGTCCAGCGTCTTGTTGATCAAGGGCGCGAATACGCTGCCTTTGTATTCCGCCTGGTCGGCCAGTTGCATTAACTGGCGCCTGGTATTGATGCCCAGCCAGCGAATGGGTTCCGGTTCCCATTTTTTATGACTGTCGGGTGGATTGACCCAGGGTGTATCCACTCGCTCTGTGTCTCTACCCAGGATCAGGTCTGCCATGGTCCGACCGGCCAGGTTGGTCGCGCCAACGCCATTGCCGAAGTAGCCACCCGCCCAGGCCAGTCCTGTGGCCGGATTATGATTAACGGATGGCCTCAGCGTACGGGAAACACCCATGGCGCCACTCCAGGCATGAGTGAAGTGGATGTCCTCCAGAACAGGGAAGAAACGGTGCAGGGTTTTTCGCACGATGTCGAATTCGGCTTCAGCCGGATCGAAGTGGTGAATTTTTGAACCGTAATGGTAGGAGCCGCGACAGCCAAAGGCGATGCGATTGTCTTCAGTCAGCTGGCCATAGGTCACGATATGGTCCAGGTTGCCAAAGGCATAGCGCACCGGTGAGCCAATGGCCTCGATCTGCTCCGCGTTCAGGGGTTCGGTAACCACCATCATGGAATGCAACGGGATTAAGCGGTGCTGCTGGCCGGGCAGGGTGTTTGTGTAGCCTTCTGTGGCCAGTACAATCGTCTGCGCTGTTACGTTTCCGCGCGGAGTGCGCAGTTGCCGTCCGGTGATTTCCACTACGGGGGTCTGCTCACAGAGTCTGACCTGCCGCTTTTCGACAGCCTCCGCCAATCCCCGCGCAAGGCGGGCCGGGTGAATCGTAGCGCAGTGGCTCATTAGCAATCCACCCAGCGAATGGTCGATGTTGAGCAGGCCGCGGGTTTCATCTGCACCCAGCCAACGATAGTCTTTGTCGCTGAAGCCCTGACCGTGCATGTACTCCCGTTCTTCGCGCAAGCGCTTCAGTTGCGCGGGCTGCACAGCGACTTCCAGCGCACCGGCCTGCTCGAAGTGGCAATCACTTGCTTCCTGTTGTGCTACGCGTCCGACTTCCGCGACGGCATCGAACATCTGCCGTTGCAGGCGGACGGCTCCATCACGAGCATCGGGATCATTGAGCCAGTGTTCGATTCCCGACAGGTAAGACGCACACCAGCCGCCGTTGCGCCCCGAAGCGCCGAAACCGGCAATTTCTGCTTCGAGGATGGCAATGTTCAGGCCGGGATCGACCTGCTTCAGGTACCAGGCGGTCCACAAACCGGTATAACCACCGCCGACAATGGCAATATCGACCTCGATATTGCCCTCCAGCACAGGCCGTGGCGCGAGCGAACCAGGGGCGCTGTCGAGCCAGAAACTTAGGTTCCGGTAGGCCTGTTCGAAGTTGTTTTCTTGTCTGTTCATGGTCGTTTTTGTATTACCTCTGCCCATTTTTATCTAAATTGTTGCTCATTCAAGAAGTCTGCAACTCCATGAAGAAGGCCCCTGGCCAGCGGGGCTAACCCCGGCGTGCCTGGCTCGCCCTGATCTGGTGGCCCAGCCAGGTAAAGCCGGCCAGGCCCATCACCAGGTTGGAAACCAGACTGGCGCCGAACAAGCCCGGTAGGTCGAACATCCAACGGCCAAAAAAGGCCAGTGGCAGGAACACGACGATTACGCGGAAGGCGGAAATCACCACGCCTGGGAGTGGTTTACCCATGCCATTGAATGAAGCATTTACCATCATGACCAGACCGTAGGCGCCCCAGGAGAGCGAAACAATCCACAGGTACTGCAGCGCGATACGCCCAATTACTTCCGTTTCGGTAAACAGGCCGATCAATGGCCGTGCGATGATGATCAACGCCACCGCCAGCGCCAGGCCGAAGCCTATGCAGAACCGGGTCGCTACGCGTCGTGCCTCCAGCAACCGGTCGAAGCGGGCGGAGCCGATGTTCTGGCCGAAGAAAGGACTCGAAACTGCAGACAGGGCATAAAACGGGATCAGGAAAATGGGTTCGATCCGCATGGCGATGCCGAAGCCCGCCACCGCATCGACGCCATAGACGGCGATCATCGCGACAACGATTCCGTTGGAAACGGGAATGATGGCGTTGGTTATCATCGCCGGGATGCCAATCGTCAGCATGTGGCGCCAGGAATCAAGGATGACACGAACGGGTGCGAAGGGGCTGGCGTAAATCCTGAGGCGTCCATGGAGGTACAACATGGTGAAAACGAGCATGATGCCGGTGGAGACCACTGTGGCCAGCGCCGCGCCCTGTATTTCCAGCCGTGGAAAACCAAACAGGCCGAAGATGAATATGGGGTCGAGCACCAGGTTCAGCAGAGCGGCGGCGGTGATTATCTTGCTTTCCAACAATGCATTGCCGCGGGCGCGGATAGCGGCCAGTGAGGTCCACAAGGCCACGTCCAGCGGCGCCACCCAGTACCAGACATGCATGTATTGAGCGATCAGGGGCAGCAATTCATCGGTCGCGCCCAGCAAACTGAAAACAGGCCGAATGCTCAGCAAACCTGCAATACAAAGGCCCAGCGCCACCAGTGCCCCCAGTACCACTGTATCCGTAGTCAGTCGCCGTGCCTGTTCCCGGTCACCGCGGCCCACAGCACGCGAGATGCAGGAGGCCGCACCTGCCTCGAATCCGATGCCGATACCATAGATCAGCCAGATCAACGGAAAAGTAAAGCTGATGGCGGCAAGCGGCGCATCGCCCAGTTGCGAAATAAAAAACAGGTCGACGGCTTCGAAGGAGAAAAGAGCCACCAGGCTCAGAGCAAAGGGCGTGGCCTGGCGGAACAGGTGCGAGGCTACCGGGCCGGCAGTGAGGTCCTGTTTTTCAGTCGAGGTCATGAATGAACGACATTCATTTCACTTTTACGGCTTATACGCCCAAAGCCCGGGCTGTATCATCCAGTGCTTTGCGGGCCTTGGTCATCAGCTCGTCAACCTGTTGTTCGCTCATGATCAGCGGCGGCGCGATGATCATCGTGTCACCGGTCGCACGCATTACCAGGCCGTTTCTAATACTGGCATCACGGCACAGGGCTCCCGCACCTTTATCTTCATCGAAGCGGCTGCGGCAGGCTTTGTCTTCCGCCAGTTCAACTGCGGCGATCAGGCCGAGGTTGCGGACTTCGCCCACCAGTACATGATCACCGAGGGTTTCCAGCTGTTGTTTGAAGTAAGGGCCTATATCGTTTGCCACCCGCTCAATGACGCCCTCGTTATGGATGATATCCAATGTTGCCAGGGCTGCGGCACAAGCTGCCGGGTGACCGGAACAGGTAAAGCCATGACCAAATTCACCCCCCTTTGATTTGATGATATCGGTAATCCTGTCAGCAACCATGACACCGCCCAAAGGCTGAAAGCCGTTTGTCACCGCCTTGGCGAAGTTGATCATGTCGGGCTTCATTGAATAGTGCTCGAAACCAAACCACTTGCCGGTACGGCCGAAGCCACATATGACTTCATCGGAGATAAACAGGATGTCGTATTTCTCGAGTATTCTCTTGATTTCCGGCCAGTAACTATCCGGGGCGATGATTACTCCACCTGCACCCTGTATCGGTTCAGCAATAAAAGCAGCCACGTTTTCTTCACCCAGTTCCAGGATTTCTTCTTCAAGAGCCTGTGCCGCCCTGATACCGAATTCTTCCGGACTGAGGTCGCCACCTTCGCCAAACCAGTACGGCTGATCAATATGTACGACATTGGGGATGGTCTGGAATTGTTTGTGCATGAAGCTCATTCCGCCCAAGGTTGCCGCCGCAATGGTACTACCGTGATAGGCGTTCTTACGGCTGATGATGTAGCGTTTTTGCGGTTGCTCCCGCAAAGCCCAGTAACGGTTCACGATTCGCAGGACCGTATCGTTACCCTCTGAGCCTGAATTGGTAAAGAACACATTGTTAATATGATCGGGAGCAATGTCAGCCAGTCGCGCTGCAAGCTCGGTCGCCGGTACATTGCTGCACTGGAAAAAATTGTTGTAATAAGGCAGGATTTTAAGCTGCCGGGTGACAGCCTCTGTGATGGTTGGCTGGGTATAACCCAGGTTGCAGCACCAAAGCCCGGACATTCCGTCCAGTAACTCACCGTATTGTTCATCGTGGATATAACAACCCCGGGCACTTGAAATAATACGGCTGCCCTGCTCACGAAGTTCCCGGAAATCGGTAAAAGGGTGCAAATGATGGTCACCGTCAGAAGCCTGGCGGGTTTTAAGCGATACCAAATCGGTCATGTTGATTCCTGCTTGAAAGCTTAATTTTCAGTTTTCCTGCCCGCAACATAGCGGCTGCAGGCTTGTTCGAATAATTTGAAAACAGATTGATAAAAACGATTTTCCATCACCTGCCATTCCGGATGCCATTGCACGGCCAGCACAAAATGCGAGTCATCATCAAGGCGGTAGGCCTCAACCAGGCCGTCTTCGGCGATGGCCTCAATAGTCAACCCGGGTGCCAGCCGTTTCACTCCCCTGGGCGTGCAGCGAGTTCACCATGACGCCGATTTCCTGTGTGTAGCCGTGTAGATAACCACCTTCAACAAGGTTTACAAGATGGGCCGGGCCGTACTGTGTTTCCAGGTCATCTTCTTTATTTTCACGGTGATCCATCAAGCCATCCATATCCTGGATCTGTTGATGCAAACTACCGCCCAGCGCTACGTTCAATTCCTGACAGCCCCGGCAAACCCCCAGAATTGGAAGCTTCAGGTCTATGGCCGCTTGGATCAGTGCAAAAGAGGCGTTGTCTCTTTGCGGGTCGCGCACAGGATCGGCTTCCCTGTTTTTTTCATCATAGTGATGCGGTTCAATATTTGAATAAGCCCCCGTGAGCAACAATCCGTCCAGGCGCGAGAGCAGCGCATGCGCTTCTATCTCTGTGGCCATGGCGGGCAGGATTACAGGGTTTGCCCCCATTGCCCGGGTAACGGCACGCATATACTTATCACCGGCCATATGGAAGCCATGGGGTCCGATAATGCGGTAATCAGCGATTGTTCCAATCAGTAGAGTTGGTTTATTCATTCAGCAGATATTGGATTCATGTACCAATCAGAGTTGGGCATTTTTATAAACAGCCTTGGTTTCAGACTGGTATTTGAGCAGAAACCGAAGTAATATTCAATATAAAACAAGACCCCTCTGTTCTCAACATGACCTGGATTTAATTTTCAAGAATAAAACATGAAAGCAAATATGCAATCCCCGGGCAAAGAGAATAATTATCCATTGCAACGCCGTCGCGCACCCCAGCAGAAACGATCTCAAAAACGCATCGATGAGATCCTGGAAGCAACTGCCCGCTTATTGGCCAGGGTTGGCCTGGACGATCTCACGACGGTTCTCATCGCGCGTGAACTCGGAATCTCGGTCGGGTCTGTTTATCACTATTTCCCAAACAAATTTGCGATTCTCTACGCAGTGGGTGAACGCTGGCTGGAGGAAATGACAACTGTTCTTGGAATGGTTGAGAACTGGGATTTGGACAAGATGGGTATTGAAGGTTTTATAGACCTATACTGCGACGAAATGCTCAAAACGTATCGCCTGCAAATCGCAGTATTACCATTGGTGCAGGCCATGGTTACCATGCCTGAACTGCGTAAACTCGACGAGCTCCACGATGAGGAAATTATCAGATGCCTGATGAAAGCATGCCGGCGGCTGGGCATCAGGAAAAAAGATGAAGAACTCAGTCGGATCGGGTGTCTGGTACTGGAAATAAGTCATGCAGTTTTCATGGTCACTGTAAAGCAGAATAAACAACGCGGGTCGCAGACGCTTACCGACCTCAAGGAAATGCTCAAAGAGTATATGCGGCAGCAGATGGCATAAGGCAGAAAAATATGAAGCATTTGAAATTACTGTCAGGGTTGATGCTTGGTCTGGTTTTTGTGAGCGCATGTGGTGTTGATACCGGGCAATCATCGAAGTAGACTGACGCCCCGGTGGATGACCGATCACCCCGCCCCTTTGTCAATATGCGGGTTAGTCAATCAGGGCGTCGCCAGACTGTAGGTGTAAAACTCTTCACTCTTTTCATAACCCAGATCCTCATACAACGCTTGGGCAGCACGGTTGGTGATTGCGGTTTCGAGCGTCAAGCGGTCCGCACCACGTGCCGAGGCATACTGCCTGGCGGCTTCCATCAGGGCTCTTGCGGCGCCAGTCCGTCGGGCAGCGGGGGCTACAAACAGGTCATACAGATAGATCAACTCCTTCAGTTCCACGGAACAGAAGGACCGGTAGAGCTGAGTGAAACCAATGATGAAACCTTCATCAGATTGCGCGGCGAAAATTACCGACTCATCGTTTTCAATTCGCTCAGCCATGAAAGCCCGGCATGCTTCGAGACCTGGTGCCTGTTCGTAAAATTGCCGGTACTGGTCGAACAGACCGGCCAGTTCATCGAGATTTTCAGCTTTTGCCCGAATAATCTTCACACTTCTTTCTACCCATTTCCGTCGATTTCGGCTGTGCCCGGATTTTCCCTGATTCCAGTCTAAAATGCACGCAAGACCTTCGGTCGTGTCTCGATAGAGAACTTCGGACATAGAAGCCTTTGTTTATATCAAAGGCATCACCGATACAGTAGATTGTGTCGATCGGTGAGCTTAACCGAGTCTGAAGAACGTACTGGCAATGAACACTACAAATCCAAAACACAGCAAGTTAGTGACTCCGCATCGATTGTTCAAACTGTTCAAGTACACTATTTATATTCTGTTGGCCTACGAAATATTTCTTTGGTTCCAGGAAGACCTCATCGCCAGTGCAGAGACTTTTGGTGACACGGTAACCTGGCGGAATGTGGTCGAAGCCTATTCAGCAACCATCGACACCGCAGCCTGGGTGGTGCTGCTGTTGATGTTCGAGCTGGAAACCGCGGTGATCTCCGATGAGAAACTGCAAGGGGGGCTGAAATGGTTTTTTACGGGTATCGTGGCTGTTTGTTATGTCCTTATTACCTGGGCTTTTTACGGCTACGTTGCTAAATACGGCGTGTTTACGGACGTGGTTCCATTCAGTATCGGGGATGTCTGCAGCCTGATGGGGACCGACTGGAACTACATCCTGGACCTGGACGACTATCCACCCCATCGACAGCATATCCTGCCTCGCCTTGCAGGGGCAGGAATTGTTCCGGGTTTCAGGCCTCGAGATTATTGGCACTGCCGCAAGTCTGAAGTCAGCTGTGGGTCTGGCTATCATCGATATCATCAATGCGGGCACCTGGCTGATCATCGTCGTGCTGCTGCAAGCCGAAGTCTGGCTTCAACTCAAGGACATGCTCACCGATCGCCTGATGCTGATTGCCAAAATTTCCAAGGGATTCTTCTATTCGGTGCTGTTGTATGCGCCGCCTATTGGGGTTTCAACGGAACCTTCCTCGATTTCTGGGATGCCTTTTTGTGGCTGGTCGCTTTCATCTTCATCGAGCTCAATATTTTCCAGTGGCACGAGGAAGAGTAGGGGGCATGCGTGCAGTATGTGGGCTAAACTGCACGCAGATACCAATCGTAATCTTTGGCCGGGATTTCCGCGCTGAAGTCCCCTTCTTCCTCGCGCCGGCAAAGTGAAAACAGCTTGTGGTATTCCTCTCCCAGGTAGCCTGGCAATATCGGCCCGGCATCGAAGGTATCCAGTGCCGTGGGCCAGCGGATGGGCAGGGTCACGACATGTTCAAGCACTTCGCCCTGTTGAACCATTTTGCCGGGATCACATTGATGCGTTATGCCATGATGAATGCCTGCCAGAACCGAGGCGACAACCAGGTAGGGATTCGAGTCGGCCCCTGCTACACGGTGTTCGAGGCGGGTAGCGGCGGTTGGGGACAAGGGAATTCTCAGGGCCACGTCACGGTGATTCGGCCCCCAACTGGGTGTTGATGGAACGTAGGCATTGGGCGCAAAGCGGCGATAGGAGTTCGCATTGGGTGCGAATATGGCCATGCTTTGGGCCATCAATTCACCCAATCCGCCGATGGCATGGCGGAGCTTGTTGGAAAATTCCCCATCGGTACTGGTTCCGGCGAAGATGTTATTACCGTCATCGTCCAGCATGCTGACATGGATATGCAGGCCACTGCCGGATTTGTTTGCGAAAGGCTTGGCCATGAACGTAGCCGCCAGGCCATTTCCTCGCGCCGCCGCTTTGATGGCCCGTTTCAACAGCACAGCATGATCACAAGCCAGGACAGGGTTGTCAAGGTGGTGCAGGTTCACCTCGAATTGCCCGGGGGCATATTCCGAGAGTGCCGTACTGGCCGGTATATTCTGCGCTCGACAGATGTTGAGCAGGTCGTTGATGAACTCATCCACGTCGTACAAATCTTCCATTACGCCGTACTGTGCGCCGCTCTGTGGCAGGTCCGAGCCGGGAATCCTGGGGACCCTGGGGATGAATTTCTCACCATCATGTTTAACCAGGTAGAACTCCAGTTCTGTCGCCAACACCGGGTGTAATCCCATGTCGTACAGGGGTTGCATGGCCCGGCGCAGGATGATTCTCGGGTCCCATGGGTTAGGGTTTCCATCCAAGCCCGCCAACTCGAGTAGCAATTGTGCCGTAGGCGTTTTGGCCCAGGGAACCGGCGCCAGCGAACCGGGCACTGCCAGCGCCAACACGTCGGGATCTCCGTCGTTGGCGCCGTATGGAATGGACGTCGGGGCGTTGCCCTGGGTGTCCAGCAGCGGTGTAGACCCGACGACATTCAGGCCATCAGCAAAGGCCTTGTCAAAGTCGTCAACGCCCAGGCGTTTGCCCCGCAGAATGCCGTTGATGTCGACCATCAGGGGTTCGAGGAAACGTGTTTCCGGGTGTTGCCCGAGATAGTGGTCCAGTTCCTGCTTCAAGGTTTCAGATGCCATGGATATTTTTACCTGTTTTAATTCAAACTTTAACCCATTTTACTCGGGTGCCAGGCGGAACCAAGCGGATTTGGATTGCGTATAGCTTTTCAGGCTTTCAAGGCACTTGTCGCGCGCCTGGCCCGACTGCTTGTAGCCGCCAAAAGGCTGGGTCATGTCGCCATCCTCGTAACTGTTCACCCATACAATACCGGCCTCGATGTTCTTGACCATGCGCAAGGCCTTGTTGATGTCCCCGGTCCAGATGCCGGCTGCCAATCCGTAAATGGTGTCATTGGCGATGTCGATGGCTTCCCGGGCGCCATCGAAGGGGATCACGCTGGCCACCGGCCCGAAGATTTCCTGGCGGGCGATGGTCATATTATTGTCGACCTGTCCGAACAGGGTAGGGTTGACGTAGGCGCCTGCTTCCAGCCCCCGTGGTTTGTCGCCACCAAAATGCAGGGTTGCACCTTCCTGTTTGCCGCTTTCGATCATACCGAGCACGCGCTGCTGGGATCCGCGGTCGACGAGTGGGCCCATATTGGTTTCCGGGTTCAAGGGGTCGCCCGGTTCGTAAGCATGCTGCCCATCGGCGATGAAGCGCTCGATGAACTCATCGTATATGGGACGTTCCACCAGAAGTCGGGAACCGGCAGTACAGACTTCGCCCATGTTGGCAAAGATGCCATTGTAGGCGGCATCCACTGCCGCTTCGAGATCAGGCAGATCGGCCATGAAGATTTGAGGGGATTTGCCGCCGCATTCCAGCCCCGTGCGTTTCATGTTCGATTGGCCGGCGTACTGCAGGATTAACTTGCCCACCTCGGTGGATCCGGTGAAGCTGATTTTGGCCACGTCATTGTGCAGTGCCAGCGCCCTGCCGGCGGTTTCACCCATGCCGTTGACCACGTTGAACACACCCGGAGGGCCGCCGGCCCGGGTGAACAACTCTGCCAGGCGAAGGCAACTCATCGGGGATTGCTCGGCCGGTTTCAGAACCACGGTGTTACCCGCGGCCAGTGCCGGTGCAATCTTCCAGGTGGCCATCAGCAGGGGATAGTTCCAGGGTGAGATACAACCGACCACACCCAGTGGTTCGCGAATCACCAGGTGTATCGAATCGTTATCGGTATTGGTGACTGAACCCTCAATCTTGTCAATGCCCTCGGCCATAAAGCGGATGGTATCGATACACAGGGGAATGTCCTCGGCCACCACGTCGGCGATCGGTTTGCCCATGTCCAGCGTTTCCAGCACGGCCAGTTCACCGGCGTGCTCGTCGAGTAGCACGGCAAAGCGGTAAAGGATCTCCATTCGATCCCGTGGCGCCAGCCGGGACCAGCAGCCGGATTTGAAGGCAGCCCTGGCCGAGGCGACGGCGCGGTCGATGTCCTCGGGCATGCCCTCGGACATTTCCGCTATCAGCTCCCCGTTGGCCGGGTTAATCGTGTTGAAGCGGCCGCCAGCCACCGCATCCACATAATCACCATCGATGAAAAGCTGTGTCTCTATCTGCGTTTTGGCCTTGTCGGCAACGGTGTTCCATTGCTGAAAATCATGGGATTCAATCTGTTCAAGGTTCATTGAGATTTCCTCTTTTGGACGGCCCCGACCGGAGATCACATTATTTTATCAGATCGTTGGCGAGCCATGGTACAGGCTTCGGCTTGTTATTATGATTCCCCGGATCGAAACAAAACTTGAGAGTGGAAAACGAATGAACAAATATACGGGTAAAGTGCTGATGGGCAGAGTAGTCTCCTTGCACGCGGGTAAAAATGCAGATCTAAGCAAACAGCCACATGCATCGCTGAGGGCAGAAATCGGCGGTTTTGCCGGCGACAAACACCAGGGCCCTGTGCGGGAAACCTGGGAAGGGGAAGGGCGGCCCGCGGGTACGATTCGCCGCAACGAACGCCAATGGTCTGCTGTTTCAACAGAAGAACTGGATCACATCACCCAACGCCTGAAATTGGCCGAGCCCCTGTCCGCCACCACGCTGGGGGCCAACCTGTGCTTCGAAGGCATCCCTGAGCTTTCCCTGCTTCCGAAGGGCACCAGGCTGGTATTTCCCAGTGGTGCGGTATTGCTGGTCGAGGAATACAACCCGCCCTGTTCAGATATGGGGGCACAGATTGCGTCGAAGTACACTACCCGCTCAGATCAGCCACTGACCGATAAAATGTGGTTGCGTCCGGCATCAGGCCGACGAGGCGTGGTTGGCGTGATCGATTTCCCGGGTGAGATCCGGGTAGGTGATGAAGTGGAAGTGCGTGTGTACGAGGAACCGGACATCCGATTGCTGTGAGCGGCGATTTCGAGCGTATAGGCGAGGTAGTTTCGCAAAAGATCATTGAGTAGCTTGTCAATCAGTATGACAAGCAGCCAATGAGTAAATTGAAAATGGATCGCTACGACTCGATCATCATCGGAGCGGGGCATAACGGCTTGGTCTGCGCCGCCTACTTGGCGCGCGCCGGGCAGAGCGTGCTGGTGCTCGAGTCTTCAGGCTCGGTCGGAGGACTGGCCGCCAGCCGGGAATTTCACCCCGGCTTCAAGGCATCGGTCGCGCACTCCGTTAATCATTTCCCACAGAAAATCATCCGGGACCTGGGCCTCGAATCACATGGTTTCAAAGCCTTAACTGGGTCTCAGACCACCGTTGGGCTGGGCCCGAATGGAAATCATGTTGTCCTGCGTGAAGGCACGGTGAGCGGTGTAGGTGAGAACGACATCAATTCCTATCAGGAATACTCCCGGCTGATGCAGCGATTTGCCGATATGCTCAAGCCGTTCTGGCTCAAAACAATACCGCGGATTGGCATCAACAGCCTGTCCGATCTGATAACTTTGGGGCGTATGGGTCTGGGTGTGCGAATGCTCGGCAAAACGGACATGCGTGAGTTCATGCGCGTCGCCGCGTTGCCAACTCGTGACCTAATGGACGAGAACTTCGATCACGACATCCTCAAAGCGACCCTGAGCTGGGATGGGCTCGTCGGCTCGAAACTGGCCCCGCGTTCACCGAATCACTCCGTGCTTGCAATGCTCTACCGTCTGGCTGGCGAACAACAGGGCAGCGTTGGAGGATTGATTGAGGCGCTGCAGTCCGCAGCAAGTGCTTCCGGTGTTGAAATTCGGACGGCTACGACCGTTGAACGTATCGTGGTAGAAGGCGATGACAACGGTCTCGCCGTGCACGGTGTGCAACTGGCCAACGGCGAGCTGATCGAAGCGGAACGCGTAATTTCTGCGGCAGACCCGCAAACAACATTCTTGAAACTCGTCGGTGTAGAAAACCTGGAAATTCAATTCACCAACCGAATCAGGCGATTGCGCTGTGAAGGCTATGTTGCAAAACTACATCTTGCACTCAACGGTCTGCCCGAATTTGCCGGTCTTGCAAAACCCGGTGGCCGGTTGATCATTGCGCCGGATTTGGATGCCATTGAATTCGCATACGACGATGCGAAGTATGGTGAGTGTTCGAAGCAACCGGTGATGGAAATTGTCATACCCAGCCTTTACGACACATCGCTTGCACCCTCGGGACAACACGTGCTTTCTGCCCATGTCATGTACGCACCCTACCGGCTCAACGGTGGTTGGGATGATGTGGCCCGCAATGCATTTACCGAGCGGGTTATCGACACCATTGGCCGCTACGCGCCCGGTATACGCGAACAAATTATCCACCAGGAGTTACTGACGCCACTGGATCTGGAACAAACCAGTAATGTAACCGGTGGTCACTGGCATCACACTGAATTCGCGCTGGACCAGTCGCTGATGATGCGGCCAACTTACGAGGCAGCACAATACAGTACACCGTTACCCGGGCTGTATCTCTCCGGTGCAGGCTCTCACCCCGGCGGTGATCTGACGGGTGGGCCGGGCCACAACGCGGCGCACGAAATTCTGCGGCGGGCCGATTGAAATGAAAACATATGACGCAATCATCATAGGTGGGGGCCACAATGGTCTGACCAGTGCCGCTTACCTTGCAAAGGCAGGGCTGGACGTTATCGTACTGGAAAAGAACGGCTTTGTTGGCGGTGCCTCCGTGACACAGGAAATGCACAAAGGCTGGCACTACTCAAGTGCATCCTACGTATGCAGCATGTTACGCCAGGCAATACACCGCGACCTTGATCTCAGTCGTCATGGACTGATGATCGTGCCCTATCTTGGCACCGTCAATTTTGGTGACGATGGCAGCACACTGGTTGATTACGCTAATGAAGAGGCAGTCCACCTGGAATGGAAGCGGCATTCACCGCACGATGCCGATGCCTCGTTCCGCTTCTTTTCTGACCTCGGCAGGTACGCGCACTTTATTCGCAAAACTCTGTTGCGTACACCGCCCGACCCAACCTCGTTTAAACCGCGCGATATACGTGAGCTGTTGTTCCTGGGCAAACAGATGTGGGCAATCGGTGAAAGGCAGATGTACGAGTACGTCCGGTTTTTCACCATGAGCGCTGCCGAGTATCTTGATGATTACTTCGAGAACGACCTGATCAAGGCCGCCATGGCCAGCCCCGGTATCATCGGCACGGCCCTGGGTGTCTACTCCCCGGGAACAGCCTACGTCCTGCTCCATCACGTGATGGGAGATGTTGATGGGAACATCGGCACCTGGGGTCTTCCACGCGGTGGCATGGGGGCCATCTCGGATGCAATTTGCAGCGCCATGCAGGCGTTTGGCGGTGAGCTTCGTACCAACGCTGCAGTTCAACGGTTGCTGGTTAAAAATGGTAAGGCCAGCGGCGTGGCACTGGAAAGCGGCGAGGAAATTGAGTCACGTATTGTCGTGTCGAACCTGGATGCAAAGAGAACCTTCACCAAGATCGTGGACCGCGACGATCTGCCGCCGGGTATCTTCGAGAAAGCCAACAACTTCAAGATCCGCGGGTCCTCCGGAAAGGTCAACATCGCACTGTCCGGAATGCCGAAATTCAATGGCCTGCCCGATAACCGTTACATCAATCGTGGCGGGCAGGGCTTCACGGGCTCACTGGAGACCATGGAACGGGCCTACGACTGCTGGAAACACGGCCGCTGGTCCGACGATCCCTTTGTCGAGTCGGTCATACCGTCGGCCTGGGACCCAACCGTTGCACCACCCGGAAAGCACTGGATGTCCAATTTTGTCCAGTATTGTCCACCATTCCTGGCTGAAGGGCCCTGGACACCGGAGAAACGTGAACTATTCGGCGAATCGGTTATTAGCAAGATCGAACGCTACAGCCCGGGCTTCAGGGATTTGATTGTCCACACGGAAGTGCTTACGCCGCATGACATCGAAGGCAGGATGGGATTGACAGAAGGCAATATTTTTCAGGGTGAACTGACCATCGATCAACTGCTGTTCAACCGGCCGTTCCCGGGTTATGCGCAGTACCGGATGCCGGTCAAAAACCTCTACATGTGCGGCTCGTCAACCCACCCGGGCGGTGGCGTGTCAGCCGCCTGTGGCGCCAATGCGGCACGTGAAATACTGATGGACCTGAAACGACCCAATACGGTCCCCGAAGACGACTTTTACGACGAATAGCCTATGAATACTGTAGACCAATACGCAGGTGAACGGCTGAAAAAGACCCATTTCTATCCACGGGCCGAAGCTTTGAATATCCGTGATGCCTGGGGTGCCTGGAACGGTTACAAATTCGCCGAGTGTTACTACGACGCGGAATATGAATACTTTTGCGTACGTAACAGTTGCGCCACTTATGACATCTGTCCGATGCAGAAGTATTACGTACAAGGCCGTGATGCCGAAGCCATGCTGAACCGCATGGTCACCCGGGATGTCAAAAAGCTGGGGCTCAACCGGGTGATGTACACCGTTTGGTGTACCGACGAAGGGCGCGTGGTTGATGACGGCACCATCTTCAGGCTGGCAGATGACAAGTTCATGTTGACCTGCGGTAGTCCCTGCAACGCCTGGTTAAGAATGAGCGCCTTTGGATTCAGTGACGTCACGATTACAGACATGTCCGATGAAATTGCCGCCATGTCGTTCCAGGGACCGACGACCTGTGCCGTTTTGAAGAAGATGGGCCTGCAAGATATTGAAACAGCGAAGCCCTTCGATATCCGGCACTTTCCTTTCCACGGTGACACACTGATGGTTTCGCGTACCGGTTTTACCGGTGATCTCGGCTACGAACTCTGGGTGAAGCCGGAACTGGCGCTGGATTTGTGGGATGAACTGTACGCGGCGGGTGCCGATTACGGCATCCAGCCATTTGGGGAGGAGGCCACCAACATGGCGCGCTTGGAAGCCGGGTTCATCATGCCGGACGTAGAACTCCACGAAGCGCTCAAGACCATTCATTTCGAGCATGACCAATCGCCATTCGAGCTGAACCTCGGCTGGCTGGTTGATTTCAAAAAGCCACACTTCAATGGCCGCAAGGCCCTGCTGGAAGAAAAGGAGCGCGGCCCGAATTACACGCTGACCCGCCTGGATATCCCGGGAAACAAACCCGCGGTGGAGGCCATCCTGTACAAAAACAAGCGCTGCTCGAAGGTTATCGGTTATGTCACCTCCGCCATGTGGTCACCTGCGGTCAAGGCCAACATCGCAATGGCGATGATCAAGACGGAATTTCTGCAAGGCGACATCTGGGCGGAAGTTTACTTCCAGAAAGAGCTGCGCCAATACCGCAAGGTCGTGCTGTGCACGGTCATTAAAAAGCAGTTCTGGACGCCGGCAAGGGCGCGTGCTACACCGCCGTCGGACTACTGAAAGGCCCGCTCCAACAATCAAAAATCAGCCGGTGGCGTTTTCACTCTTTTTGTCGTCCTAATTGTTATTTTCGTGCAGACGACCTTCTACATACTTGTGAAGGATACTGGCAACCAATGTTTGGTAAGGAATACCCTCGGCCAGAGCCTTTTTCTGCAACCCCCTGAGATCTTTAGAGGGAAGGCGGATGTTGATTCTGGCATCTTTCCTAAACATGGCCTCGGCGTATTGTTGATGCCGTTTCTGTGTCTCAGCGGCATTCTTGGAGCGTTTTACTTTACCCGACTCAATCGCCTCCAGAATTTCGCTTTCTTCCTGATCTAACTTAGTCATTACCTTAGTACCTCGATACGCTTTGGTTGCCTTCCGACTCGGAATGATAGTCTTCAGGAAGACATCTTCTTCCGACTCGATAAATGGAACAAGGTATACATAATCCTCAATAGCAATCATATGGATTTGCTGGTCAGGGTAACGTTTCTGATTTGGATGATCGATAGTATCTAAAATATCACCAGCCATAATATGGAACACCACATCCTCGAATGAAACGCCTCGCTGAACTTTTAGTAGAGCGTTTTTTTCAGGATCCCATGAAATCAGCTTCATGCGTCAATTCTAGCACAATGTGTGCCGTTTGTATTCCTTCCAGGTACTCAATGTCCTGAAGTAGTTCCTATTGGAAACTTGCGCTTCAATCAAGGGCAAGACCTGTTCCAATCATTAAAAATCGTGCCGTCGTCGATCACGTGGCCGTTGTCATTGCACCAGACGCTGTAACCAAAAAAAGGGGTCAGAGCCCTTTTAATTTTTTCACAGCACGCAGGTTAAAAACTCTTTTCCTGGGTTTATCCAATTCACCCCAAAGTGAGGGGGCTGGATACAGCTGGAACGAGTTCGTCGATGAACGAAATTGCCTCCGCCTCTTCCCGGGCAGCTTCGATCCATTGCCGCACCGAATTCAAACCCCGGACAGCATCAATAAACCCCCGTGCCTCACCCCCAACCGGAATGGAATAGGTCACGAACCGCAGCGCAACCGGTGTGAAAATAACGTCCGCAATCGAGAATTCACCAAACAACCATTCACCGGATTCACCATATCTTCTGCGGCAATCAGTCCATATCTCATCAATCCTGGCAATCTGCTTGCGGCACGAATCTGAGAGTTGACCCGGCTCGAGCATGTGCCTGGCACGAATATTCTGAGGAAGCTCGTCACGTATGGCGAGAAATCCGGAATGCATTTCCGCACTGATGGACAGTGCATGTGCTCGCGTCCGCGCCAATTCAGGCCAATCAACGGTCTGGGGATGTTTGTTCCTTACGTACTCAATTATGGCCGTTGTGTCCCACACAGTGATGTCATCATCCAGTAACACTGGAACGCGCCCAGCTGGTGAGAATTTAGCGATTTCCGTTTGCCAGTTATCCGTAAACAATGGAATCCGGAATTCCTCGAAAGGAATGTTGCTTTCAGTCAGAAAAAGCCACGCACGTAATGACCAGGACGAGTAGTTTCGATTTGCAATGACAAGCTTGTACATTGGTGTTCACCAAGGTTCCATAGATTCAATTCGACGCTTCAATTTTTCGGATCAGTGTAAAAACCCACATCTTTTTTCAGCCAGTTGCCTAGTGATTTTACTCTGACCCCAAATATTTCTCTGACCCCAAATATTTATACAGAAATGTGCGCGGTGAAATGACTGGTGCAGATCTGAGTGAGTTCCCAAATTTCACCGTCACATTCAAGTTTATCGGTGCAAAGAGCAAGTAACATATCTGCGACGCTTCGCGGCGTGGTGTTTACTGGATAGGTATTGAGCGCGGACACCATGAGGTGTCCGCATTCTAGTGTAGTGTCCTGTATTAAGTGACGATTAAGCGAGACGAGAAGGTATTAGCTGCAAGGCGCGTCTCGCAGGGAATGGCTGGTCCTTGCCAAGAGGCACTAGATACGCGTGCTCTACATCATTCGCTGCTGAACCCCTCTGTTTTATGGCTTCCATCGCAAAATGGTTTGTTCTGTGAAGCCCCACAACGACAAAGTGCGGCACTTTGGCCGTGCCAGGCCGCACGCCCTGACGCCGTGCGAATTTCCAGGTTGCCCCGCACCAGCAATGGACCATTGGGAGCAGGATTGATATTCAGTTCGCCGCCTTTTTCTTCATTACCCTCGCCCTTTCGTCCAACCGCGCCGGAGTCCTTGAACCCGCCCTCGGCGTGACTGTTATCACAATAGGGTTTATTGGCAGACAGCCCGCATCGGCACAATGCTGCGCGCACCTGCTTACCGGGTGTGTCATCAACACCACCTTCAATGGATATGTCACCATTTAAGTAGAGCGGCCCGTCCTGGCTTACAAAAAGTGTATTTACAGATGCCGGCGTTTCATTCCAGACTTCGCCCTTGAAGACAACGGTCAATGCGCCGGTGGGGCAACGTGTGATGACATCCCTGATTTCCTCGTCCCCTGCCAGGTCCGGTTGACACCAGGGTTGACGACCCGCGACAAATAGCTCGCCTTCAGCCCGGCCGCAATCCCCGTAATGAATACAAAGACGGCCGTCCCAATGGACTTCAGCCCGTTCACCCGGATAGCTGAAAATCTTCTTGTCACTCATTGCGGCTCCCGTAGAAATCAAATCCAAGGCACCTACGCATGGCAATATCATACGACACAGCCGGGGTTGGGTCGCAAGTATTTTCCGGATTACCGCTTTGGTCTTGTTTCTCATCATGTGCCTGGATCTTTTTACCCCTCCCCCGCCTGGCCGGCGTCACCCGTGCCCGATATTTGCTATTGGGTGCAAATACCCCGTGTTACCGGGTGAGGTTGACTCTGGGCCTGGGTACCAGGGCGGCCAGCCTTGATATAAAATCCAGGGGTTCGAACAGGATGTGGGTTGTACC
>PVMK01114808.1_pt1 | contig 24879 bp, 25 predicted proteins | sample 1853481 | NCBI WGS metagenome assembly PVMK01 (sample SAMN08533507, study PRJNA380276) | Marine sediment metagenome, whole genome shotgun sequencing project.
AATTGAGCGAAAATGCTCAATTGGGTGTCCGTTGTTCGTTGTCTGTTGTCCGTAGCTAATTTAACCCTAATCGAGCCAAAACTCGATCAGGTGTCTGTGGTCAGTTGTCCATAGTCAGTGGTTTTACAGGTTCTTTGGGCCTCTTTTTGTGTTTTACCTTTAGTTCAAATATACTTTCGCTTCTTATTGCTTAGCAACGGACGACAGACAAAGGACAATGGACACCCAATTGAGCATTTTCGCTCAATTGAGTTAAAGTCTTGATTTATGAATCTTCAGCCAAAGCGTTATCATAACGCCGGACAAATCGAGTTTGATTTACAACTGACAACGGACAACAAACAACGGACGCATTGAGTTTTAACTCAATTGGGTTTATACATTTAGCTTGTCCGACTTTAACGCATAAGCAACAGCCAGCCCCACCATGAATCCGACCGCAAGATTTGAGGCCAGAGTTATTCCGAGCATCAGCAGGACGACAAAAAGGTCTTTGCGTTCTTTCATATCGATGACGGTCAGGGCCAACTGGCTGCCGGCAAACACCAGCAATACACCCAACACACCCATGGGCACCAAATATATTATTGCAAGTGCATGCACGCCTAAAAAAAACGCCATCAGCAGAAAAACACTTCCAATGACCAGATTGGAACCGGCGGTCCGGGCTCCAAAGCGATAGTGAGCGGCCAATCCGCCGGCACCATGGCAAAGGGGCATGCCGCCCACCAGAAAACTCATAAAATTGGCCAGAGCCATGCTGATAGTCAGAGCCCGATAGGTAACTTTTTTGGAATCATCACCAAAGTATTCATGGGACAGGTCGGCGTTGGCAATAACCGCATTTCCTATGGTCATAGGTAGCTGCGGAAGTGCCAGGGCAAAAAAAGCGAAGGTAAAATCAGCTTGAGCGGGAAACCCGAACGGCAGTATGTCCGGCAAATAAAGGCCTGGTTTGAGCTTGTCGAATCCTGTATGAGTGCCTAAAATCAGCCCCAGCAGAGTTCCACCCAAAACGATCACCAGTCCGGCCGGAAACCGTTTGTTTTCAAGCAGCAAAAGTGTTAAAGCGCCGCCGACAACTCCGATGAGGACACTAATCGGCAACGGTCCCAGAGACTGCAAGGCCAGATACGGTTCAGCCGCCTGTCGTATCATTTGAAATTTGGACGTGCCTAACATGAATTTGACTCCCTGGGCCATCAAAAGGGAGCCGGTGGAAAGCTGCACGCCCCTGACGACGGCTTTGGGAGTATATTTGCCTATGGGCGTAATTGCGTTGGTTCCGCCGATGATCAAAAGAAAAATACCCATCAAAGCGGCCGAAGCCATAATCTGGGATGACGTCATGGCGGTTGCAATGGCATAGGCGCCGATGACTTTCATGGGCTGGACCGGAACCGTAATGCCATAATAAAGACCTGAAATAATAAAAAATATACCGATGGAAAAGAACATGCCCGTGGGACTTAAGCCATTGATCAGAATCATTGCTATGGCCATGGGCAGCAGAGTTCCTATATCTCCAAGGGAGCCGGCAATTTCCAGGCGATTAAAACGATAACGAGGGCTCATCAGGCTTCTCCAGATACAATTTTTGTGATATGCAACGTCGATGGCGTCGTAAAAAGATTTTACCACGAAGTACACGAAGAAACACGAAGATTTTTTTATTTTATTCTCCTTCGTGCCCTTCGTGATCTTCGTGGTTAGAATGAATATTATCTGTTTGGTTCCCTGCTTCTATTTCAGTGAAGACGGAATTAGGGTTGTACAATGACCGGCCTGCCTAGGTTAAGAGTTAGTAAAAAAGCAAAAAACAAAACGGAAAGACAGAAAAATGGACGACATTACATACAAACCTATCGGAAGTATACGCACCCCGTTTAAAAAGCAAGCAGGAATGCCGATTCAGCCATCCGGGGCCCAGGGAGTGCGAGGCACTGTCAAGATCAAAAAGGACTATATCGGCGGCCTAAAGGATTTGGAAGGCTTTTCTCATATTATTTTGATTTATCAATTTCATTTGTCACAAGGGTATTCCCTGAATGTTACCCCTTTTTTGGATGATCAGCTCCGGGGTGTTTTTGCCACCAGGGCGCCCCGGCGGCCCAATTCCATTGGTTTGTCGATAGTGAAGCTTAATGCGGTTGAGGGAGATATCCTTGAAATCGAGAACGTCGATATTGTTGATGGGACGCCGCTGCTGGACATAAAGCCTTATATACCGGAATTCGATGCCCAGACCGAAGTTAAAACCGGTTGGCTGGCCGAGGTTGATGAACAGGTAAAGCAGGTTAAATCAGATAACCGGTTTAATGCTTGCAAAAAGGTGTAAAGTATTATTTTAATGTGCCGATAATATATGTACAAACGTTTGGGCGACACCGTACCCGAATGGATGGGTTCAGGCTCAACCGAACGTAGAAAGCAAGGCCTGTTACATGGCCTTGCTTTTTTTATGGGTAATACGAATGCATCAAAGATAGCTTTGAATTTTTTCTCTTAGGGACTTTACTTGGGCGGCAATGTCGGGGGCCTGGGTGATGGCTGTCACCATGGCCACGCGCCGCGCGCCGTTGGTAAGCACCTGGTCGATATTGGACTCGGAGATGCCGCCCATTACCGTAAAGGGCACATCGATTTCAGGGCTGATGGCGGCGATGGCCTCCGGGCCCAAAAAGCGTTCTATCCCCTCCTTGGTGCCGGTGGGAAAGATGGGGCCGATATTGATGTAGTCCGCGCCTTCTTTTTGGGCCTGGATCGCTTCCTTAATGGAATGCGTGGAGGCGCCGATGAGCAGTTCCGGCGCAATCTTGATGGCGGCCTTTAATGGAAAGTCGTTCTGGCCCAGATGAACACCGTCGGCCTCTACTGCCATGGCAATATCCACGTGATCGTTGATAATCAGCAGAACGCCCGCCTTGGTTGTAATCTCCCTGAACTTCAAAGCCAGGTCGTACATTTTTTTGCCGGAATATTCTTTTTCCCGCAACTGAATGATCCTGGCGCCGCCCTGAATTACCGCTTTTAAGACCTCCAGATTGGACCTTCCATTGGAAAGACGTTCACAGGTCACGGGGTATATGTCGACCTGTTTAAGCGCATTTGTTCTGGCTTCCCGTTGCATTTAGCCACCACCTACCAGCCGTATGATTTCAATGGTGTCTCCATCCTGGACATTTGTTTCGCTTACTTTGTTTTTGGTCACGATTTCAAAATTGAGCTCCACGATAATCGATTTAGGGTTGATCCCCAGCTGCTCGATCAGTTCGGCAACCGTCAACGGCGAGGTCAAGCCAACTCTTTTTTCTCCATTTACAGTGATTTCCATAATTGTTTTTCCAGTTTCCATTTCACGTTGCACTTGTCACGAATTTATCTAACCTAAACTGAGCGTTTTAAATTTTGAATAACCAAATGGACATAATTCCCTATTAATATAACAAAACAAATCATTTTTAAAGTTTAAAACGCTCAGTTAGGTCAAGGTTTACTGGAGAAAAGCCGCATCCCAGTCTTTCCAGACCGGGTCATAGCCCTTTTCTTTGATAATCTTGGCAACGGCTTCAGGTGAACGGTGATCGGCGATATCAAATTGGGCTTGGGCCTGCACTTCATGAGCATAGCCGCCGGGTGCGGTGCAGGATCCGGCGCTCATGGAAGTTATCCCGACAGGGATCAGGTTGTCCCTGAGATAGGCCGGCTCGCGGGTGGATAGAACCAGACCTGCGTCCGGGAGCAAGAGCCTTAATGCGGTGATAAGCTGGAGCAACTGGGCGTCTGATACCGGATAAGGAGGTTTATATTCACCTGCGGCCGGTCTTAGGCGCGGAAAGGATATGGTGATGTGTGACTTCCAGAAATTGCGCAAAAGATAGCGGGCATGCAGCGCCAGAAAAAACCCTTCCACACGCCAGTTGTTAAGTCCTAAAAGAGCGCCGATTCCGATACGGCGAAATCCGGCCTCACCACCTCTTTCAGGCGTCTCCAGCCGCCAGCGGTAGTTGCTCTTGCTGCCGGCCGGATGAACATCACGGTAACTCTTTTCATTGTAAGTTTCCTGATAGACGATCAGGCCGTCCACCCCGTTTGAAATTAGAGTTTGGTAGTCACCGGTCGGCATGGGATAGAGTTCGATGGATATGGAGGAAAAACTATGACGCAATTTTTGCAATATTTTCGTCAGATACTCCATGGTGACGGCCTGCGGCGCTTCTCCGGACACCAGCAATATGTGACGAAACCCCTGAGAATACAGAAAAGAAGCTTCGGCCTCGACCTGCTCTGCTGCAATTGTCAGGCGATCGACAGTATTTTGCACATTAAATCCGCAGTAGACACAAGAATTGGTACATTCGTTGGAAAGATAAAGCGGGGCAAACAGACTGATTACTCGACCGAAACGCTGTTGCGTGAGTCGATGGGCCCTTTGAGCCATCTCTTCCATGGCCTGTTCCGCAGCTGGAGACAGGAGGCTGATCAATCCATCCATTCCTAAAGATCGAGCCGCAAGAGCCCTGGCCACGTCATCCGGGGTGCAGCTCATGATCTGTTTTTCAATCTCTTCCCAACGCAAGCGGCTTATCTTTTCATAAAAACTCATATTATGGTTGCCTCAAAAAGCCTGTCAAAGGGCTGGAAGCTGCGGCCGCTTTCTGCGGGGTGCTGATCCCCGCCAGAAAGGCTTCACGACCGGCTTTTACCCCTTTTTTGAAAGCCTGTGCCATTAATGCCGGGTCTGCGGCCACGGCAATGGCTGTGTTGACCAAAACGGCATCGGCCCCCATCTCCATGGCTTCGGCGGCATGGGAGGGTGCTCCCAGGCCGGCATCCACCACTACCGGAACATTTGCCATTTCAATGATGATTTCAATGGATTCTCTGGTGTTAATGCCCTGTTTTGAGCCGATGGGTGACCCCAGGGGCATAACCGTGGCCGTGCCGATATCCTCGAGTCGTTTGGCCAGGATCGGGTCTGCATGGATATAGGGCAGTACCACAAAGCCGTCCTTTACCAGGATTTCGGCGGCCTTAAGGGTTTCGATGGGATCGGGGAGCAGATAGCGAGGGTCGGGAGTAACCTCCAGCTTGACCCAGGGTTCGCAACCGGCTGCCCGTGCCAGGCGGGCCAGCCTAACAGCTTCTTGGGCATCTCTGGCACCCGAGGTGTTGGGCAGCAGAAGATAACGGCTGGTGTCGATGGCATTCAGAAGGTCATCATCGGGATTTTCCAGATCCACCCTTCTCAAGGCTACGGTGACAACTTCAGAACCCGAGGCCTCGATGGCCTTTTGCATAACGTTATTCGACGAGAATTTTCCGGTACCCATCAACAGTCGCGAAGAAAAAGGGCGGCCGGCAATGATCAGAGAATCATCCATTTTAACCCACCTTTTCAATAAAAAAACCGTTTCCGATTAAGGAAACGGCTACCGATAAGAACGGAAAAGGTTCCGCGCTTACAGCCGTTTCCCTCCGTTGGCATTATCCACGTCAGGTCTTAAGGGTATTTTCTCAGCCCGGATATATGAGCACCCCTAACGACTATTAATGCAATGTACTAACTATAATTGTATGATCGTCAATTGTCAAATACGGGCTTTTCTTAAAGATGTGTTTGCAAAGCGCTTGCATAGGCCTCATCCATCCTTTTTTCAAGATAGCAAAGCAGGGTTTCATCGAATTCTTCCAGGTCGAAACAATACCCGTCTTCGCCTAAAATTCCCTGGGGAATAATAATCCCTTTGGAGTCCGGATCGGTGATCGTGCCGTTATAGAAACATACGGAGAGCCAGCGTGCATCGGGGTCGTCGATAATATCTATTATTGAGAAAAAAGGCCGCAAAATCTGGCTGCTAAGTGCTGTGCGCAAAGAATAGCTCACACCCGGCCTCGCATGGAAATTAAGCTCAATGCCGTTTTTTGCAACCAGGTGCTCCAAAAGCCGCTCAAAGGCTTTTTTGGTTTTGCCGGCAGCATCCAGCCATGAGACCATAAACGCTTGCAGCTCCTTGGGGAGATCGATTGTCGGCATCTTCGTTATATCAAGTATGGTTCTTGGGGCCAGGGTTTTTACCCCGTGTATCTTTTGAAGATTAAAGTGGCGTTTGTGCCTCCAAAGCCGAATGAATTCGTAAGGGCAATATCAATTTTGGTTTTACGGGCTTGACCGCTGACATAATGCAAACCTTTGCATTCTTCGTCAATATGATCAAGATTCAGAATCGGCGGGACGATATTGTCCCGGATGGACAAGACGCATAAAGCCGCCTCAATAGCTCCAACGGCCCCCAGACTGTGTCCGAGCTGAGATTTGTTCGCGGTAATGAAAGGCTTCTCTTTGCCGGCCCCAAACACCTCTTTTATGGCTCTTGCTTCGTTAATATCGCCTTTAGGGGTGGAGGTTGCATGGGGATTGATCAAATCGACATCTTCCGGCCTGATTCCGGCATCTTCCAGGGCTATCCGCATGCACCGGATCGCCCCGTTAACATCAGGATCCGTAATATGACTGGCATCCCCGGTCATGCCGCAGCCAACCATTTCAACATAAATTTTGGCCCCCCTGGCCAGAGCATGTTCCAGCTCTTCCAAAATTAGAACCCCCGCTCCTTCTGACATAACAAAGCCGTTGCGATCTTTATCAAAGGGGCGGAAGGCTGATTCCGGAGTTTTGTATTTAGATGACAACGCCTTGAGGGCATGAAAGCCTGCAACCGTAAGAGGCGTAATCGAAGCTTCCGCTCCCCCGCAGAGAATCGCATCTTCTTTGCCGATTTGAATGCGCTGAAACGCCTCCCCGAGCGCGTGCGCTCCGGAAGCACAGGCTGTTGACAGACAGGCATTGATGCCTTTGGCTTTAAAAGAGATGCTGATATTACCGGCTGCCAAATTCGGAATTTCACGTGGAATTAAAAATGGTGACACTTTTTTCCCTGCTAAAAGTCGCAGGTGTTCTCTTTCCATAGTTTGAATTCCGCCTTGCCCTGTACCGATAATAACGCCGACACGAGTAGGGTCAATGTCGCCATTCTCCAACCGCGCGTCAGAATCAGCCACCGCTTCCAAGGCCGCTGCATCGGCATACTCTATAAAAGGATCCATATATTTTGTCTGTTTTAAATCCTCTTTAGAAAAAGCAGGCTTTCTCTGCTTGATGATATCTTTGATATTGAAGCCTTTAATTTCCCCGGCGATAAAAGGGAAGTCGTCTGATAATTTATACTTATCTTTGATTTTTTCTAAATCTCCCCAACCGGCAATCCAGTCGATGCCCGAGCGGCAATCAAGCATGGCCTGCCAGGTTGAAGGCACATCTAAACCTAAGGGCGTTACCAGTCCTAAACCAGTCACGACCACCCTTCTTAGCACTTGTGTTTTGCTCATTGTTCTCATTCCTTTTGCAAAGGTCTCAGTATGGTGCATCGCTAATTATATTAAATGCATGGTGGCACACTGTCAAGCGGTTTAAAATCGCAATCAAAGGCTACAATGTGGTAAACTAGAAAACAATGCGATGAGAAATTTGGGATAAGAATATTGATGAATTCGTAAAAAGTCGAATTCATCACGTTTTAGGTTTTAAGATTTAGGTTTTAGGGAATTAAAATTGATTGATTTAACGGATGCTTAAAACTTAAAACGTTCGCAAAACGTCGTTGTTTGACTTTTTACGAATTAAAATTTTTTGTGCAGTTTTTAGATGCTAAATAAACACCAGTTCTATTTGTCAACAACACCGCCGACGACCATGGTGAGGGCACCCGTGCCAAGCAGCAAAAGATACATAGGAATTGTTATGATATATTTTAAGTTTTTTTGGATGCCATGCCATGAAATACCGTCAATCCATTTAAGATATGTTGCATCAAGAACGTCAACAATGCCTAAACTCTTAAAAACGATTTCACCAGGAGTCATCATTGATGATACGGTCTGAAAGAGCAATACTAACAAACCGCCGAGGCATAAAAGCCCACCCACAATATAATACCTAGACATTTAATAGCCTCCCTATTCATTGTTTATAAAATGTACGGGTAAATTCACAGAAAACATTTTCTGGGTTGCTGGGTTTATTATCGGCTGTTTGTGAAAAATATTTAACAGAATTTTTCACAAAGAGTTTGGTATGCATTGAAAATATTTGAATCATCTCCAAAAAAGTTGGAGTGATCCTAAGGATTCAAGGGCTTGCGGCGAGCTCAGCCGAGCGGTCCCAGGATTCAGCCGCCTACGCTGAAGCTTCAGGCTACGCCTCCGGCTACGACCCGACAAGACGTCGTGCCAAGAGGGTTCGAGTGAAAAACTTTGAAATATCTATATTTTTTAAGGAGACGATTGGCCTTCCGCCTTGTCGGGAGCATTGCCGGCAGGAGTAGGGCGCTTTTTGGTGCGGCGGCCTCTTTTTTTCTTCTTTTTGGGGCCATCTGGAGTAGTTTGTATCTCGGATTCGGCTGCTGACTTTGATTCCGGGGCAAAACCGAAAAGACTGCCCGGGTATGAGCCGGCCCGGGTTTTTCCCGGAGCCGGTGCGCTTTGCTTGGGTCTGTGTCCGTGCGGCTGCGAGGGTCTGCGTCCGTGCGGCTGCGAGGGTCTGCGTCCGTGCTGCCGCGAGGGTCTTATTCCCCTCCCTTTGCGCCTGCCCGGTACCCGCTGGGATACGTCTTTGATAAACCAATCATCTTCGGGCCAAATTGTCGGGATCTTGTAACCGAGCATTTCCTCAAGGGGTTCGAGATGAAAAACATATTTTTCACAGGCCAGTAACAACGCTCGTCCGGTTTTGCCTGCTCTGGCGGTGCGGCCGATGCGGTGGATATAGTTTTCTGCATCCTGCGGAAGGTCGTAGTTGATGACATGGCTGATATCCTCAACGTGAATGCCTCGCGAAGCTACATCCGTGGCCACCAGAATCTTAATTCTGCCATTTTTGAACCATTCCATTAGCCTGAAGCGTTTGCGCTGGGGCAGGTCGCCGGTGATGCCTTCGGCCGGCAAAGCGTTACCGTTGAGTTTGCGGGTCAGCCATGTTACACCGGCCTTGGTGTTGACAAATATGAGAATCCGGCTCCATGCTTCCCTTTGCAGCAGACCCAACAGGAGGGACAGTTTCATATCACTGCCAACGTGAAAAAGAGACTGTTCAATGCCCTTGACAGTCACCTCCTCCGGCGCAACAGCTATAAACTCCGGTAAGTTCATGTACTCATAAGTCAATTCCATGACGCGGTAGGAAAGGGTGGCTGAAAAAAGCATGGATTGTCTTTTTTCATAGTGGGGAAGCTTGCGCAGGATATAGCGCATATCCTTGGAGAATCCGAGATCCAAAAGGCGGTCGGCCTCATCAACAACCACGGCTTTGATGCCCGTGGTTTTAAAGATGCCCTGCTTGAAATAATCGATTATACGCCCCGGGGTGCAGATAATGATGTCGGCACCTTTGCGAAGTATAGCGGCCTGCTTGCGATAGTCTACTCCGCCCAATACCTGTGCGAAAGTCAGACCGGTATGGCGGCCGAGATCTTGGGCTTCTTCATATATCTGGAGGGCCAGCTCCCGGGTGGGGGCGACAATAAGGGCGGACGGCAATTCAGCTTTTCTTTGGGGTAATGCCAAAAGCATATTAAATATCGTAACCAGAAAGGCGGCAGTCTTACCTGTGCCGGTCTGGGCCTGGCCGGCAACATCACGGCCGGTCAAAGAGACGGGCAGAACTTGAGCCTGAATCGGGGTGCAGAAAGTAAAACCGGTATCCTTCAGGCCGTCCAGCACCTCTGCAGGAAGGGCGAATTCGTCGAACCTGGTCTGGGTTAGAAAGTTAGGCTTATCCCGGCGTTGAGCCGGTTCTGGTGATTCTGTTGCGTCTACCATGATATTTATAATTATACGCTTTTCATGTTATTTTGCAAGCAGTGATATCAGCATCATGCTTGACAATGTAACCTCAATTGAGCGAAAGTCGAGGATGTCCCAGCTCCCCTCGACGACGGGATCTGCGAAAGGCGTCGAATCGAATGGTGAAATTCCGCTCAACGGTTTGAACTGCGCCGACCTTTATGGTATTTGAATGCTAACTATCCATTGTATTTAGCGGCGAAGCCGCGTTAGATAGAATCGCGAAGCGATTCTATTAGCGGAGCGATTATATATTATGAAAGAATTTTTCAAGGTTACGGATTTAAAGCAGGTCCTTGCTTACGCATCTGATTTACCCCGGGTGGAAGCGGAAGAAATTTCGCTGGAAAAAGCCGCTGGCAGGGTCCTGGCGGACAATATAGTTTCCAACGTCGATCTACCTGATTTTGTGCGCTCTACAATGGACGGTTATGCTGTCAAGGCGTCATCGACTTTTGGCTCCACAGAAGGAAATCCCGGTTATCTTAGCATAAAAGGCGCTGTAGAGATGGGGGAATCTCCTGCATTTTCAATCGCATCCGGGGAAGCAGCTAAAATATCTACTGGCGGTATGCTGCCGCATGGTGCCGACAGTGTTGTTATGATAGAACATACCGAGGCGATCGACAATGCAACTATAGAAGTATATAAAAGCGTTGCTCCGGGGCAAAACGTTCTGGAAAAGGGCGAAGACGTCCGCAAAGGAGATACTATCCTTGCTTGCGGCCGGAAACTCCGATCCCAGGAAACAGGTCTTTTGGCAGCCTTGGGCAAAGAAACCATTAGTGTTTACCGCCAGCCGGCCATTGCCGTTATTTCCACCGGTGATGAGATCGTGCCGGTCAATGAAATTCCTGAACCCGGTCAGATTCGTGATATTAACACCTACACGCTGGCAAACCTGGTGCGGGCTGCCGGAGGTGTACCGGTGCCGCTTGGGATTGTTCGAGACAACTTTAATGACCTTTTCGAAACGTGTACAAAGGCTTCGGCCCAATCAGACATGGTGCTTATTTCAGGGGGCAGCAGCGTGGGCACTCGCGATTTTACCATCGAAGTTCTTTCGGCAATGCCGGAGGCCGACATCCTGGTTCACGGTATATCCATAAGTCCCGGCAAGCCCACAATTCTGGCAAGATCGCGAAACCTGGCTTTGTGGGGTTTGCCCGGACATGCGGTATCCGCCATGGTGGTTTTTGAAATTGTGGTACGGCCGTTTATTGAACATATCGCAGGCCTTGCACCGGAATATAAAAATAGCTTCAATCCTCATGCTTTGCTCAGTCGAAACCTCTCGTCAGCGCAGGGACGGATCGATTTTGTACGCGTGCGACTGGTTGAAAAAGAGGGCGTTCTGTGGGCGGAACCGATCCTGGGCAAATCAGGCCTTATCAATACAATGGTAAAGGCAGACGGTCTGATCGAAATCGGCATCAACTCGGAGGGTTTGGACAAAGGCACCGAGGTTGAAGTTCTCCTTTTGTAAGCAGTCTGGGATAGAATTCTATATGGTTGATAAAACAAAAAATCACTGCTGTCCGTTTTAATACGATACACCGCCCATTCGCTTTGCTCATTAGAGCCGCAGAGAACGCAGAGTTTATTTATTTTCTTGTTTTCCGTTGACCCCGCTTTTAGCGGGACAGGGACGCCGGAAAACAATAAGAAACATAGCCTGCGGGTATTTAGAGCCCAAAATATCGCGTAGCGATGGATTTTTTCTTTGCGCCCTCTGCGTCTTTGCGGTGGAAATGGAAAACGAAAAAAATGAAACATAAACGTAATATATATTTACAAATGAAGACCCTGAAAGAGGCCCGTGCCGTTCTTTTTGAAGCGTTCCCAACCGCCGGAGTGCTTTTAAGCGAGGCGGTTTCGGTGCCGGACGCTGTTGGCCGGGTACTTTCCGAACCGGTATTTGCTGAGATTTCTTCTCCTAATTTTCATTCATCGGCAATGGACGGCATTGCCGTGAAAGCTGAGAACACCTTTGGAGCCTCTGAAACCAAAGCGAAGGAACTCGTGATCGGTGAAGATGCCTTTTTTATCAATACCGGTCATGTGATGCCCGAAAACACTGATGCGGTAATTATGATCGAGTACGTCAATGTCTTAGGCGAGAACCATGTTGAAATCGAAGCACCGGCGTTTCCCTGGCAGAACGTCAGAAAAATGGGCGAGGACATTGTCGCTACCGAGATGTTATTCCCCCAGAACCATGTTGTCACACCATATTGCATCGGCGCGTTGCTTTCCGGAGGGATTTTTAACGTTGCGGCACGCAAAAAGCCAAAAGTGTTCATAATTCCAACGGGTTCGGAGCTTGTGGACTGGCGCGAAACAGTCTTGGAAGATCTTGATCCCGGCCAGATTTTGGAGACCAACTCATTTGTGTTAGGGAAACTTATCGAATCGTACGGCGGAGATTTCGTCCGTAACGAAATAGTGGTAGATGATCACGATCAAATAAAAGATGCGGTTGACAATGCTCTTCGCCGTGATTTTGATATGGTTCTCGTTGTGGGCGGGTCATCGGCGGGATCCGAAGATTATGCCAGAAGCGTCATCAGCGCTTTGGGTAAGGTGCTGGTTCACGGTGTAACAATAATGCCTGGAAAACCGATTCTTATTGGTAGCGTAAACGGCAAGCCGGCATATGGAATCCCGGGATATCCGGTATCGGCCATCATTGCTTTTGAGCAGTTTGTCGGGCCGCTGATTTCCAGGATGCTGGGAACACCTGAACCGGCAAGGTCTACCGTTGAAGTTGAGCCGACAAGAAAAATAGCCTCCAAACTCGGCGTGGAAGAATTCGTGCGGGTTAAGTTGGGTGCCGTCGGCAACAAGATAGTGGCAACTTCTCTTCCCAGGGGCGCAGGATGCATCACCACCATTACTGAAGCCGATGGAATCATCAGGATACCCAATCACGTTGAGGGACTCAACATGAATGAACCCGTAACGGCTGAAGTGCTGCGCCCGTTGTCCGCTGTCAGCAACACAATTGTTGTGGTCGGTAGCCACGACAATACGCTGGATATTTTGGCAGACCATATCCGGGCCGTCCACAGCAACCTTATCCTTTCTTCAAGCCACGTCGGCAGCATGGGTGGGTTGATGGCCATTAAAAAAGGGGTGTGTCATTTGGCAGGATCTCATCTGCTGGACACAGAAGACGGCACGTACAACATCTCCTATATCAAGAGGCTTCTTCCGGATATCCAGGTAAGATTGGTGAATCTTGTTTTTAGGGACCAAGGCTTGATTGTATTACCGAAAAACCCCAAGGCGATCAAAGGAATTGAAGACCTGGAGCGCGAGGATATCACATTTTTAAACCGTCAAGGCGGATCCGGCACCAGAATTTTGCTCGACTACCGGTTGCAGCAGCTCGGTATAAACCCTGCCGAGGTAAACGGGTATGAAGATGAAGAGTTTACCCACATGTCGGTAGCTGTGGGTGTTCTCAGCGGGACCGCTGATGTGGGCTTAGGGATCTATGCGGCGGCCAAGGCCCTGAAGCTTGATTTTATTCCTGTAGTCACCGAACAGTACGATCTTGTACTTCCTGAGGCGCATTTTGAATCGAAAAACATCCGGATCCTGCTTGAAACCATCAATTCTGCAGAGTTTAAAAAACGGGTGGAAGCCTTGGGCGGCTACAGTACCGAAAAAACCGGAACAATAATAGCAATTTAAAACCACAGATTGCACGGATGGTCATGATAAATATTCTTAATAATCTGTGAAAATCAGTGTAATCTGTGGTTAAAAAATTGAATATCTATGCACTACAAACTAATCAACCATACGGCGGATTTCGGCATACATGTCTTTGGGACAGACCCGGTGGAGTTGTTTGCCAACGCCGCTTTTGCCACATTTGACATGCTTACGGAAATCGACTCGCTGGAGAGTCTTAAGACAACTAACCTCAGGGTAACCGGTGATGACTGGTCGGACCTGATGGTAAACTGGCTTCGAGAGCTGTTGTATTTCTGGAACGGCAAAGAGCTGCTGGTAAAAAAAGTACAGATTCTGGCCCTTTCTGAAAAGGAGTTGTCTGCCAACGTCGAACTCGATCCTTTTGATCCTGACCGCCATGAGATCAAAATAGAAATCAAGGCGGTCACCTACCACCAGATTCAGGTCAGCGAAGGGCCTAAAGGTTGGGAAGCCAAAATAATATTTGATATCTGAGACTTCGGAATTATTTTAAGTTATGCACGACCACATTGCTAATAGAAAATATAATGATACCTTGGAATAGAGAGCATCTATTTTAGCTCAACCCCCACACAATAACTAAAAATTTCAGGACGGTTGATCATGAAAATAAAGCAAATAGACAAATACCGCTGGGAAGTTGCCAAAAGCGGTGCCATGCGCGTGCCGGGGATGATTTACGCCACGGAAGAGATGTTAAAGAGTTCCGATCAGCAGGAACCTTTAAAGCAGGTGGCCAACGTTGCCACGCTACCGGGGATTTTAAAGGCATCGCTGGCCATGCCGGATATGCACTGGGGCTATGGCTTCCCCATCGGCGGGGTGGCGGCCTTCGACTGGGAATCAGGCATTATATCTCCGGGCGGGGTCGGCTATGATATTAACTGTGGGGTTCGGCTGGCGACAACGTCACTAGTTGAAAAAGAAATCAGGCCTAAACTTGAAAGTCTTGTGAATGCGCTTTTCAGGGGCATCCCTGCAGGCATTGGTTCCAAGGGGTCCATCAAACTTTCAATCGCAGAGGAGAAACAGGTTCTCCGCATGGGCAGCAAATGGGCTGTGCGCCAGGGGTTTGGGGAAGAATCGGATTTAGATCACACCGAAGATGGGGGCTGTATGACCAATGCCGACCCGGACGTGATCAGCAAAAGAGCCCTGGAAAGGGGGCGCAAGCAGCTTGGAACCCTGGGTTCCGGGAATCATTTCCTTGAAATCGGAGTGGTTGAAGCGGTTTATGAGCCTGAAGCTGCCCGCGTTTTCGGGCTGTTTGAGGGCCAGGTAACCCTGATGATTCATTCAGGTTCAAGGGGTTTAGGATACCAGGTTTGCGATGATTCTCTGGCTTTTATGTCCAAACATGTCAAAAAATTAGGGTTTGATTTGCCGGATAGACAGCTGGCCTGCGCCATGATTCAGTCAGAAGCGGGCAGGCGCTATTATAATGCCATGGCCTGTGCCGCCAATTATGCCTGGGCCAACCGGCAGATTATGATGCACATGTCCCGTGAGATTTTTTTAAGAGAGCTTGGAGTCGGTCCGCGAGATCTCAACATGCAGCTGGTTTACGATGTATGTCACAATATCGCCAAACAAGAAGAGCATGTCATCGATGGTAAAAGGCAGACAGTCTGTGTGCACAGAAAAGGAGCGACCAGGTCTTTCCCGCCGGGGCATGCGGTGCTTAATGATGAATATCGCCGAGTGGGACAGCCGGTTATCATACCGGGAGACATGGGCACGGCTTCTTATGTCCTGGTCGGTACACAGAAAGCCATGGAGGAGACCTTTGGCTCGACCTGCCATGGTGCCGGGCGTGTTTTAAGTCGCAAAGCCGCTAAAAAAGCAAGCAAAGGCAGAGCCATCAACCGTGAACTGGAAGATCGGGGTATAATAGTGCGGTGGACCGGCAGGGCCACCCTGGCCGAAGAAATGCCTGAAGCTTACAAGGATGTCTCTCAAGTTGTTGAGGTGGTCCATGGAGCGGGGATCTCACTAAAGGTGGCTAAATTGAAACCTATAGGGGTAGTAAAAGGCTAGCCTGCATTGCTAATGTCGCATCATACTAGATGGTTGTTATTAGACATGTCTTCAAGTACTTTGTTGACTTGAGATGTCTCCATGAAGCCCATGTCGAGTAAAATCTCCCCGATTAGCCTGTGCTTTTTTGTCGCTACATTCTCATCAAACTGAACCTCTAAAGCCTTGGAAACTTGCTCTGGTGTAGCAAATCCTTTTTTCACAGACAAAAATCCAAATCTATAAGTAAGATATTCGTTGCCCATCTTAGCCTCCGGTTGCCGTTTCTATGATCCCCGTATATACAAACTCTTTATGAGCAGCTAGTTGTTTTTTGATCTTTTGGTTTTTATGAGCAGCTAGTTGTTTTTTGATCTTTTGGTTTTGTTGCTGGAATACATTTTTTTGAGCTTTTGGTTTTGTTGCCGAATTACATCTTTTCGAGCTTGCAATTTCCTGTTGGGCTTCAATCAGTTTCTCGTTTGCTAAGCGCAAGCGAACCGATATATCCTCCATTTCCTGTTGGGCTTTAATCAGTTTCTCGTTTGATAAGCGCAAGCGAACCGATATATACTCCATCATAACTTTATATAATAATTTTAATAGCTTGTCTGCTTCATGGTCAGAATCAAGCTTATGCTTTGCGGATATGTCAACCGCCAGACAGGTTGTGTGGCCCTCTGCGTGTATAGAGGATGATCTGCTTAACCCATCTATCAGTCTCATTTCACCAAAAACTTCACCCGATTTATCAATGGTGGAGATATGAGCCCCATTTTTTGAAATTTGTATTTTGCCTGAAAGTAGAAAATAAAGCCATTGATCCGTGGCACCTTCTTCAATGATAATTTCTCCGTCCTCATATTGTCTTATTTTGCTCAGTTTCAACAGCCTGGCGAGATCCCTGGTTTCAAAACTCTTTAAAGCCGGGAGTGTGCAAAGCTGCTGAATATTTTTTATATCATCTTTCAAGTATTTCGATTCAATCATGATACTTTTTCCCTCCAAGACCAACACCCGGGCCTTTAGATTTCATATGGTCCCATGTTTATTCCAGGGGCGTAATTATATCGCTCTAAATACTATATCGGCATTACAAAAAAATACTTTAGACGATATCTTTATTGCCGTACAACCAGCTTGTTTGGGGAAAGGGAAGAGTCCGGTATAATTTGAAGATCCTTGATTTGAAATTTTCTTTTTAGAATTTCAATGTTTTGATTGTTCAAACCTCTCATTTTGGAAAGGCTGTGCGGATGAACCTTTAGAGTGATGGCATCATGATTACTTTTTGCAGGCTTGATAGCGGCCGCAGCCCTGTCAAGAAAGATCTCCGAATGAACCAGATGTCCGAAGGCCGGATGATAGGGGCCGGCCAAAATGGTTGATCCTTCTTCGAGATCTTCCGAAGACTGCAGCCCCATGCGGATGACCGGAATTTTATTATTTGTAAACATCAGGTAAAGCTTTTTAACAACAGTTACGCATTGCTTGAGAGGCCAGGGCGCATATTCTCCTTGCTGATACCACGTGGCCAGGGGGCTGTTGGCCAGGACTGCCGTAGGATAAATTCTGACAAAATCAGGGCCCAGGCCGGCAATTCTGCGACCGCTGGCAAGAGCTTTGGCTTCATCGTCACCGGGCAAGCCCACCATCATCTGCAGACCGATTGTATATTTGCGAGCCTTGAGGAGTTCTACCGCTTGTTCGGTGTCAAGAGAGGTGTGCCCGCGGTTTGCAGTGGCCAGCACCTGGTCATTCATAGATTGGACGCCAAGCTCTATGGCTGCCACCGGATATTGTTTGATAGCATCCAGCCTCTGATTGTTGATGGTGTCCGGCCTCGTAGAGAACCTGATGCTGTCGACCCGTCCGTCCTTGACGAACTTGGCGGCTTCGTGAAGCAGACGCTTGATATCATCTGTTTTCAGCCCCAGGAAATTGCCGCCGTAAAAAGCAATCTGAACCGGATGCCGCTGTTTTTTTTTATATTTTAGGAATTCATTGATCCGCAGGTGAAGTTGTTTCATATCCAGCAGATTCTTTTTGGTGCTTGTTATCGTCACCTGGTTACAGAAAATGCAGCGGTGGGGACACCCGTGGTGGGGTAAAAACACAGGAATGATGAATGGTCGATTCATTACACGATTTTATTCGGCTTTTAATAGTTCAAGGGCTTTGCGGGCGGCATCCTGTTCGGCCAGCTTTTTGCTTTTGCCTACTCCTTCAGCATGGATCTGTTGCAATTGCAGCCGCACCTGGAAGGTCTTATCATGATCCGGTCCGCTTTCGTGGATAACAGTATAAAGCGGCATCTCTTGTTGGGTTACCTGGACGAATTCCTGAACCTGGCTTTTGTAATCATAGCTAACCATGGGTGTTGCGCCGGCACTGATTAATGGTGAAAAATGCCTGTCAATGACATTAAATGCGGCTTCAAAACCGCCATCTAAATAAATAGCAGCCATGACGGCTTCAAGGGTGTCAGCTAAAATGGAGTTCTTTTCCCGGCCGTTTGTCTGGATCTCTCCTTTGCCAAGTTGCAGATAGGAACCGAAGTTTAGGCTGCGGGCAATCGCAGCCAGTTGAGTTTCATTCACCAGGTTGGCACGCATTCTGGAAAGATCGCCTTCCTCAGAGTCCGGATAGCGCTGCATGAGCATGTCTCCGATAACAAGGTTTAATACCGCATCACCCAGAAACTCAAGTCGCTCATTATCCCGCATGCCAATATCGGCCTGCTCATTTACAAAAGAGCTATGCCGCAGGGCTTCTGCTAAAAGATTTGCATTTTCAAATTCATAGAAAAGTTCACGCTGCAGCTCAGCACGGTTAGTGTTTAACATTTATATTTCTTTCAAGCTTTTGAAAGTTGAATTCGTAACTTTTTACGAATTCATTATATGCCGACTAGTTTTTCATAAACGGCGTAAGGGATGGAAAGGTTTCCTTTGCCGGACCCCATTTTTATTTCCGGCTTTAAAGAACCGTGAAAGTCAGTGCCGCCAGTCACTAATAAACCATGGCGCTTTGCAATGTCAGTATAGTGAGCGATTTTTTCAGGCGGATGTTCAGGATAATAGACTTCCAGCCCCTTCAGGCCCATTTCCATTAAAGTGACAACAAGATCTTCAAGGATTTTATCATTCTGTGTCTGGATAAGACATGGATGCGCCAGTACCGGAACGCCGCCGGCACTCAGGATAATTTTGATAGCTTTGGCACAGTCAAGCCGGTATTTATCAACATACGCCGGCTTACCTTGGCTTAAGTACCTGTCAAAGGCCTCATTAATAGATTTTACATAACCTTTTTTTATCATGAGCTGTGCAATGTGAGGTCTTCCAAGTTGACTTTCCCCGGCTTCTTTTTGAACCTGGGCTAAGGTAATGTTGAAACCCAGCTCGTTGAGGATCTTTAAAATGCGCGGATTGCGGTTTTTTCTGGCCTGCTGGAGTTCGCCAAGGGTATGATTCAAAAGGGTGTTGTCAGGGTCGATGGAATAGCCCAGAACATGAAAACTTTCCAGATAAGAAAAAGACGGCGGCGGCAGGACGCTGATTTCGACACCGGCTAAAAATTTTAAAGAAGGAGGAATCCCGTGTGCAAGTGCGTCTTTTACCCCGGCCATGGTGTCATGATCGGTAATAGCAATAGCTCCGAGGTTAAGTTGGCGAGCCAGGCGGAGGATTTCTATGGGCGATAGAGTTCCATCTGAAGCGGTAGAGTGTATGTGAAGGTCGACTTTCAGATTTTCTCTATAATCCAAGGGCTTTCTCAAAAGCCTCTTCTTTGGTTTTGCAGTCAATGCATTGAGTGGTTACAGGCCTTGCTTTAAGTCGTTTTATTGAAATATCACAACCGCATTTTTCACATAGTCCGAAAGTCTGGTTTTCAATACGCTCAAGAGCTTTCTTAATTTTTTTGATCAGCTTGCTCTCACGGTCCCTTATCCGCAGCATAAAATTACGGTCAGATTCTAAGGCAGCCCTGTCGGTCGGGTCCGGAAAATTCTCTTTGGGGGCGGTCATGCCTGTGACGGTGTCACCGGCATGGGCTAAAAGCTCTTCCAGGCGGTTAGTTAGAAATTCTTCAAAGTATTTGATATCTTTCTTTTTCATGATCAGACCTTTAGCAGTTACTATATTTCATCTGTTTTTACCGAACCGCTTACATTACATTACAAGAATTGCTATGTAAAGAAAAAAACGTTTGCGTAACGATTATTCCCAAGATGCAAGTCAAGTGATTTCTTTAAAAAATTGCTCCAGACGCCGCATGCTGTTGATGTTATAAATTTTGCAAGGATAATCCTTAGGCAAAATCTTTTTTAATAAACCGGCCAATACCTTGCCCGGGCCGACTTCGACAAAGTATTCCACCCGGTCTTCGATAAGTTTGCATATGGTGTCATACCATTTGACGGGGCTGCACAGTTGTTGGGCCATAAGCGCTTTTATTTCATCGGGATTTTCGACCAAATCGCCCGTAACGTTCATAATAACAGGCCTTTTAGGAGCGATAAACGTAAACGTGTTCAGAAAATCTGTGAACTCATCTTCGGCTCCTTTAATCAAATCGCTGTGCCAGGCTCCGCTCACTTTTAAAGGTATGGCTCGCGCGCGTTGTGATACTGCCAGCGACGCAGCTTGCTTGACCGGATCCGGGGCACCTGTAATCACAATCTGAAGTTCGGCATTGTGGTTGGCCACGGCAATAACACCGTCCTGTTGAGCCTCGGCGACTATCTGTTGAACAGCATCGATGGGCAGCCCGATGATAGCCTGCATCGCTCCTTTATGCTTGGTTGATTCCCGCTGCATTAGCAGGCCTCTTTTAAAGACAAGCCTGAACGTATCCGGTTTTGAAACAACGCCGGATGCACATAGTGCGCTGTATTCGCCGAGGCTGTGTCCGGCGGTGATATCAGGTTTTATGCCCTCTTTTTCAAGGGCGGCAAGACAGGCGAGATTAACAGCGGTGATGGCCGGCTGCAGGTTGACCGTTGCGGTAAGATCTTCGAGGGGCCCATTAAAACACAGCCTTGAGAGGTTAATCTTGGCAATTTCCTCTACCATGTCGAAAATTTCTTTAACAAAATCGTATTCCTGGTAAAAGTCCTGACCCATACCAACAGCCTGAGATCCCTGGCCGGGAAATAAAAACACGGTTTTTTTCAAAACAACCTCCTTTTTTAGTCTTAAAAACTTTGGTCTTTTGGGCTAGGCCAGAGATATCTGGCTCTGCCTTAGAGCTTTGTGTTAAAAATCACAAATTTCAAGCACCCCGCCAAAAAGACGGCGGACAGGCAAATCACAAATCACAAGCACCAAATTTCAAATAAATCACAAATTCCAAGTCTCCCGCCAAAAAGACGGCGGACAGGCAAATTCCAAACAAGGGCTAAAACTATTTTTTTATTCTTTTGTTTGTTATTTGTTTTTTCGGTCATTGGAATTTATTTGTTATTTGTATTTTGTTATTTGGGATTTCCCCTTTTGGTCATTGTTATTTATTTGTAATTTGATGCTTGTTATTTGGGATTTAATTTGCTCCATTTGAGATAGGTGCACCCCTATGGGGTGAAATCAAAGCCGGCTCTTCTGGGCCCGGACTCATTACTCATCCAGGCCAAAAAGTTTTCTTGTAATATCAAGATGATCAAATTTTTCACCCTGGGCTTCATTGCTTTTAAGCAAGCGGGTCGGATCATGCAGGATTTTATTGATCATGGCGTTCGCCATCCTTGTAATAGCCTGGTGATCTTGATCCGACAAATGGCTTAAAGACTGCATGGTTTTTTTGATTTCCGTTTTTGCAATAGAATCCATTTTTTCCCTTAACGCGACGATGGTGGGAACCGCGCCCAGACTCTCATACCACTGCCGGAAATGAATTACAGACTCATCGACGATTCTGGCACCTTTGATCGCTTCGCGGTTGCGCTCTTCAATATTTTCTGCGATGACCCCTTGTAAGTCATCAATATCATAAACATAAGAATTGGTCAGCCGATTTATGGCCGGATCGATATCGCGCGGCACGGCAATATCGATAAAGAAAAGAGGGCGGTTGCGCCGGATGCGCATGACTCCTTTGACTTGGTCGCGGGTGAGAATAAAGTCGGGTGACCCTGTTGAGCTGATGATAATATCCACATGTTGCAGACAATCTATGATTTCTTCAAAGCGAACGGCCTGGCCGTTGAATTTTTGAGCCAGCTGTACCCCGCTCTCAAAAGTTCTGTTGGCAACCAAGATATCACCGGCTTTGTTTCGAAGCAGGTGTTCCACGGCCAATTCAGCCATTTCGCCTGCTCCGATGAGCAGCGCCTTTTTGCCTTCCAGCGAACCGAATATTTTCTTGCCTAATTCGATAGCTGCATAACTTATCGATACGGCATGGTCTCCGATTCCGGTTTCAGAGCGCACACGCTTTGCTACGAAAAAAGCGCGATGCAGCAGTCGGTTTAAAAGAACACCGGAAGTCTTTTTTGAGCCGGCAATATTATAGGCTTCTTTGATTTGTCCCAGGATCTGGGGTTCTCCCACCATCATTGAATCGAGACTGGAGGCGACCATGAAGATATGGCGCACAGCTTCATCGCCGCAGTGGGCATAAAGGGCTTGTTCAAATTTAGCTACCGGCAGTTTTTTGGAAACAGACAGGTACGTTTTGGCGGTTTCAGCAGCTTTGGTTTTGTTACCGGTGGCCAGTAAAATTTCTACCCGGTTGCAGGTGGAAATAACCATCACTTCACTGATTGCCGGTGAGGCTTTAAATGTTTCCAGGGCGGCAAGGGTCTCTTCGTTTGAGAAAGCAAGACATTCCCTGAGCTCTATGGGTGCTGTTTTGTGATTTATGCCTAATAAAACAATCTCATCCATGACGCTTTACCAGCGGGTAAATTCTCCGTGATGCCCCTTTAACAGGAAGTTGACACCAAAAAAAGTAAATAAAACGGCGGCAAAGCCAATTATGGCCATAACTGCCGCTCTGCGCCCGCGCCACCCGGCGATAAGGCGTTGATGGAGCAAAGCAGCATACAAAAGCCAGGTTATACCTGCCCAGACCTCTTTGGGATCCCAGCTCCAGAATTTGCCCCAGACCGATTTGGCATACACAAAACCGGTCACAAGACCTAAAGAGAGCAGGGTAAAACCGGCGATGATACATCCATACCCGGTGGAATCAAGCAGTTCCAAAGAAGGGAGTCGTCTGAAAAAAAAACCGTGATGTTTGGTCTTGATGGCGTGTTCCTGGACGAGATATAAAAACCCCACTCCGCAAGCCAGGGCAAAGGAGGCTTCACCGACAAACACGGCGATAATATGAACAATAAACCAGAGGTTGTTATAAATATTTTCAACCTGCACCGGTTCCTTTGGCAGCCGGAATGCAAGCGCCATGACAAGGGTCAAAAGTGGAGCAGCATATATCCCCAGAATCTTAAGCTTGAATTTATATTGCAAGATCAGAAAAACACCGGCAATGGCCCAGCAGGCCAGTGAAAGCGTTTCGAAAAGGTTTTTAACGGGGATATGGCCGGATTGAATAAACCCGTATGCAAGCGCCATGGTATGCAGCAAAAAACCGGCGGCGAGCAGGTAGTAGCCTGTTTGCTGAAGATAGTTTTTTTGCCAAAAAAGATAGGCAAAATAGCCAACTGTGCTCAGCAGGTAGAAAATGATTGTAATTAGAATAATGCTTTCCAATTATGCCACCATTTGTGCGCGTTTATAACGAGGCTCACTCGTTCATTAATGATTCGAACACGTACCCTTTGCCAAGAATTTTAAACAACAGGGCATTGATATCTTGGTATTGATGCGCTTTGATCATCTCAACAAGACCCCCGTTGATCAGCTGTTCAAAAAGATGCTTATGGGCCTCCGGCCGGTGGTCCCGGCTTAACAGCTTTTTGCGGACAGCACCCATTAATTTTAGAAATTCGGCATATTCGTTTCCGAAAATATTTTCGAGATCATGGCGCAGTTTTTTTGCAAAAGCAGGGCTTTGGCCCGAAGTAGAGATAGCAATGATCAAATCCCCGCGGTTTACAATGGAGGGGAGGATAAAATTGCACACTTCAGGACGATCCGCTACATTGCACAGCATGCCAAGGTCTTCGGCTTTTGCATGAATTTGTCGGTTCAACTTTTGGTTGTCGGTTGCACTGCACACCAGAAACATGCCGGCCAGATCGGAAAATCGGAAAGTTCGATTTTTAATCATGACGGAACCATTATTGGCCAGTTCCTGCAAGTGTGCGCTTGCGGACGGACTGACGACGGTTACATCGGCCCCGCAGTTCAAAAGGGTAATCACCTTGCGAGTGCCGACGGAGCCCCCTCCCACCACTAAACAATTACGATTTTGTATGTCAAGACAGATTGGATAATAACGCATGCAACCTCAGAAGAAACAATGAAACCAGACCAAGTTTTCCCTGGCCCCCAAACAGCATTTTCATATCAAATTCATATCAAAATAGCCACCCTAATCAAAAAACACAAGCAATATTCACGACATAATCATTGTAATATTGCATTATTGCCCTTGCCGGTCCACCGGATTTCATCTTTCTTTTTTGCCGCCTTTTTAATTCAGTTAACAGCAGCATTCATTTTCGATGGCTCGGGCCATCCCGGTTAAATGGCTATTAGATTTAACGGGGCGGCGGGTCCGCCACAACGCATACAAACGCCCCTGAGAGCCGCCGCATGCCTTTTTCCTTTTTTCCGCTGACGCTTCCGATCTCTTTTGATTCAGCACGGCCGACACACCAAACGTTGTTCAGTATTTTTACGCACACCTCACCGGGTTCATCGAAAGAAAAACATTGCATTGCCGCAAAGAACCTTGTAATATATTCATAAAAAGAATAAAACAACCTTGTATTTTCTGCGTTTTTGCTGAAAATACAAACAAGTGACATATAGAGAGGAGTGCATCCGTGTTGAAACGGAAAATCGATCAGAAATTAAAGCAATGGAAACAGAGTAGATCACGCCGCCCTCTACTGATTCGAGGGGCACGCCAGGTTGGTAAAACCTATTCCGTAACTCAACTTGGGAAGCAACAGTTTGCAAATTGTGTGACCGTCAATTTTGAAGAACGTCCTGAATTGGCAAGGTGCTTTGATACGTTAATCGTGGATGACATTTTAGAAAGAATCGCTGTTCTGAACGATTCTGATATTAGGCCCGGTGAAACTCTGCTATTTTTGGATGAAAT
>PVMK01127279.1_pt1 | contig 24878 bp, 22 predicted proteins | sample 1853481 | NCBI WGS metagenome assembly PVMK01 (sample SAMN08533507, study PRJNA380276) | Marine sediment metagenome, whole genome shotgun sequencing project.
TATCGCGGCGAGAAGAACTCAAACTGGGAGGGCGGCTACCGAGTGCCGATGATGGTTAGGTGGCCTGCCAAGATCGAGGCCGGTCAAATATCGAATGAAATCATTGCCATGATGGACTGGATGCCCACGCTACTCGCGGCCGCCGGAAACGATAAAATCAAGGAGAAACTGAAGAGCGGTACTACCATCGGTGGCAAGAAATACTAGGTCCATCTCGATGGGTATAACTTCCTGCCTTATTTTACCGGCGCTACCGACAAGGGACCGCGCAACGAATTTGTCTATACATCCGACACCGGCGATATCGTCGGCTATCGCATGGGCGACTATAAAATGGTCTTCAAGGAGCAGCGCGCACACGGCTTACAGGTCTGGCAAGACCCCTATGTGACGCTGCGTATGCCCAAGGTATTCAACCTGAGAATGGATCCATTTGAGCGCATGGACCACGAAGGTTCGGGATACGACCAGTGGATGGGTGAGCATTTCTTTTTGATTGCGCCAGCGATGGCCGAGGTTTTCAAATTCAAGGCAACCTTCGAGGAGTTCCCCCAGCGGCAAAAACCGGGATCCTTTGTTCCATGAAATTTAGAAAATCAGACCACCGGGGGGAGTGATGGCCTCACACAAACCCGCTAATGCGCAAAGCAACCACTTGTACATTCCTTACAGCGACCCTTACCCATAACGCGAATGCGACCATGCGGCCAGTCGATGTCCGTCAAAAGAAGATCCCGCACATCCCCTGCGCGCAAGCCCAATCGGACCAGCAGAAGAATGATCGCGCGATCACGCGAACCCGCCGTACAGTTTGGATCACAGACCGCAATGAGTCGCTCGATATCGGCAGCATCAATATAACGCGGTAGGGAAGCGAGCTGCCACCTGGCGATGCCGGGAACTGCCGCGACGAGATCCGGCGAACAGTGGCCGTAGACCGCCAGAAAGCGTAGAAACATCCGCACTGCGTTCACGGTAGAGCGGGTGCGAGCCGCTCCATGCCGACTCGATACAGCAAGGATAAAACCCCGCACCTGGCTAGCGTCGTAAGCGCTGGTATCGTCCCCCAACTTTGCCAGAAACTCCTGTACCAGCGGCAGGTAATTGGCCAGTGTGCCCTCTGTAATGCCACGGTGTTGGCGCATCCAGTTGCGAAATTGTTTGGCCAACGGCGCCATGGGCACAGGTTCAATGACCTTGAAAGCCGTGCGAACACGTACAGGTAGGAAGATGCCGCGCAAAGCTGTCGATCAGTTCATCACAGAGCGGTTCAATGGGCACTGCGTTTTCCGAAACCCAATACCCGAAATGGGCTGCTGCTCTGAGTATCAGCTTGCCCCTAACAGTGAGTACCGCGCGCTGATCACCCCCGCCCAACGGGGTAAGGGACGAAAACCCCAAACATCCGACTCCCCGGTAGATCGGACGCCCATAGAGCGCCATGCCGCCATGACGTGGGCACAGCGGTTAAAACGGGTATTCAATATCGACATCGAAACCTGCCAGGACTGCGGCGGTGCTATGAAGGTCATTGCCTGCATCGAAGATCCCGAAGTGATCAAGAAGATACTCACCCATCTGCAGTGGAACACCAAGGCCACTGCACACAGCCCACTGCCTGAACCGCGGGCACCGCCGATCTCTGATCTTTTCGATACCCTTTAAGGGCGCTGATTTCACAGTGCAGATGCTATTTTTCGAGATGGCAGTGATCCGTTTGGGCTGTCTGTGGGGAACAACTGGAATTCAGGCTGCAACGGCCCATATCACGCCATAATCCAGCGCTACAGCCACCAAATTTCTGTCAAATTGCCACGCATCGGGGTTCAGTACCAGTTGAAGCCAACACCAATAGGTTGGAAATCCATCGATTAGGGGGTTTATACTTCCTAAACGCTGGGGCAACGTCGATACTTTCATTATCGCCAGATTGACCGGCGGCAGAACACACGCCATGGACTTGTCTCAGCTCAGCGCCACCGGATATTTCAACTATGTTGACGGCTTGAATGAGGACCTGGTGCTGGCGCAGAATCTGGACTTGTCTATGTTCCCGGCCATCGGCGATACAGCTCAAAACCATGGTGATACCGATCCGGGTGTATTTGGAGCCCAGGTCATGGTCGGGGCGATAGTGGCCGATCAGCAAAGTGCGACGATTGCGCAGGGGTGCAACAAGGTCGGGCTGGGTAAGGTGACCTTCGGCACGTCGGGTACGATTGATATCAATACCGGCGCTGACCTGAAGCTGGCCAGCGGCGCGTATCCATTGGTATTGCGCAATCAGGGAGACAACATTGAATTCCTGCTTGAAGGCATGGTGATCACAGCGGGGGCTATGTTCGACTGGCTTGCGGGCGGATTGGAACTTGTCAAAAATCCGCAGGAAACGGCGGCCATCGCGGCCAGCGTCCCGGACAGTGGTGGCGTGTTTGTGCTGCCAGCCCTGCAGGGACTGGGTACGCCCTATGACAAGCCAGAACAGCGCGCTGTTATTGGCGGTTTGTCCCGTGCCGTTACCAAAGGCCATGTGGTGCGCGCTGCATTGGAAGGTGTTGCCTCGCGCGTCCGTGAAGCGCTCGACCAGATTTATGTTGATGCCCCGGAACTGGTGCGCCCACTAAGCCTGCGGGTAGATGGCGGTGCCACGCGGAATGACCTGTTGATGCAAATCCAGGCGGATATTCTGGGGCTTCCGGTTGAACGCCATGCGGTGGCAGAAGCAACCGCACTGGGGGCAGCCATCTGTGCCGGCGAGACGGCGGGCATGTGGGATGCCGAAATGGGCGCCAGCCTACGCCGGACCGACAGGATATTTGAACCGCAATGGTCAGATGACCAGCGCGAATCTTTCTTCGATAACTGGCGCAAGGCAACAGCGAGTACCCCCTGAAGAGGCGTTATTGCGGCTACTGCGTGTGACTTGAGACTGTTTTTGTTGTAAGGCACCGGCGAAATCCTTAGCGTGTCATTTCGCCCCCTACCGGAACTGACCCTACAATTGGCACCCGTGCTGATTTGGCCTTGTGGTTGTGGATTCGCTTCCTGCCAAAAGACGCATGTCTCAGGCGGTGCCCGGGACGGTGGCGTCAGTTACTTATCGGGGTAAATCGGGGTTCCTTGATGCCGATAACGGCAAGGCTATATTTTGCATGGGTACGTTTCCACGTACTATAAAAACTGGTTTTTTGGGATTGATTTGAAGTCTACAATCTCTCCACCGTACTGGGAGACAAACTGCACTGCATCCTCTTTCTTGCCAAAGGGCACGATTTCCTGTGCCCCCATGCCTCCTGTGCGACTACTGTTAACGACATACCAGGCCTTATAGCCGTCTACCCAGGTACCGGCTTCCGGACTGTCCCAACTGGCTATTCCGATGTCGGTTACATAGATCGCGGCAATATTTTTTGCTTCACCGGGAAGTACGGTAAACGCAATGGTGTCGCGCACGGAGGTAAACCAAAGGGGTTCATTCTGGTCACTAAGAATGATCTGGCCTTTTGGCCCCTTGTGCTCTACCACAGTCATCTGGCAAAAATAGCCAATGGAGTCACGGGAAAGTTCCTGGGGCAGTGGAATGGCCACGGGTACGGTCTCGCTACAGGACAGTATTACGATCAGGGGCAGGAAAAAAGGGAGTCTGAAAAGGGTGTTCATTATAACTCCCTGCGTTGGAACACAGCTATGGTTGCCAATAGTGGCACAGCAATCCAGGCGGCGAGTAATGATAACAACAAGGGTATACCAAAGCCCGCCCTGGCTGCGACACCGGCAATACCGGCAGCTTGTCCTACTGTGTCGAAAGCGGTGAGGTTCAGTATTCGGTAAGTGTCGGTGGGGCTTGCCAGCATGAGGGCCGAAAACAGCGTCTGGCTGATTTTTTGCTCCTGATCTGCGAGTAGCACAGCCAGTAATCCCAGATCGTAAAGAACCACGAACAGTAGCCACAGCACCACTGCGGCACCGGCGGCGGTGCTGCGCTCGCGCACCAGAACACTCACCAGGTAGCCAAGCGCTATGAATACAGCGCCCAGCAGGAGTGAACTTGCCATCATAGTGAGATAGGCCTGCCAGCCGGCAACCTCGCTTTCCGTCGATAGTATCGTCACCACTGCAGCGCCACCATAGCCAATGATAATCGCCGCGGCCAGGATCGTCATGTGACCGAAAAATTTCCCCATTACTACCTGCCAGCGGGACACAGGGTAGGTCAGTAGCAGCAACATGGTACCGCGCTCGAATTCCCCCACCAGCGCATCAAAAGACAACATAAGGGCGATTAGTGGCAACAAGTAGACGCTCAAACTGGCCAGGCTGACAACACTGACTGCAAGAGCGCCGGCACGGGTCGTGCCACCGGGGGCTGATCCGACCAGTAACAGGGTCAGGGCCATTGTTCCGAACAAGAGAATGGCTGCGGCTACCCAGCGGTTACGCAGTCCATCGAGAAACTCATTTACTGCCAGTAAGACTATCGCTCTCATTATGGCCCGGTATTTTCCATGTAGTGGTTATAGATTTCATCCAACCTGGGGGGAACAATGCTCATGTCTACCACCATATCCCCCAAAGACGCGATGCGCCGAACCAGTTCCATCTTACTCGACCCGAGGCAGAGCAAGTCGATATCGTCCCCGTGAATGTTGTGCACTTCGCCGGCTGACGACATTCGCCCGGCCAACTCACTCGCGCTGCCGGGCTTCGCCTGCAGCTGCACAAAAATCGGTAGTTCGGTGCGCCGCAATAATTCCGCTATGGTGCCACAGGCCAACAGCGCCCCGTTCTTCAAAATGGCAATGCGGTCCGCCCGTGCCTCGACCTCGTTCAGGGAGTGGGAGGATATCAGTGAAGTGGTGCCCGAACGGCTCAAGGTATCAATCAACTCGTAAAACTGCATGCGCAGGGATGGGTCCAGGCCACTGGTCGGCTCATCCAGGAACAGCAGTAGGGGATTTCCCAGCATCGCCTGGGCGAGCCCAAGACGTTGTCGCATACCCTTGGAATAAGTGCTGACCCGTCGACCCGCAGCCTCTTCCAGCCCGACCCTGGCGAGAATATCGGTATACTGCGCCTCCGCCACCCCCTTAAGTCCCGCGTAGAAAGCCAGCACTTCCCTTCCTTTCATGGCGCTGTGGAACGCAACGCTTTCGGGAACATAACCCAGTGCCTGGCGTTGCGCTGTGGAAGCAGATGCCGGGTCGCTGCCCAGAACCTGCACCTGTCCGCTGCTGGGCCTGGTCAGTCCCAGCATTAACTTCATCAGGGTTGTCTTGCCGGCACCATTGTGGCCTATCATGACCAGGCGCTCGCCCGCGTGCACAGTGAGATCGATATTGTGTACAACAGTTTTTTTCCCGTAGCGTTTACTGACGCCGGTGAGTTCGATGACATTCACAGTGGAGCTGTTTTTATCCATCTTCCAAATACTCACTTTGTTGAAACGACATAAGTGGTGCGCTATCGCTCACCCCACCCGGATGCAATGAGGGAAACTCCGATTGCGCCCATCGCAGCACTTGCATCGCTGGACTGTTCAGCAGCAGTTTGGCCAGGGGGTGGCGCCATACCAACTGGTCGACCATATCATTGGGGCGGTAGGGTTGATCGGCAATGCCGTCATCATCCAGATCGAAGGCCGGATTGTCGCTCCAGAAGTTTCCGCGGCCATTTAGCGACCATTCAACATAGCGCGTGCCGACATACTTCACTTGAGTCTGGTTTGCAATAAATGCATTGCCATAAACATCGTTGCCCTCGGAACCAGCGGTAAAGTGAATACCAATATTGCAGTTGGCAAAGGTGTTATTGCCTATGTGGTTGAAGTTGGCGTTATAAATAAAAAAACATTTCTCGGCACCGCTGATCCGGTTGCCGGTGATTTTGGATTCGTTGGTAAAGTTCAAAAAAAGCCCCCTGTCCCGGTCGCCGTTCGAAATATTATTGTGGATTTCGAGTTTGTTGGAATACATCAGGGCGTAACCCACATGGTTGCCGTTGGATTGGTTGCCCGCCACGGTGCTGTCGTGGGTGTACATATAGTGCACGGCAAAGCGTAAATCATGCATGATATTATTTCGAAAGACATTGTCCCGGCTGGTGGTTACGAATATACCATCGCGGCCAAAGCTGATGTCATTATCCTCAACCACAGAACCCGGCGTATTCCACAATTGCACACCGTTGCCCCTGTCGTTCACATGCGGATTTTTACTGCCGATGATGACATTGCCCCGCACCCGGGCGTTTTCCGGTCCCTTCAGATAGACGCCGATAAGATTGCCGGTCAGTCGGTTGTTCTGTACCAGGGCGCGGTCACCCTCGGGGGTTACGAAGATGCCCGCATCCTCGGTTGCCAGGCTGTCCCCGGAATTGCGTATCGTCAGGCCCCGTACTGTGATATCCGGTGCCGCAATCGATACAACCCGCCCCGTGCCCTGCCCGTCAATAATGCCATCATTATTTCCCAACAGCGCAAGGGGTCGGTCGATAACGACTGGGCCGCTGTATACGCCCGCTCGCAATATCAGGGTGTCCCCTGGACTTGCCTGATTAATGGCGTCCTGCAGGGACGCGCCAGCTTCGATTTCCAGAGTCCTGGCATGTGCAAAAATGGAGCAGTTCAGTACCAGAAAAGCAAGCACCCCGGGCAGCACAGGGCTGGCCGGGGGGCTTGTTGGTCTCGAACTTCCTGGTTTCGAAATAGCCCGGTGCATTAAATGCCTTAGGACGCTTCCACCAGCATGCGACCACGCATCTCCATATGCAGTGCATGACAGAACCACTGACAGTAATACCAGTGCACCCCGGGGCGGTCAGCCTTGAAGGTTATCGATGATGTGGCCTGGGGGCCGACTTCCATTGCCACGCCGTAGTTCGCCAGGGTAAAGCCGTGGGTGAGATCGTCGATCTGGTCGTTGTTGCTGACATAGACAGTGACCTCGTCGCCCTGCTTGACCTTGAAATCTGTCATGCTGAAGTTGGGCGCCGCCGACCACATATAAACCCGCACCTTATTACCATCGCGTATCACTTTGGAATCCTGGTACAGGGTCACACCATCCTTTTTCGCCTGGGCCGTGGCTTCCGCCCACATGGGGTCATCCTTGGTCCACAGGGAGTTGGGATTAACGATATCAGTGCGAACGATGATGCAGTCGTGTGGCTCGGCGAAGGTTGGGCCGTCGTGCACAATTTCCATCTTCTTGCCGGATATATCGATCAGTTGCTCGTTCTCAGGCTTTAAGGGTCCCACGTTGATGAACCGGTCCTTGGAGAACTTGTTCAGTGATACCAGCCACTGGCCATCGGCCTCTTTGGTCTCGCCCATGGAACTGTGGTTGTGACCGGGCTGGTATTGCACGTCAATTTTCTCCAGAATCGGATTGACATCTTTTCCGGCATAGGCATCCACCGCCTTCTGGATATTCCACTTGACCACCTGGCTGTCCAAAAACAGGGTGGTAAAGGCGTTGCCTTCGCCATCGAAGGCCGTGTGCAACGGTCCCAGACCCAACTCGGGCTCGGCCGCAATCACATCGCGGGGCTTTATTTTGTCGTTGAAAAGATCCGGCAGGCGGGTCACATCAATCACAGACGCGGTGGGTGACAGTTTGCCACTAATGACGACATGGCGGCCATCCGGTGCCGTATTACAGCCGTGCGGGCTGTTGGAAATTGGGACATAGCGGGTGTAGGGAGAACCCTTGCGGCCATCGAGAACCGGCACACCGCCAATGGTCTTGAAATCGCCCTTCCTGACACCTTCCTCAATGCGCTTGATGTCAAAAATCACCGCCCAATCTTGTTCCGCAGACACCATTTCGGCCAGGGTTACGCCGCCTTCAGAGTTGTAGCAGGTAGAAAAGGCATAGAGCCCCTGATAATCCGCATCGCAGTTATCCAGGTTGCCATCCACCATCACCTGCCAGGCCACTTTCATTGCGTCGCCATCGATGGCGGTGAATATTGCGTGGTACTTGCTGGGGTCGTCGAGATCCCGACCATCGTTTGGAAGGGGCACCCTGTGCTCACCGTTGGCAAAGATATAACCCGTGCGCGGATACTTCTGCGGGCGCAGGCCGTGGATATCAGACGCGTTTGGAATCTCGATGATTTTATCGCATTTCATGACATCGCAGCGCACCCGGGCCACACGGGTGTTGGCCTTGTCGTTCATAAACAGGTAGCGGCCGTCATAGGTGCCATCGGTGAAAGACATATGGGGGTGGTGAAGGTCGCCGTTCTGCCAGATCTCTCCCTTGTCCGCCAGGAATTTCGTCGTTTCGGGAAGCAGGCCGTCCTTATGAATCTTGATACTTTCATTGGTTGAGCCCCAGCCCGTAGCACTGCAGCGATTGAAAACGGGTATCCGCATGAGTTCGCGCATGGAGGGCATGCCCATGATCCGCATCTCACCGGCCTGGCCACTACTCCAGAAACCGTAGTAATCGTCCAGATCGCCCGGCGCAACAGTGCCTCTGGCGGAGGCCGCAGCGGCTGTATTTGGCGCCAACATAGCGCCGCCGGCGACGCCGGCAAGGCTACCCGCGCCAGCCAGGGCGACCAGCTTCGCGGAGCCGCCCAATAGTTCCCGTCGTTGGATGTCTACCGCTTTTTCATCATCTTTGTTTTCGTCTTTCTTGGACATAACGTTTCTCCTTGGGTTTATCGTCTGTCAGTGCTCCGCCGGAGCAAATTCCTACTCGGAGACGGCAATAATATCCGCCGCTTCCCTTACTTTAGCTTTGACGCTCTCCAATCGTTTGGCCGCGCCCGATTTGTTCTCAGCAGTCTGCCTGCTGGGCCGCTCCCGCTTCAGGCGTTTTTGAATAAGCACCGGGCAGGCGTGTTCATCGACATACACCACCTGGCAATGTAAGCAGTAAAGGCATTCATTGACATTGATGTTGCCCTCTTTGTGGATAGCCTGAACCATACACTCCTGGGAACAACGTTGACAGGGTGTGCCGCATTCTTTGTAGCGCTTTAACCATTCGAACATGCGTAAGCGGCCGGGAATCGCAAGGGCTGCACCCAGGGGGCAGAGGTATCGGCAATAGAACCGCTCGATAAAAAGCCCGGGCAAGAGCATACCCAGGGCAAACAACACATAGGGCCAGCCGCGCTGAAACTTGAGGATAATAGCTGTTTTGAATGGCTCGACTTCGGCGAGGCGCTCCGCCCACTCCAGTGAATGCAGGGACAAACCGAAGAGGGCGAGGAAAATCAGGTATTTTAGTGCCCACAGACGTTCATGTAACCCCCAGGGCAAGCTTACCTGGGGAATTTTTACAAACTTGGCGAGACGGTTCATCAACTCCTGCAGTGCGCCGAAGGGGCACAACCACCCGCAGAATGCCCCCCGACCCCAGAACAACAGGGACGTCGCAACTGAGCCCCACAGTACAAATATAAGGGGCTCCATCAGGAAGTAACTCCAGTCAAAACCCGATACCACCGCATTTAGCACAGCGAGTATATTCACCACAGACAATTGGGCATTGGCATACCAACCAATTCCGAACAGGGTGAAGACCAGAAAGCCCACTCGCACCCGATCGGTTAGCACGGGCCGCCTGACCAGCCAGTTCTGGAAAAAGAAGATCAGTGTCAAAACGCCAAGAGCAGCCAGCAGCACCGCGACCTGGGGCAGTTTATTCAGCCACATTCTTTTCCACAGAGGTGCATCTTCCGCGGCTGCTTCAGCCTCCAGCCAGGCGATAAACCCCGGGGAGGGGACAACTTCGGGTTCTGTGAAATTGAGATACTTGCTCGGCGGGGTGTAGAGCAATTCGAAGTTCAAGAATGACTTGCGAGTGGGCCCGGTCAGGCGCCCCACCAGCAGTTCCAACTGCCACGGAAGCGCACCATCGAAGCCCTGGTCTGTGGGCAGGATGAACAGATCGACATCCTTGAGTTTTGGTGCCCCTTCAGCGGCTATCCTGCCCAGGCGCTTGTGCTCATAGTCGTGCAGGCGTATCAGGTTATCCCCTTGCACGAGTTGGAAGCGGTCGAAAATACCACCTCGTACATACCCCGAGCCCTTGAAGGAATATCGCCCATCTCCAGCCAGGATTATCGCATGCTGGCCGGGCTCCAGACGCTTGAGCAGGTTAGTGTATTCTGCTTCGCCCAACAGGCTGCGGCCAATAACAGGAATGGAAACCACTGCGGCATAGAGTTCTATAAATACCTCATCCTGTGGCCCCTCCTCAGGTACCCTGGCAGCCTGCTCATCACCGGATTCCTCGAAGGCCGAGTTGACCTGCCCCAGGGTTAGTTTCAGTACCGCCACCGAGGAGTCATCAAGCAGCGTCTGCCAGCTTTCAACGCCGGTTATTGCGGGGTTTACACTGGCCGTGGGGCCGCTATGCTTACGTTTCGGCGTCAGTCCGCCGAGGCGGTGGGCGCGGGCAACCTGAATAGCGCTGCGCCGGATGTTATCATCCATCACCATAACCGTGACGGTCGCCCCGGTGACCACATCCACTTTCGGTGCCCCCAATTCACCTCGCACCATCTTGCCGATGTCCAGGCCGACGTAGTTATCGAGAACCGCAACAATACGTTTTTCCGGGATACCGATTAAGACAATGGGTTCGTGGTGCTTGACCAGTAATACCTTGCGGATGACACCCGCCAGATCGATAGCGACCAACTGATGAATGGGCTTGCCGGAATAGCCAGTGGTATTGACATAGTCACTGGTGAGATACACGAAGCCGAGTTGCTCCTTATCCCTGAACACAGCTACCACCGGTGGCTCACCTTCCGCCTCGCCGAGACGAGTGGCTTCGGCAAACAATTCCCGGGGGTCAATACCGGGCAGGAAGCGGGACAGCTCCGATTCGGCAAAGGCCTGACGGGCAAACATGAGTTGCACAAGCAGCAGGACGCCGCCCAGTGTCAAGGCAGCCGCTACGACTCGCAAGTTCATCTGCGAATTACAGATAATGTGCCTCTACTGTCATTCACCGGACAACACCTTATCTGGTGTGGCTTTCGTATTGAATGCAACTGGCTCGTCCACGTTGCATCGGGACATAGTGTAAAGTGCCATATCACTGTAGAACATTACCGGTGTCATCACAACATACGAAAGACGCCCAAAGTAGCAATCATGGTGGGAGACTCCCCTTATGCAGAGGATAAACATCCAGTCAGTTGCGCAGTTGCTGTCAGTGGCGAGACTGGCTGCGCAGGAAGCGGCACAGAATTACGCACACCTCGCCAGCGCCATGCGCGATTACGCCAGTGAATCCTGTGCCGCCACCTTCGATCAGATGGCCGAGCGGGAGATCGAGCACGAAAAGCTCATTGTCGCATGGACCAAAGCGGAAGGTATCCCGCTCGACCCGGACGTTACATCCATTGACTGGGAGGATCCAAACGTGGGGACCGAATACGATGCAGCGGCCAGAGACCCCATACGCAGCACACCGTACCGCGTTCTGTCCTACGTGGCGCACAATGAGGAACACGCTTTTCGCTTCTTCAGCCACGTGGCCGCCAACACTGATGATGAGACGGTTCGCGAATACGCTGAAGTCCTGGCTCAGGAGGAACTTGGGCATGCCGCATGGGTACGGTCGATGCGCCGCCGAGCGTGGCACGCCGAGCGCCTGGCGCACCCCGATGAGCCAGTGATCAAACCCGGCGTCGTTGAATCCATGGCCGATTTCCTGGCGATTACGGCAAGCCTGGAACGCTGTGTTCGTGCCAATCTGGCGGCTCTACTCAGTGACTACCCGCAGATGGAACAGATTCTCGCACACAGTGAGATTATCCGCGGGCATATTGAAGCTCTTGCAAAGGATTCCGACACAGGCCCTCACACCGTTTTCAGTTCCATTGATGCGATCCAGACCTACGGCAAAACGATCGAGGGCCTGACCGGCAACAGGGAAGGATTACTGCGCCGCCTGTACAGCGATAGCGATCGCTGCGCCATGTACTACGATGCACTTGTTAGGAGCACCCGGGAGGAGGCGATCATGCTACAGGCGCAGCGTTTTAGCATCTCGGCTTTGGAGCGCATAGAATTGCTGCGGGAGGCCATGGGCCGACTGGTACCGGACAAGTGATACTACAGCTTGAACCTGTGGGTGAGTTCGTAATTCATTCATATATTCAAGCACTTAGTTCACCCTCAAGAATTCATCATACAACCCGACACACTCGACGAACCCGTCGCCAGTCATACACCCCAAGACCTTGCAGGGCATCATTAGCGTCGAGTCGCCAGGTTCGTCGGGTAGAACTGGAGTTTATACCCCCGGGGTAGACCCCATACTTGTATTGGCATCTTGCAATATATCTGCCCGGGGAATTTTGGAAATTCACATAAAGGCCAGACTCTAATTTTCTCACATCACTTTCGACAGATATCCGAGGTGCTGCGTCTTATTTTAGTTTTGCCATCAGCGCCAGGTCAAAACAAATTGTCGAGGAAAAATATTCTATTGAGCTGGAATATTTTAATTATTCGTTCCCGAAAACCAGCTGATAAAAGTCGGGGCAGCAACAAGTTAACTCGTCGACTCCCCGCCCTGTGCATGGCGATAGTAATTCAGGTAGCAATGGGTAGTTCAAATAATCCTGGGCAGTGCTTTTGCCACCGGTACTTGTTGATGAGAAAATTTAAGTCCGTCAGGCAGGCGCAGCGGTTTCTGGGTGCCCATGCATCAGTCACCAACCGATTCAATCTGGGAAGACATCTAGTATCTGCTGAACACTATCGAAATCTCAGGATAAGTGCGTTCAATGAATGGGGTAGAGCAGTGGCCTGACGGTGGACGCTGGATTGTTGTTATCTGATAGATTTAACTTGCCAAAACCTTTCCTGGGCCTCGCCTTGTTTATTTGTCAAAACCTTATCGGGACCTCAGGGTGAGTGCGTTCAGTGAGTGGAGTAGGGCGGTGGCCTGAACGCCCAGGCCAGATTCCTTGGATTTTTGTCAGTTAACTTGTCGATAGCCTATGAAATATTGCGGAAACGACTACAATTGGAATTCAGCAGAGCGTCTCGCCGGTTTGTCCCTATCACAATACCTGGCGATGGCGAGGACTTCTTGCTGATCTTCCCGTCGTACGGGCCTACAAGCAGAGATTTCTGCAGGGTCTGGATGAGGGGAGGTGCTACTAAAATCCATTTATGAGAAGTTGCCCCATGAAATTTTTAACAGTATTGACAACAACTTGCTTACTGATGATGACCCAGACCAGCGTATATGCAGACCCGGATGATCGTCAGGACAGAAGGCAGGAGCGCGGCAGATCGGACGAGCGACAGGATAAAAGAGATTGCCGCCAGGAAGAGGGGCGTGTTGGCAAGGACAAACGCGATTGCAAGCAGGAAGAAGTCCGCGATGGTGTAAGAGGAAATCAAGGTGAGCGGGTTGGTGATAACGACAACGATAACAATGGTTGAGGTAATGTTATGACCCACATCAGGAGCACTGCCAGTGCTCTGCTGGCCGCCGCTCTCGTTGCAATCTGCTGTTTGACATTGACCCAGCAAGCCCTGGCTGACGGCTTGCGGGTTGACGATCGCATGGACTCGAGACAGGATCGTCGTGGTGATCGCAGAGAAAATGCTGGCGATGGCGTAGAGGATCGGGTCGACCATAGACAAGATCGACGTGATTGCGTTGGCGAAGGAGTCGACTGCCGCTCAGACAATCGCGAGGATAAACGCGATGACCGTCGCGATCGAACTGAAGATCGCTCCGATGATCGGTCAGAACGAGTGGACGAGCGTTTCTAGCGTGGGTGCAATGATGAAAAATTGCCTGGTTTTAGTTGTCAGCAGCGTGTTCCTCACTACTGTATTGGCTGTGACGGCGCACATCGCAGTGGAGACCAGGCAGGGCAAGACACACCAGGTCAGAATCAGTTATGTGCCCCCAAAGAATCCAGCACATCAACAGGTATACGAGATACTGAAGGAGCGTCAATCGCTCGAAAAATTGCAGGAATTTCTCAGCCCTTACCAACTTCAATGGACATTGAACATCTCCTTGGCCGAGTGTGACGGAGAGGCCGATGCCATGTATTCGGATGACACGATAACGATTTGCTATGAATATATTGAAGAACTGCGTAAGTACATGCCCGCGAAGACCACGCCGGCTGGAATAGATCCTATCGATACCCTGGTAGGACCCTTTGTTGACACCGTTCTACACGAGTTTGCCCACGCTTTGTTTGATTATCTCGATGTTCCGGTACTTGGACGTGAAGAAGAATGGTTTTGATTACCACTTATATCATGATCCCGGCGCACCGCCAGCTTTCGGTTCCGAGGCATACAGCACCGGTTTTCAGCAGGTAGTTGAATGGAGCGGCTTGCTTGATCCCAGCGACGGCGTCATGATCGATATCAGCCCAGCATCTCGCGGCAACAATATCCTCGGGACCAACGATGGTAATGGCCGCGACTTAAATCCGGTCACCGGGTTGCCTTATGAACCTCAGTTTGTGCCCGCAGGTGATTACTATCGTAGCCTGGCGGAGTTCTGGGCCGACGGTCCCGATTCGGAGACGCCTCCTGGACATTGGTTTACCTTAGCCAACTACGTAATGGACGAACTCCAGGAAAAACGTTTTGGGGGTGAAGGTGAGATACTCGATAACCTGGAATACGATGTAAAAACCTACTTGACACTGGGTGGTACGGTGCACGATTCAGCGATTGCCGCCTGGGGTGTAAAGGGCTGGTATGACTACATTCGACCCGTTTCCGCGATACGCTACATGTGCGATTTGGGACAATCTTCAGATTCCGGGGCACCGAGCTATGATCCCAACGGTATCGGGCTTAACCCCGGCTGGATTGAGCTGATCACCGAAACCACTGCGGAACCCGGTGGCATACACGAACACCTGGCCGGTGAAAGCGGAGAAAATATCGACAGGGTTGCCGTTAGGGCCTGGCGGGGTCCGGACTATATTGATGATCCTGATACCACTGCCGCAGGGGTTGGCTGGATTCTGTGTGAGAACTGGTGGCCATACCAGCGGCCCTCGTTCGTCACGCCGCCGTTTGCCGGATATGTGTCCGGTCACAGCACTTTCAGCCGTGCAGCGGCAGAGGTCATGACCCGGATCACCAACGATGAATTCTTCCCTGGCGGTATGGGTACTTTCGTGGCCCCGGCGAATGAATTTCTCGTCTTCGAGGATGGTCCATCCGTTGATATCACTCTACAGTGGGCGACCTACCGTGATGCATCGGATGAGACCAGTATTTCGCGTATCTACGGTGGTATCCATCCCACTGCGGACGATATTCCGGGTCGTTTGATGGGCGCTGAGATTGGCCCAGATGCCTATGACCATGCACAATTATTTTTCTCGGGTGATTTGAGTATTCTCCCAACCGTAACCATTACCACGTCGGTTGACGGTGAAACGTTCGAACCTGGGGAAATATTAGAGCTTTCGGCCACTGCATTGGATTCTGAGAATGGGGATCTGTCTGCAATGATCATGTGGACTTCGTCCCAGGATGGCTTACTCGGAACCGGCAGCTCCCTGGCAATTGATACCAGTACTTTGTCTACTGGCACCCATACGATTATTGCTGCGGTTACAGACAGCAAGGGTCAGACCAATGAGGTTCACTTTCAAATTGCCATTGGCAACCAGTTACCGACACTGACCATTCACTCACCCACCTATGACACGCGCGTGGATGAGGGAGCAGAAATTATTTTGTTTGCTTCCGCTGGAGATTTCGAAGATGGGGATATATCCGATTTGATCGACTGGACTTCGGATGTAGACGGTCTAATTGGCACCGGAGGCTCCCTGAATATCGTGACCCTATCGCCAGGAGAACACACGATCACTGCATCTGTGGTTGATAGCGATACCAACATGATCTCCGCATCTACATTCGTGACAGTTTACGGTTTCGTGGATGTAGAGCCCGATGAGATTGTGTTGACTTCCAGTGCGAGTCTAGATGGATTTGTCGCGGAATCCTCGGAAACCAGTAACTCAGGCGGTATAGCTCGATCGGACCTTGTGGGCGGCGGTGCACTGCGTATCGGTGACTTCAACGGTGACAGGCAGGTAAAATTGATCACATCCTTCGATGTCGATGTGCCGGATGGCAGTAATATTACATCCGCGACCTTAAAGCTGCGTCGTGGAGCCAAAATTCGTGAAAATCCATTCCCAATTCTGGGCCCCTGCTACGTCGATGTCCACGAAAGCGGATTTGGCGGTGATGTAGGTTTGGAGGCCAGTGACTTCGAAGCTGTCGCAACATCCGAGCAGGTAGCCATGCTGAGCGAGCCGCTCGTCAATGGCGATTGGTCCAGCGCCGAACTCAACGAGGCCGGTCTGGCTGCGTTGGCGGATGGAGAAACCGTCCAGTTCCGAGCCGCGTGCACCATCGATGACGATGATGACGGCTTGCAGGATTCGATTGGCTATCACTCCGGAGATGACCCCGAGCCTGAAAATCACCCGCAATTGATTTTGTCTTTGGCTTCTCCAACCGGAAACCAGCCGCCGACAGTAACTATCGGATCTCCTGGCGATGACTACAGGGCCGCTCTGGGCGAGGTGGTCTTTTTCGACGCAGTCGCCATGGACGACCTGGATGGCGATATTTCCAGCTTTATCACCTGGCGTTCAAGCATAGATGGCATTATTGGGGTAGGTGCGGTTATTTCGCCTGCACCCCTGTCCCAGGGCTCGCACATTATTACCGCTGAAGCGCTTGATGGCTCCGCAGTGCCCGGACGCCAATCAATCGTGGTTCACGTGGGTGTAGATTTAACACCCATGTTTACCAATGCAACTATTGAGGCAGGCCTGGGATCAATCCCCGGAGCATTTGGTCTTGCTGCTGGCGACTATGATAATGACGGTTGTGTTGACTTGGCGTTAACACCCCGGGAAATCAACCAATCGGCAATGCTCTTCAGGAGCAATTGTAATGGTACCTTCAGTGACGTCAGTGGAGTTGCAGGCATAGGGACAGTCACCACGACGGGCCAGGGGGGTTCTGGTCTGGCATGGGGTGACTACGATAATGATGGTTACCTCGACCTGTACGTTGCTCACCAGAGCGCGCTTGGAGTGCCTGCTGAGTTGTATCACAACCAGGGTGACGAAACCTTCCTGGAAGTCGCAGTCGCAGCTGGCGTTAACGGTACCAGTGGTGCTGTAGGTGTGGTATGGAATGACTATGATGGCGACAATGACCTCGATCTGTTTGTGGCCGGCCGTTATAGTAACAATCGTACAGATATCCTTTACCAGAATGACGGTACTGGTCATTTCATAAACGTAGCGTCTTCGGTGGGTATTGCCGGTAACAACCAGCGATCCACGTATATGGGAGCCTGGGTTGATTTTGACGAAAACCTGACTCAAGAACTCTGGCTTTCGGTAGATTTCGGTGCCGATATATTCTACCGGAATACCGGCGGTGGAGTGATGGTCGATGAGACGCTCTTGGCAGGTATTGACGACACTACGGTACACGGAATGGGAATTGCCGTGGGTGACCCGAATTGGGATGGCTGCCTTGACGTGTTGGTTACCAATAATGACGGGCTTGGGATAGGGAACCCGGAACCGTCTTTCCTGCATGGTAACAACTGTGATGGAACCTTCAGTTTAATCGGCGAAGAGGCGGGTATTCTCAGTCGCAGAGCGATTGAGTGGGGTGCCAGTTTCGTCGATTTCGATAACGATGGTGACGAAGATCTGAGTATCGTGGCCGGCGGTTTCCAGGAGGGGGACTCTAACGAGGCCAACGTCCTCTATCTGAACGTTAGCGCTCCTTCGGGCGACCTTGAACTCGTCGATATCACTGAGGCAGCTGGTGTCGCGAACGACGCTAATTCCAGGGGGGCAATCTGGTTCGATTTTGATGAAGACGGTGATATGGACTGGTTGATAGCTAACTCAACCGGTGTCCTTTTGTTCCGCAACGACGGTCCCACTGGTAATTTCCTCAAGGTCAAGCTTGCAGGTAGCGTAAGTAACGGCTACGGCGTAGGCGCCAGGGTAGAGGTAACGGTCAATGGAAAAACCATGGTTCGCTATCTCCGCGCTGGACTTAGCTTCGCTTCTGCCGAAGAGTTAGAGGCGACGTTCGGTCTGGGTGACGCTACAGCCGTAGATCAAATTACTGTGAAATGGCCGAGCGGTGTGGTCGACACCTTGGGTCCACTCAGCGCCAACATCTTGCTGCTGGTACATGAAGGTCTCTATCCCTAGGCGGTTTCGAGCGGCAATCCTATCTATGGCGAAATAAATGAAAATAAGGGTTGCGGGATCACAGTCGCTTGTCAGTACCGTTCAGTCAGCCTGCGGCTCCGTTGCAGAGAAATCAAAAATGTGGCGCAGGGCTCCCGGTGTCAGCAGCAAGCCGGGAATGACCGCTATTGCCGGTTCGTCCATACTTCCCTTGAGGGTGTAGTCCAGTGCAACGACTCCCAGCCCGTCATCTCCCACCACGACACGCTCCAGCAGAGGAATTTTTCCAAGGACATTTCTGATTTGGTACAACGGAATCACGCCTCCCTGCAAATCGAGTGTTTCCTGCTCAAAGTCCATATTCCCCGTGATAGTCCCACCCAGCGTGCCTCCGTGGATCCGCAGCAGGTCGGTTGACAGTCTCTGGCCGGATAACATCAGCTCGCCAAAAAGGGAATCGAACGCTAGCCCCTTTGGTGAATAGCATCGTCCAAAGCATTTAGTCCGAGCCGCGTTCAACGGGTCCATATACGACCTTGCCCGCAGAGCTGAGTGACAGGCGCGGGATGGCGACAGCGGGGCGGGCAATGTACCGGCACAGGCGCTCGCGCTTGCCTCGTTGGTGGCCCTCACAGCTCACACCGGCGTGCAGGGAAAATCCGTTGGCCTTAGCCACCCGTTCCAGTCCCGGATCTGGTCGATCCAGTGGCCGGATGGTACGGATCATGAAGGCCTTTTGACCTTGTTGTGGGCCGACAGCGATCCGGTAAGACACAGAGCTACCCAGGAGATGGGGCATGGCATCCGTCTCGTCTGCGGGGTCGAGTTCCAGCCAGGCTTGCTCGGCATCCTGCTCCAGCAGCCCCTGGCGCTCCAGGCAACGGCCTACACGTTGACTGATCAGCTGAACCAGATCCTCCAGCTCGCTTTTGTCCGGCGCCTTGACGCGCTGAAACCGGGGTGACCGATTGTCGCGATTGGCGTACACACCATCCAAAAACAGGATGTGAAAATGTACAAGGTGAATTGATGCGCAGCATCAAGAGAAGGTGCCCTGGGGTACAAGGTGAATTGATGCGCAGCATCAAGAGAAGGTGCCCTGGGGTATATTGAGATTCAGCGCAGAGCCGAAGCGCTGTATCAGCGTCACCGCACCAGTGGCGCCCTCCTTACGCTTCAAGCCGGCCTTGTGTATCAGGTGAGTGGAAATCGCCCGGTATACGATGCCCAGCACTTTAGCCATTGCCTGGGGGTGGGCGGCGAACAGAAAGCGCAGGGGAAAGGGAAAGCTGATCACCCACTGGCGCAACGGCACATCTGGAAAGACTTCATCGGCCAACAGGGCTGCCGTCTCGGTCATACGGCGTGCCCCGCAGCTGGGGCAAAAGCCTCTCTTTTTGCAAGAAAATGCCAGCAAGCGCTCGAAGTGGCAGCTGTCGCAGCGCACCCGCAGGAAGCCATGCTCGAGGCGGCCGCACTTGAGATATGCTTCGAATTCTTGATGAACGTGGATGGGTAGGCTCTTGCCCTGAGCATCCAACTGCTCAATCAGGGCGGGGTAGTGCTTCTCTACGAGTTGGTAGAGTAGTGTTTGCTCAGGTCGATGGCGCTCGTAGGTGACCTGGCCCAGGGCATCCTTGCCTGGAGACAGCATACTGGGTCGACTCCAACATCCGTAGTGTTGAAGTCACCTACCGTGAAGCAGTCGGTGTAGATTTGGAACATCTAAACCAGGCAGTGCCCTGGAAAGATATGATCGAATCTCGTCACACCCGCGCCGCGCAGCGAGGTTCACGTGGCAGCAGCCGTTTATTCCGGGCCAGTGCGTAAACATCTGTCTGGCATTATGCCCAACTTGATGAAATGTGTGAAAACGGCGCAGGACCCGAAAAATATTCTTAATCCGGGCAAAGTTATTTAACTGCCGGCTAATCATTGCAACAAAGGAGTAAAACCATGAATTTCCTCAATGAGACATTTAATACAGGCGCGGCTGGAATGCTGAATTCCTGTTTTCAAAACCAGCGCCAGCGGTCGAAATGAAGGTTTTGATGGAGTTGATCCTGATTCTACAAACGACGTATGTGACGGTATTAGTTCAGGCCTAACTTGATAAATTCGATACGTTCTATCACTACAGGGAGGCGGTAATCGAAGGTGGTGTGGCTTCTTCTTGACGATCTGAGGGCCGCAAAAAAAACCTTCAGTCAAAGCGAGTGCCTACCCTGAAGCGGATCGATCCTTATTTGCTTGCGCCACTGCAAAGGGGATTTACCGGTCCAGCCCTTAAATACGCGACTAAATACCGCCAATTCAGAAAACCCAAGCTGAAGCGCTATCTCAGTAAGCGACAGGTTGCTGTGTTGCAGGTAGTCCATAGCCGACTCTTTACGCACTTCATCCTGCAACGCCCTGAAGCTGGTGCCATCGGCTTTAAGGCGCTGCTGTAAAGTGCGTAAATGCAGCCCTAACAGAGAGGCCACCGTTGCGGCCGAGCACTCGCCGAAGGGGAGCAGCTGGCGAATACTGTGCCGCACTTGTTGTGGTAATGCGTTGGGGTAGAGGGAATCCATGCGGGCAATATTTTGCTGCAGATACTTTTGTAGTATTTTGGGCTCTGCTTGCGGGGGGCGGCTCAGGTCTGCCGTGTTGATTATCAGCTCATTCTCCGCCGACTCAAATGTCACATCGCGTTGAAATAGTGAGCGATAGCGTTGACTAGTCGCCGGTGATGCGCTGCGCTGCAACAAGATGCGCATCTCCAACGGACGGCCACCATTAAGTGTTTCCAGTACCTTGCAACACAGCGACAAGGACATATCTAACAGTTGGGTGGGCGCGAAATCGATAGGCAAATGCAGCGTAAAACGCAATAAGGTCGACTCTTGCAAATCGATCAGGAGGGCCTCGGCTCCCTGTGCGTGTAAATACAGCAGTCGAATGATGTTATCCAGGCAAGCTCGAATACTGGGTTGCCCTGCCAGTCCCAAGACCACCGGACCTATAGTATGCAAACTCTGACTCATGCCCAGTTGAAGGCCGAAGGTATCGTCATCACAGTGAACAGCAGCAAGCTCCAACAACTCCGCAACGCGGGTGTAAGGCATCAGAATTTCAGGGTCACGCAAGATGGCGGAGTTCAGCCCCAGTTGATCCAGCAGGCTGATCGGGTTGTGTCCCAGCCGACGAACCAGTGCATCGAAGCCGCCTATAGCGGCACTGCGAACCTGATAGACCATTGGAGCACTCCTTCTTGGAAAGAAATTTCGTAAATTATCAAATAGTTCTCGTAATATATCAAGAATCATGTGGTTGTGATCCTTATACTTACTACTTGTTCATAGGCAATATCTTTGTACCCTAATAAAGATACAGCGGGAATTGATTATTAGATTCAGTGATTCCCAGTGCTCGCTCCAAACGCCTAGTTTTAAGCGCGCACGGTGAAATTATCGGGACAAGTTGCGAGAGCATGATGACAAGTCGAATGAAATTTACTGACGGAGAGCCAAGCAATGAAAGCTGCAATTATTAGAGACAACCAGTTTGTCGTAGATGAAATTCCGACACCGGTACCCGGCCCAGGTCAGGTACTGACAAAAGTCAGATCCTGCGGTATCTGCGGTTCGGATATGCATATATTCAAGCACGCTAAAGAAACACTCGAGGCCTTTGTCGCGAATGGTTTAATCAGTGCTGATCAGGTATCGAATACTGATTTGGTGCTCGGTCATGAATTTGTAGCAGAAATAGTCGAATTTGGCCCGGAGACTCAACAAACATTAGCCGTGGGGGATCGGGTCTGTAGCATACCCTTTATCAAGCAAGGCGACGAACTCAACAGCATTGGCATAACACCGGTCGTCCCCGGGAGCTTATGCGGAATACTTGTTGTTGACGGAAGAGCTGCTGGTGCCCGTTCCGGAAAACCTTGGCGACGAGGCGGCGGCCCTGGCAGAGCCGTTGGCGGTTGGTGTCCATGCTGTAGCGAAGTCAAACATCAATGAGGAAGAATGTGCATTGGTAATTGGCTGTGGTCCTATTGGGCTGGCGACCATTGCCGCATTGAAAATGCAGGGTGTCGAGAAAATTATCGTGGCTGATTACTCTGCCAAGCGCCGAGAGATTGCTTCGCTTATGGGAGCGTCGTTGGCCATTAACCCAAGTGAGCAATCGCCATACGAGGCGTTGGCATCGATGCAACCGGAGGGCCATGTTGTTTTTGAATGTGTGGGCCGGGCAGGCATGTTAAGTCAGATTATCGAGCAAGTTCCCAAGCACACTCGCATCATCGTTGCTGGCGTGAGTGATGGAGAGGACAGTTTTACGCCGGTTACCGCTTTGATAAAAGAGCTGCAGATTCAATTTATTGCCTACTACACCCCGGAAGAGTTTTCTCAGGCACTGCAAGCACTGGCTGATGGTCACGTTGACTGGCAGCACTGGGTTTCCAGCAAGGTTAATCTCGAGGGTGTTGCCAATGCCTTCGTCAGCTTGCAAGACCCGGAGCAGGAAACCAAGATTTTGATAGAGCCTTGGTCGTAATCTGCGCGCATAAAAATTCCGGTACAGGTCTGTGGTCTGTCCGGTGTCAAAGACTTCTCTTTTTGAAATAGAGTGGTGAACAACGTTATTAGCCTCAGACGTTGTAATATAGATTGGCTTTAGTAACCTAAATAACATTACCCCCTGGAGATATACAATGGTAAAAGCAAAACACGTGACAGAAGCACTTGTCGACAGCGAAGATTCTCTTATTCCAACCTGCGGTCTCGCTGACACCATTCATATCGGCGAGGATGATCTGCCATGGATGCCCTTGGGCGACATGGAGGTGCAGGTGCTGCAAATAGATCTCGTCAATGGCCAATTCATAACAAATGCCCGATTAAACCCCGGCACTGCGCCAGGCAAGCATTACCACACAGGTACTGTACTTGCCGTGACTAAGAAGGGCCGCTGGTGGTACAAAGAGACACCAGACCAGATCAACAGTGCAGGCTCTTATTTGTTCGAGCCTGCCATGTCCATGCACACGTTAGTGGTACCGGAAGACCAGGAAGGGGTCACTGAAGTTTGGTTTTTAGTCAATGGTGCCAATATTGATATGGATGATGATGGCGGCGTTTGCTCTATTCTTGATGCCAACGTCGTTTTAAAAGCCTACAGACGTTATTGTGAAAGTATTGGTGCAAGCAGCGAGAAAGTGATCGTAATAGGCGAAAATTTACTCTAGGGAAACGACGTAATCTGCGTGTTTAGGGGGGTGTCGCGTGCTAAGGCATATACCCACAAACACGCGGAAAGCGTGCATTTTAGCGCTGTAGTAATGGCATTAGATAGTAGCCATTAAGCCAGTCGTAAGTTCAACGTTTATAAACCTAGTATATTTTAATTTAATGATTTTTAAAAAAGTTAAGGAGATTTAACGATGAGATTAGAAGGTAAAGTTGCGGTACTGACAGGTGCCGTTGGCGGAATCGGCTCTGCGATAGTCGAGAAATTTATAGCGGAGGGAGCCAAAGTTGTGGTCGCTGACCTGAACAGTGAAGCACTGCAACAGCTTGAGGCCAAATACGGAGATAGCGTTAAAGGCATAGTCACCGATGTATCCGACTACCAACAAGTTGCACGGATGATGGATACCGCGGTAGAAACGTTCGGCACACTGGACATCGTCATCAATAACGCCGGAATTGGCGTGCCGAAAATGCTGATAGATCACGACCCTGCAGAGGACTTTGATTTCATCATCAAGATCAACCAGAACGGTGTCTACTATGGCATTCATGCGGCCGCTAAAAAGTTCCAGGCGCTGGATAAGCCCGGCATTATTATCAATACCTCATCAATTTACGGCACAATGGCTGCCGAAATGACCTTCAGTTATAACACCAGTAAGGCTGCCGTGGATATGATGACCAAGTGTGCGGCGCTTGAACTGGCGCCGTTGAATATTCGGGTGGTGGCCGTGGCTCCCGGGCGATGTGATACACCGCTATTGCGTGGGTATGAAAAAATGGGCCTGTGGGAGCACATCAAAAAGGAACAGATGCGCGGTCTTACGCAACCTTACGAGATTGCCAACGTCTTTGCTTTCCTGGCATCGGAAGAATCGAATTGCATCAACGGTTGCACGGTTTATGGCGACGATGGCTTTTTGCAATTTAAGTTCCCGCTAGAGCCAAAAATGTGAGTTGCCGAGGCTGATGTTCGCTTAGATGGATGTTGGCCTCGTGCTATTTAGGATCCTTCACAAGGTGGGAGCAAAGCTTCAATGCCTTTTCTGGCGTTGAAGTGGCGCTCAGCGAAGCTGTCAATGAATGAAATACAAGATTTACATGAGTTTCTTTTGCTCGGATAATCTGGTCGATATTTAAAGGTTCTAAATATCGATTCAGCATAGGCATTATCATTACTAACTCTGGGTTGATTATATGAGCTTACGACATTCAGTCGATACAGCGTTTACAGCAACGATGCGCCTTTTATTGGACTTCCATTATCCGAGTGCAATACTAGCCGCTAGCGGACTGATACCAACACCTTCCTTCAATTGGGTTCGCTTTACCAGCGTAGAGCATTGTCACTAGTCTCCTCATCATAAATTTCCAAACCTACAATCTCCCGACTAAATACATCCAGAATAAAGT
>PVMK01127692.1_pt1 | contig 24871 bp, 32 predicted proteins | sample 1853481 | NCBI WGS metagenome assembly PVMK01 (sample SAMN08533507, study PRJNA380276) | Marine sediment metagenome, whole genome shotgun sequencing project.
CACGTCGATTACTCCGCGCGGGTCCAGAGCGTTCATCAGGACACCAACCCGCGCTACTACGCGCTGCTCAAAGCGTTCGATGCGCATACCGGATGCGGGGTGTTGGTTAACACCTCGTTCAACGTCCGCGGTGAACCGATTGTGGGGTCGCCGGAGGATGCGTACCGTTGCTTCATGCGCACCGAGATGGACTATCTGGTGATCGAGGGTTTTCTGCTCACCAAGACCGAACAACCCGCCTGGACCGATGATGAGTCCTGGAAAGACGAGTTCGAGCTGGATTGATGGACGCCTACGCTATTCCTGAACTCGATCGCAAGGGCTTGCGCGACTTCGGATTGGTCACCGGAGCCATCATCGCCGGCCTGTTCGGGGTCTTCTTCCCCTGGGCATTCAGCGCAAGCTACCCGCTGTGGCCCTGGATCGTGTTCGGTGTGCTCGGCGCCTGGGCATTAACGCTACCCGACTCGCTGAAGCCTGTGTATCACGGCTGGATGCGTTTTGGATTGCTGCTGAGCAAGGTCACGACGCCAATCATCATGGGCACGGTATTCTTCGTCGTCATCGCACCCGTGGCCCTGGTGTTGCGCATCGGCCGGTGGGACGCGATGCACCGGCGCCTGGACCCGGACGCCGAGAGTTATCGTGTGCTAAGCAAAGAAGCCCCCAAAGAGAATCTGGAGAATCCGTTCTGATGGTCGAGTTCCTGACTGACCTGTGGCAGTTCATGCGGCAACGCAAGAAGTTCTGGCTGGCGCCCATCATTCTGGTGATGTTGCTGCTCGGCGGCCTGATCGTGTTCGCCCAGGGCTCCGCCGTGGCGCCGTTCATTTACACGTTGTTTTGAGTGCGCCCGAGAATCGATTCGAACGCAGACCATGGCTGACATGGTTAGTCATCGTGGCGGTGACGCTGCTCATCACGGAGCTGGCACTGCGAATGGTTGCGCCCGACACACTTCGTTTCGCGTACGATTTTCGACAGGCCTATCAGTACCACGACCGCTGGTATACGGACTTCGAACCAGGCGCATCAACACCGATTCGATTGACGACCAGCAGGGGATACCAGCTGGACTTCAGCCTGTCGATCAACGAGTTCGGCTTCAGGGCTCATGGCGATCCTGAAACTCCGCTCAACACAGACCCTGGAGTACGGTTCGTTCATGCCATAGGTGACTCGTTTACGATGGGTTGGGGAGTGGACTACGAGTATTCGTACCCCGCTGTTCTCGACACCATGCTTTCTTCGGGATACGAAGTGCTGAACCTTGGGTTGAACGGTTTCGGTGCCACCGGTGCCACCGAGAAGTCGCTGCAATTGATGGATCGCTTTCCGGCCTCCTTCGTCGTGTATCTACCGACCGCCAACGATTACCACGACGACGAGGCCGCGGCTCGCTACGCCGAACGCTCTCAGGTCCTGCATCGGACAATGGACGTGGTCAATCGGGCGCGCCAAACGACTTACCTTGCGAGCGTTCCGTTTGCGGTGAGGTGGTGGATCTACTATCGAGACGCGCTGGGTGGTAAACCAGGATCCGCCACAGCGACACCAACCGATCAATTATCGCTGAGGACGACAACCGGCTCCTCAAACAAGGCGATTGGCGTCCAAACGAAGCGTTCCATCGAACGTTTCGCTGAGACGTTGGCAGAGAAGCGAGTTCCGTTTCTGGTGGTGGGACATGGTGATTCGAACGTCGTGGACGATATCGTGCTTTTCTGCCAGGAGCGCGGCATCCAAACCTTGAGCGTCGCGGTGCCAGCTTCTTTGAAGCTGATCGGCGACGGCCACTTCAACGCGCAGGGAAACAGGCAGATGGCCGAACTGATCTATTCGCATCTGGATTTAGGCGCTTGAAGACGGACAAGGCGTGGCGGCTCTGGGGCGAGAAAGAACCCTACTACGCCGTGGTGACCGACGAGAAGTACCTGACGGAGAACCTCGGCGATGACGGCGTGGAAGAGTTCTTCGAACGAGGCAGACAACATCTGGACAATACATTTGCCGTTCTGCAAAAACACGTCGATGCAACGTTCGCCCCAACGCGGGCGCTGGATTTTGGTTGTGGAACGGGCCGCGTTCTCGTACCGCTGGCGGAACGCTGCGAAACGGTTATTGGCGTGGACGTATCTGATGGAATGCTGCGCGAGGCGGCCAAAAACTGCGCGGCCAGAATTCTGACGCAGAACTGGCGGCTCGTTACTACGCAGGAGCTTCTCACCGATCGTGGAATACGCTACGACTTTCTGCATTCGCACATCGTGTTCCAGCACATCCGTCGCAAAGAAGGGGAGCGCCTTCTCGCTTTGCTGCTCGAGAGATTAGACCCCGGTGGCGCTATAGCGCTGCAGTTCATGCATCGCAATACGGCGGCAATGGCGCGACGGAGTTTGACGTGGATCAAGAATCGACTTCCGTTTGCGCAGGATATTTCCAGCTTGCTCACTGGGAAGCGCCATCTGGTGGCCCCGATGGAAATGAACGCTTACGACATCGACCGAATCAGAAGCATCCTTGCGGAAGCCGGGCTATCGAATCTACATCTGAGCTCCTCGGAGCAAGGTGTCGTTCAAAGCGTGACGATCTACGGGAGAAAAGCACCATGAAGCTTCTGCATCGAAATGATCTTTACGGCTGGTCGGTGTTCGATAAGGATCGCAACATCGACTTCCACAGCGTTCTCTGGGTGCGTCCAGACGACCCAGGTCTTGGCAATGTAGCCATCGATCCGTTGCCGTTGAGCGAACATGACCAGGCACACCTTGAGAGCCTCGGCCCGCTCGGCACGATCGTCATCACCAATTCGGATCACGCTCGTGCGTCGAAATCGATTGCCGCCGCCATGGGTGCTCGCATCCTGGGACCCAGCGGAGAGCGAGAACAGTTCGCTTGCGACGGCTGGCTCAGCGATGGCGATGAAGTGGTTCCAGGGCTGACAGTCCTGGCTCTCAACGGATCGAAGACACCCGGAGAACTCGCACTACTGCTTGAAGAAACTACGCTCATCACCGGCGATCTGATTCGGGCGCACCAGGCGGGCAGACTCTGTTTGCTGCCCGACGAGAAACTCTCTAACAAGCAGGAAGCCATCGCTTCACTGAAGCGCCTCACCGAACTACCAGGGATCGAAGCAGTGCTGCCGGGTGACGGGTGGCCGGTGTTCAGGAACGGCGCACAGGTGTTGGCCGATCTCGCCGCCGAGTGCAGTTGAATAGCCTCTTAAATGGGGCAGACCGAGCAACTTACGATGGCAGGAAAGATGCATGAAGGCGAGGTCGACATCGACACCGCGCTCGTTCGTGAGTTGCTTAGCAAGCAGTTCGCGCGGTGGTCTGATCTACCCATCGTGCCGGTGGCATCGTCCGGGACGGTCAATGCGGTCTATCGGCTCGGCGATGAGCTGTGTGTTCGCCTCCCGCGCACCCAGGGGTATGCGAAGGGTCTCGAGAACGAACTGAGATGGCTGCCGCTGCTCGGTCAGCATCTGCCGCTCGCCATTCCACAGTCGGCGGCGCAGGGAGAGCCCAGTGCCGAGTATCCGCTTCGCTGGGCGGTCTACGAATGGCTGGAAGGCGAGACGTTCAACTTTCAGAGTCATGTGGATGAATCCGGTGCGGCTGAAGACCTCGCGAACTTCGTTACCAGATTCCGGCAAGTTGATCCGACCGGCGCGCCGAAGGCACGTCGCAGCATGCCACTCAGCAGGTTGGATCGCGTAACGAGGACGGCAATTGATTCACTGGACGGAATCGTTGATACGCGCGCGGTCCTTTCGGTTTGGGAGTCGTGTCTTCAGGCTCCGGAATGGGACGGGCATTCAGTGTGGACGCACGGCGATCTGATTCCGCCCAACATACTCGTCAACCGAGGCCACATCTGCGCAATTATCGATTTCGGCAGTGTCGGTATCGGCGACCCCGCGATCGACGTGATACCTGCATGGAGCGTGTTCGGCGCTGATGCGCGCAGCACGTTTCGTGCGGCTGTCGATGTCGATGAGGCCACCTGGGTCAGAGCGCGAGGATTCGCGCTGCAGCAAGCGTTGCTGATCATTCCTTACTATCCGAAAACGAACCCAGAATTTGTAACGATGGCCAAGCTGACGGTGGACAGAATCCTCAGCGACGGCGTCTGATATTCCCAACGCCCCACTGGCCCCAGCTAGAGATCGCTCTCCTCAAGTGCTGGCGGGCGGCCTGATACCCATTCCCGCCATTCCTCAACCCGTCGGAGTAAGGCAATATCGGGTTTTCAACTCACCGTGATGACGCTGTGACTCAAGAGTTAGAAGAGACGATAGAAAACGCCTGGGAGGCACGCGAAGGCCTCAGTGCTGAGACGCAGGGTGAAATCCGATCCGCGGTCGATCAGGCCATGAGGCTATTGGATGAAGGCCAGGCCAGGGTTGCCGAAAAGCGGGACTCTGGGTGGATCGTCCACCAATGGCTAAAAAAGGCTGTGTTGCTGAGTTTCGTCCTCAACGAAACGAACCGCATTTCGGGTGGGCCAGATGGAGGGGGTTGGTGGGACAAGGTGCCATCCAAGTTCGCCGACTGGGGCCCCGCGCAGTTCCGCAATGCAGGCTTTCGAGCCGTCCCTTCTGCCATTGTCCGCTATTCAGCCTATGTCGCGCCCAACGTGGTGCTGATGCCCAGTTTTGTGAACGTTGGCGCGTACGTCGATAGTGGGACGATGATCGACACCTGGGTTACGGTCGGTTCTTGCGCTCAGATCGGCAAAAACTGTCACATCTCCGGCGGCGTCGGCATCGGCGGAGTGCTGGAACCTTTACAAAGTACGCCGGTGATCATCGAAGATGATTGCTTTATCGGCGCAAGGTCCGAGGTGGCGGAAGGTGTGGTCGTCGAGCAAGGCGCAGTGATTTCCATGGGCGTCTTCATCACTGCATCCACCAAGATCGTTGACCGGGCCACAGGGGAGATTTACCGGGGGCGAGTGCCCGCCTATTCGGTTGTTGTACCCGGCACCCTTGGCGGTGGGCAACGAGAAGACGGTACCCCGATACCTGGCCTCTCGTGCGCGGTCATCATCAAGCAAGTGGATGCGCAGACTCGATCAAAGACCTCGATAAATGAACTGCTGAGAGACCCATAAAGGTACTGCTGTGGGGTTAAGGCGTCATCCAATCGTAGTCCCAATCTTCTCTTCCGATTGCCTGTATTTATCAAACCACTCCACAAGAGCAACTTGTTCCGGGTTGAGCTGATGCTTGGGTACGTGTCCATGCATCCAGCGGACAAAGTTCAATGAGGCACCGCCAGCGCACCTGCCTTTATCGCTGCGCGATACGACTTCCCATCCTGCTGTGTTATGGATAGTAAACATCTCTAGCTACGTCCGCGCCGGGGATAGGGATCATCGCATCAAACCCGCAAACCGTTTCGTGAGGTGCCTCGCGGTTCTTCCTAGTGCGTCCACAAAGAACCCCGCGCTTAGGCCGGGGCTTCCCGGTACGGCTGTGGGGGTGTCACTGAGTCCTGCGGCAGAACCGTGCCGATTCACCGTGAGGAAATCTACGACAGAATCCAGGAAGAGAAGGCGGGTTCGGGCCAGGATTCGCCCGAGTAAAACGGGCTCGGGGCAGTCAGAACTTCGGCTCCTCTACGTCCACCAGGGTCACATCACCAACGTCGATGTCAGGAGGCAGCTCGTTCTCCTCGACGAACTTCATCGTGTCGATGTAACGCTCGAGTTCTTGGAGCGCCTCTGCGCGGGTCTCGAACGGGCCTCGGTCGTCCTCTCGGGTCCGGATGTACCATTCCTCTCCTCGGCGGAACACTCGGTCATCGGTGCGGGCAAACGCACTGTCGAATAGATCACTCTTACGCATGGTTTCTTCTGTGCAGCGTATAGGTTCTGACGCTTCGAATTGTCGCGCAGCCGACCGTTGAAATAGCTTGTCTAAGTCTCAACTCTCGGACTCATGCGCCCCGTAGACGGTGTCGTTATCTACCTAGTACGCTTTATCGTTTTGTCGTCTCCGTTCGCCTCGGCATTCGATCCTGGCTGTCCACGTATACTGGCAGTCGCAGCCTAGTTACCCTTCCACGGTGAGGCTACGGAACAAGGGGACAGTGGTGGACATATTCAAGGACAAGGTGGCTTTGGTCACTGGCGGCGGCTCGGGCATTGGCCTCGCGACAGTCGAACGGCTACGCGCCGAAGGCGCTTCGGTGGTGCTCGCGGACGTCGACCTGGCAGCGGACGCCGCCGCGCAGAAACTGGGTGCGCACTTCCTGGAGCTGGACGTAGGCGACGCGGACGCCTGGCGCGATGTTGTCGATACGATTACCGTGCAATTTGGCGGCCTCGACATCGCATTCCTCAATGCCGGTATCATGACGCAGCCCGCCACCGAACGTGGCATTCGCCGCATCGATCTCGTCAATCTGCCGGATGCGGACTATCGCCGCGTGATGTCCGTCAATGTCGATGGCGTCGTTTTTGGTATCCGCGCCGTGGTACCGGCGCTTGAAGCAAGGGGCGGTGGCGCGATCGTCGCGACCGCGTCGATAGCCGGCCTGCTTGCTTACCCAACTGACCCCATCTATTCCGGCACCAAACACTTTGTCATCGGCATAGTGCGCTCGTTGGCACGCATCCTGGCCAAGGAGGCAATCACGATCAACGCGGTATGCCCGGCGGGCGTTGCCACCAATATCGTCGGGCCGCCAGGCACGGCGGAAACGTTCCGCGAGCGCGGCGTTGAACTGATGGATCCCTCCGTCATCGCGGATGCGGTCGTGCATGCCATTACTGAAGGTGGCTCGGGGAGGGCCTGGATGTGTCAGGCCGGCCGACAGCCGGAACGGTACGAATTTGCGAAAGTACCCGGAATCGACTGACGCACGCGGCGGCGGATGACCCGGCGTTCAACTTCTAGCAGGTTCATCCAGGATCAACATTCTCCAGCCGGTCGAAAGCAGCTCGAGGCGAGAATCTGCATCTCGCGCCCAACGCTGCTATTACAGACACATGATCTGGTCGTTCTCCATCGTGAACTAGCGGTGATTAGGTGGCTGTAGCATCATGCGAGACGATTCGTGGAGGATCAGGGACCAGAAATGCCAGAAACGCTCAACGAAGCCATAGCGGCCCAACCCGGCTGGTTGCAGGGATGGGTGATGGTCCTGGTGGTCACGCACGTGCTTGCGCTTGCGTTCATTGCTCGGCGCACCCCGGAAGGCTGGCGCGTACGCTTCGAATCCCTCGCGATTTTCCTCAGCTTTGTTGCGGCTGCCGTCTTCATGACCTGGCTATACACGCAAGTGGGATACGTTCGGCTCCTGGGGGTTGCACACCTGGTGTTCTGGACACCCGTATACGGCTGGGTGCTCCTCCACCGTCGCACGCTTCAAAGTGAGGGGTTGTTCGGTAAGTATGTATTGCTCTATCTCGTCGTGGCGGGGATATCTCTGGTCATCGACGTGGTAGACCTTATTCGCTATCTGTTGGGCGACGGCTAGCTGAACGCGCAACCGCGTCTAAAACCCCGCTAGTGCGAGGCTTTCACGCTACTGCGACTGAGTTAGGTCGTCTTATCCGATAAGTGCAGTTTCATTCGCCTTGTCGGAATCCTTGTACTCGTCATACCATTTCACAAGTTCAGCCTGATCCGGGTTGAGCTGATGCCTCGGTACGTGTCCATGCATCCAGCGGACGAAGTTCAACGACGCACCGCCAACGGACCTGCCATTATCGCTCCTCGCAACGATTTTCCGTCCTGCTCTGTTTCGGACCGTAAACATCTCTAACTGCTCGGTGTCTGGGGAAGAGGATACTCGCACTAAATCCGCAACCCGTGGCGTGACGAGCGTCGCGCTTCTTCCTGGGGTGTTCAGGCCGAGGTAGGGCGTACCATGTGAGCGTGAGCGCCTGCATCATGCGCCTGAACGGATTTTGTTGGGCTTCAGGGTCATGAGAACCATCGCGTCTTCAGACTGCACCCAAAGATCCAACATCGCTCGAAGTTTCGGATCGGACAAGTCCCAATACCTCGGACCCATCCTGGCGACTACCTCAGTTGCTCCGTCCTCATGGACCTCCACCACGCCATCGAAAGCAACCCAGGCTTCCTGCTCAGCCATGTGATTTGTAACGAGAATAGATACACGGGGGTCTTTTTCGATTCGACGAAGCTTCGCGGAGCCCTTAGCAGCAAACATCCGCACCACGGAACCGTCCCACTCAAACCAAACGGGCACACCCATTGGGGAAGTATCTGGCCGGTTCGTCATGAGAATCGCCAATCGCGGTTCAACCAAAAAGGCATCTCGTTCTGTGTCATCTTTGAAACGGGCTGGCATAGCACGACACTCGTTGGTAACGTTCAATATTATATGTCACCAACCTATTAGGTCAAGAACCTAATTTAGGGAACGCACATCGTGCCTTCGATACCACTGACCGATAAAGGGTCGGCCACGCGAGTCAGAGTACTCGCACAAGCACGTGAAATGCTTGTAGAGAAAGGCTATGGGAACCTGGTGATGCGAGAAGTGGCGGCAGCCTGCGGCATGCAACTGGGGAACTTGCAGTATTACTTCCCCAGTCATGACGCTTTGGTGATTGCCATCATCGAAGCTGAAGCCCAATTGGATGTAGAGGCCGTATCGACGGTTCTACAAAAACATCAGGATCCACAGAAGAGACTCCGGGCTGTGGTTAACGAGTTGGTAACACGCTGGCGTGGTGATAGTGGCGTAGTGTTTTCGACACTCAATCTTCTGGTGTTACACAACAAGGCATATCGCGCCACCTATAACGACACGCGCGCAATCTACTACGGGTTCTTAGAAGACATCATTGCAGAGATATCGCCGGGTCAAACGCAGGGAGAATATGCGACCCGTGCACGCCTCTTGTGCGCTTTGATCGACGGTGTCCCATATCAAACAAATATAGGGCGGAAGAAGGACTTCTTATCTCGTGTACAAGAGCTAACCCGTAGAATCGCTACCGGTACGAACGCCGATGATTAGCCTGCGTTACTCGGCAGCAAATCAATCCGACCATGGCGAGATACTATGTCATCCACAACCGATCCCACCATCTGCTCGCTAGTAACATCACTCGAAATAAGTTGCGGCGCTGCTCGACTTCATCGGGGGCGGGTTTCGAGCTGAGAAACTTAGAGTTCGCGGAACGATGTGATAGAGCCAGCGCATCTCGGACGTTCGCCTGACCGACGTGGCGTTCTGGACCGGTCGCACCTCGAACTGTGCTCATCATCATCTTTTATGAACACAATGGTTTCTTTATTATGCTTGAGTAGTTAGGATATTCATCTGCTAAGTGTTGGAGAACTCTGATGCCCTTTGTTACTACGGACAAGCCTAACTTCACCGCCGACCTTGCTGGCTGGACTGGCAAATTTTTTCACTCTGACAACATGAGCTTTATGCACTACACGATTGATGCAAATGCTGGAGCAATCCCTCTCCACAAGCATGTCAACGAGGAAGTTTGGAACATCATTGAGGGGACGTTGGAAGTTACGATCGGTGAGGATACCCAAGTCGTTGGGCCTGGAGACGTCGCCTTAGTTCCATCAGACGTAGAGCATGCTCTGAAACCTATGGGACCGGCAAAGGTGATAGTGGTCAATTACCCTCACCGAACTACCATATAGCCGTTACACACTCGTATCATGTGGTCATTAGCCGGGGCCCGGCACCTGAATGTCTCTTCATGGCCGTTATTTGGCCGTCAAGTCTTGTGGGATACCTTGTTCGTTTGGTGTCTACAGGAGTTTGAATCCCTGCGCACTAAGTGGCATTGATCGAATACGTTCACCAGTTGCGGCAAAGATCGCGTTCGTTACCGCGGGTGCCAAGGGGGGTAGTGCAGGTTCACCTAACCCAGTTGGCCGGTTGTCGCTCTGGATGAAATGAACATCGATCTCAGGGGTCGAAGCAATCCGCATAACAGGATATTGATCGAAATTGTCTTGCTGGATTTCACCGTTCTTCATGGTGATCTGCTGCAACGCCATTGTACTGAGGCCATCGACGATTGACCCTTGGACCTGGTTAATCGCACCGCTCATGTTGATGATGGGACCCACATCAACGGCAACGGTCACTTTATCGACGCGAAAATTTCGATCAGCATCAACGGAAACTTCGGCGATTTCTGCAACATGCGCCGCATGACAGAAATAGAAAGCAAACCCAAGACCGGAACCGTTAGGCATCGTTTTGCCCCAGCCGGCCTTCGCCGCTGCAAGCTTGATCACGTCAATCGCGCGGCCCGTATTCAGCGCCGAGATATCCCCTTCTTTAGTCCAGCGGCGCTCGCCCATCAACTCTAGTAGGAATTCGACATGATCGCGATCCGCCAGCACCGACAATTCATGAATAAAGCACTGTTCAGCAAAAGCGTTGGTGTTGGAGCCCGGCGCACGCCACGCACCGCAAGCTGTATCGACCTCCATAAGCGTCTGCCTGACACGCGCGTTTCTAAACGCAACCATAGGGAGTTCATTCCCTCGCAGACCCGATCCGATAACCGGCTTTCCTTCGCGCCCGAATCCCAATGTAATGCTGGTCCCAAGCGGCCAACTTGCCATCGGCATCAATAGCCCCTTTCATGTTTTCGAACCCGCCAACTCTGAAAAAGTCGTTATGGATATCGTCAGTACGTGTCCAGGTCAACTTCACCGGCAAACCGGCGCGATGTGAAATCGCCATTGCCTCGGCAGCAAAGTCGTGGACAGCTCGGCGTCCAAAGGCGCCACCCATTCGCAACCCGTTAACGGTGACGTTCTCTTTCTTGACGCCGAGCATGTTTTCCGCGATTTCTTTCACCTGCTCCGGAAATTGACTACCCAGCCATACTTCTAACGTATCGCTTTGTCCCGCACTGCCCTTTCTAAAGTTGGCGGTGCAATTCATGGGCTCCATGCAGATGTGCGCAACATAAGGAAATTGGTAGAAAGCTTCCTGAACCCTGTTACGGCTATCGGCGAACACGTCGTCAACGGTCGCACCTTCAAGACGAACCTCACCGCCGCCTTCAGACGCTATATGCTTTGCCTGTTCAACCATGTCAGACCACGTGTCTTCGGAGGCTTGGCGCTCGTCCCATCTGACTTTGAGTTTACTTTTCGCATCGAACACCGACCACGTATCCTCGCCAACAATCGCCACACCCCCGCGCAAGACCGCCAAACCGTCCAGGAATGCAAAAGAAGCCTTGCCCGCTCTATCATCCGGATCGAGGATAAAGGCATCGGTGATACCCGGCAGCTGCCTAATTTCGGTCTCGTTAAAACTGATGGCTTTACCGCCCCGTCTGGGACAACGTGTGTAGCTTGCGTAGTGCATCCCGGGAACATCAACGTCAATACCAAATTGAGATGACCCAGTCGTGACCTCCTGGTTATCAACACCGCTAACGGAGGTCCCAATAATCGCGTAGGACCGTGGGTCTTTGAACGACAGCGTTTCGGGGGCAGGTACGGGCTGCTTGGCCGCCACGCTGGCGAGTTGACCGAACGTCATACTTCGACCAGATAGATGAACGACTTTACTCTCCCGTGCTTCGAGTTCCAGCCTGTCAACCTCCATTAACAACGAGGCTGCACCAATCAGCATCTCTCGCGCAGATGCCCCCAGCCGCCGCATGGCGTCAAAGTTGACAGGCACTGACCTAGAGCCCCCAGAGAACTGCAGCCCAAACTTGTTCGAATCGATAGGCGCCTGGAGTACCAGGACATCTTCCCACCGGGCACCCATTTCTTCAGCAATGATCATGGGCAGTGTGGTTTTGATACCTTGGCCCATCTCGGGATTTTGGGCGTAAATCGTGATCTGGCCATCGGGGGCGATCTGCACGTAAGAGTTCAACTCAGTCGACGACACAAGTGTGCTGGCTTCCTCACCAAGCGCAGTCGTAGGCTGACTGAGCTCAAGCATCAGTCCACCACCTGCAAGGGCAGAGACTTTGAGGAGGTCGCGGCGACTAATTGCTTTGATACTCATTTCGCCGCCCCTTTTTCCGCACGTTTGTCGGCATTGTAAAAAGATGCCGCAGTATGCACCGCGGCTCTGATTCGGAGGTACGTACCGCACCGACAGTAATTTCCGGCCAGCGCCTTATCAATGTCGTCATCGTTGGGTTGACTGTTTGTCGAGAGAAGTGCGGCTGCGCTCATGATCTGGCCTGCCTGGCAGTACCCACACTGTGGCACGTCGTGCTCAATCCATGCGGTCTGCAGTGGATGCAGATTGTTGCCGTCGGAGAGGCCTTCGATCGTGGTGACTGGACCTGACAAGGCGGAGATCGGAAGCACACAAGAGCGCATAGCAACACCGTTTACGTGCACTGTGCAAGCTCCACACTGCGCGATACCACAGCCATATTTGGTCCCCGTTAGTTTGAGTTTGTCACGTAGAACCCAAAGCAACGGCATTTCAGGTGAGGCATCGACTTCAAGATCTTCACCATTCACTGACAATTTGTACTTGCTCATAGACTTTCCCAATCTCCTTTATTCCAGTATCGACAATTGCGACGCTCCATCTCACATCTGGTCGGGCAGCTACCCTGATCTGCACCGATTGTTTCCCGACTCCGCTACATTCGTACCAGCTCGATACCTAGACACGTACTTACCGCGCTTACCAGATTTGATGAGTTCGGCATCGTACTCCGGCCGCGAAGTATCTTTCTCATTGCTCATATGCGTTGATCCCGCAATGCTCACTATCAGAGTGACTTGGATCCGCAACGGTAGAAGATAGATCGTCATCGAAGACATCCGTTGCCTCCTCAAAGCCTACTCCATGCTTTTCGAGATTTTGCAACGTCGGAGCTCGTTGTGATTGCGAGACCGTGGCGGTCGTCTGGCATGCAGGTGTTGACAGGTGGCTGTCGCTGACCATCCATCGGCTCGGCGGCGGTGTGGCACTCATGGGTTTGACTAACCACGATCATACATACAATGTATGTATGATCGAATTCGAGTGGGACCCATCAAAGGCTGAGTCCAATCGTAGGCGCCATGGCATTTCGTTTCCTGAAGCTCAATCCGTGTTTTACGATGAATATGCGCTTCAGTTCTTCGATGAAGATAATTCTTCGGAGGTGGGTCGATTTATCATGCTTGGGATGAGCAATCGTACTCGAGTACTGACAGTTGTTCACTGCGTCCGCTCCGTTGGAGACTCAATTCGGATTATCTCAGCTAGAAAAGCCACTTCTAATGAACGTAAGTTCTACCAAGGTCCGTCGTCATGAAAAAGGAATATGATTTCTCGAAGATGAAAGTGCGGAGAAATCCGTTCGCATCAAAACTAAAACGCCAGGTCACCATTCGGATGGGAGATGATGTGGTGTCGTATTTTAAGGACCTGGCGGAAGAGACAGGTATCCCGTACCAGAGCCTGATCAATCTCTATCTTCGAGACTGCGTAGCTCATGGTCGGAAACCAGACCTGAGTTGGCATGGCGACGATGCCGCATAACCGGACGATGAAACGGACGAGCGCTGCTTTCCAATCCCGGGATTCGTGCATGCGCGCTCAGGCCCTTCGCCCAAGCCGGAAGCCCAGGCGGCTCTACGTCTACGCCACGCGAGTCCGGTCAGGTCCATGCGAACCACTGGTCAGGGAGGGATGGACTCGGGCCATCCTTGGCCCTCGGTCCTGCGGACCGCCGGTCGGACCGGCGCCCAAATCGGCAGTCCTGCCGATTTGTCGAACCCGGGGGGTTTGTCCACACCGCCCACTCTGGCAAACAGAAATGGGCCCGCGAGGGGCCCATTTCTGTTTGGCGGTGGACACAGTCTGGAGCGAACCCCTCTCAACGGATTTCCCTGTTTAACTGGGTAGATACAGGGAATTCTCCAACTTTCTTGACGTTGACGACGAATTAGCGGCTCTATCCGTCTGATCTTGGGCACTTTTCTTTCGAATTCCCTAAGAAACCGAACAGGGAAGGTTTTCGACGTATCAGGGAATTCACCTCCGATAGCAGCGAATGGATCGACGCTATCAGGGATCCACCGGTGTCACGCCGCCGTCGCGCGAAGAAGACAGGCAGGCGCAAGCAAACGGACGTGCTCGTTCTTATTTCCTGACTCCCAGTGCCATTGGCGCGCAATGTAGCCGCACCCACCGTCTCGTGCCCACGCTCGTCTGACGTTTCGGTGGCGTACACCTACAACGCGCTCGGGCAGCGGGTGGTCATTTTGGCGCTATCGATGTCGGGCGACCACCTGGGATACGAAGGAGTGATGCCTTGAACACTTGATGAGGGTAGTGGGGGGCGTTCGTGGCTCAGCGTCACCAATGCCTTCTGGCATTGTTCCGAACGGTCATTCGCGCTGGCCATCCAGGTCGACCACCGGAACAGCCAACGCGTGGGCGGCCGTTCTGCGCCAAGCAAGGCCGAGTAGGCCAGCAGCGAGCAGGGCGAAGGTGGAGGATTCGGGGACCGGGACCGTGAGTATCCCTGAAGTCCCATACAAGAATTGGATTTGGTTCGCAGGAAACGGAATGGGCAACGCCCACCTACCGTCAAACACGCCTCGCTCAACCTGCCATCTTGCGTAACATTGTTTGCGTGCGCTATGGCTGCACGAACGGCCGGATGACGATCGCCTTCGGATCTACGATGCAGGCTTCCCGGCACAGTCCGCAGCCCACGCAAAGTTCCGCATCGATGGCCGGCCTCTCTCCGGTGAAGGTCAACGCCCCGGGAACTGGGCATGAGCCCTGGCAGGCGGCACATTCCGGCCCCAGGTACGCAAGGCATGCATTGGCGTCGATCTGAACCCAAGCCAGCGCGGGTCCCTCGGGGGCTCCGTCTGCATTCTGTGGGCGACGCAACGCGCCGGGGTCACAGGCGGCGACACACGGCCAGTCCAGGCACAGATGACAGCCTTTGTGGAGCAGATCGAGTGCCGGCGTGTTTACAACGGTCTCGCCGAGTGTCGCTGCCAGCGGGAAGACAATATTGTGCGGGCAGGCCTCGATGCAACCGCTGCAACGAGTACACGCCGTCAGAAACTCGGCTTCCTCCAGCGCGAACGGCGGCCGCACCCACCTTATGGGAGGGGTCGCGGCTTGCGCCGGATTACCGGGCAGCCTACCGCGCAGAAAGTTCCGGCGGTCGATCATCACATTCTGCCCATCATGGGCTGCGTCAGCAGCCACAGATGAAAGCCGGTGATGCCAACCGCGTAGAGCAGCATCGGCAGCGGGCGCCACGTCTCGACGGGTATGACGCGCGGTCCGCGATGGCGGATTACGGCAGTCGCGATCCAGAAACCAAATAACAGGAGCGCACTCTGCAGGGCGAACAGGACGTTTTCGGGCAGGAGCATGTCCATGTATCGGGCATGCCGTTCCGCTTGGCTCAGCGGCAACGCAACGCGTCCGAATGGATCCGTCAGCACTGCGCCCAGACCTGACGTTTCGCGCGCCAGATGTCCAACGTTGTGCGCCAGGTGGTAGGCGAAGGCGAGTGGCAGCGTCACGAATGCAAGCCCGTTGATCACGGATTTGAGTTCGCCCGAGCGACCGCCTGAGAGAACTGTCAGCCACGCTGCGACGAAGTACACGGCGATCGCAAGTGCCAGAACGGTTGCCATGCCGATGGTAAAGCTCATCAGCATCTGGCCGTCATTGGGTAACACGCGGGCCAGCGCGCTCATCCATTCCTGCCATTCCGGCAACATGGTGATGCCGTGGAACTCAGTTATGGCCAACAGCATCAGCATGAACCATGCCTCGTCCCAGTGCGGACGGGCATCCTGGATCGCTTCCCGGCTGGGGGCCCGCAGCCACCAGGAAACATTCTGGGTCGGACAGCTTGCAACGCAGTTGCCGCAGGAGATGCAGTAGCTGTTCTGGGTGAGGCGGCCCATGACCAGATGCGTTGGACAAGGTGCTACTTCCTCGTTGCCGTGATAGCAGTCGAGGGTCGTGCAGTCATTGCAGACCTGAATCTCGATCGGACGAAGCTCGACCGGAGCCAGTTGCGAGTAGGCGCCAACGGTGCGTCCGATCGGGCAGAAATAGCGACAGAAGGCTTTGCGTTCGAAAATAGCCAGGCTCGTAACGGCCATAGCGACCATCGCCAACGCGAGCAGCGCGGTGGCATACGGATTCAGCGTCAAGCCGACACCCAGTTCGAGCCACGTAAGACCGATCAGTAAAATCAGCGCGGGGAGTATTGAACGCAAGAGTTTCGGTACGCGCAGGTTCAGACGGTTGCCGCGGCGCACTAGCCAATCCGACAGTGTGTCCCACGGACACACCGCGCACCACGCGGACCCCGCGAAGAACACGGCCACGATCAAACCCGTCCACCACAGGTTCCAGGTCACCACAGTGGCCGCGTTGCGCGCCGCGATCGGCGTACCCATCAGGCCCGCTGCGATGACCAGCAGGAACAGCGCCACGACCAGCACCTTCAACACCTGCAGCGGCAGCCGATTCGTGGAGAGGCCGCGGAGCCAGGGACCGACCACCGGCAGATTGATGAGCAGGGTCGTGTGCCGCGTGATCTCGAGCGGTGCCCGAGCGAGCAAAGCCCAGCTGAAGATGCCCAGCACCGAGAGCGCAACGACCGCCGCCCAGCCCTGCGACAGGCCGGCATGGATCATGACTGCGAGCCCCCTTTGGCCGCATTGGCCCGAAACCTGCTTCGGGCCAGACGCCGGCGCCCGATAATGTTCACGGCGACCAGAACAACCAGGATCAGCCCCACGGTGACGCCCACCGGACCGATCGGCAGCGGATCCCCCACCCGTAGCGGGAAGTCGATGAGATAGGGCTGGCCGTCGGACTGAAACTCGGCACGGATCACGAAAAAGCCTTCGGTGCGGAATTCGAATCCCTGACGAAAGACGTTGTCGTCCGGCGGCTGCCGGCCGAGCAGTTCTTCCCGGGTTTCGAACCAGTTGTCGTCGACCACGGTGAAGGTCACCTCGCCGAGAAACGGTCGACCGGTGTCGAGGTGACGGGCGTACAGATTGACCCGGCCCGGCTCGTTGGGACGGGGAAACGCGGGGAACGCCATGTAGGTGACGAAATAGTCGCCGATCTGAGTCTCCACCTGCATGCTCGGCGGGGTATTGGAATCCTCGTTCAAACTGTACGACGGTCGACCGAGCACATGATGCGCCAGGGCCGCGGAGCCTGGCAGCACGCATGCCAGGACTGTGGTGAGAAGCAGCGTGCTGCGCATCATCAGATGATCTGGCGGGTATCGAGCAACGTGGTACTCGACGACCGGAATCCGTGGCCCAGATGGCCAGGCCCTTGCGGCGGCTGATCACGGATGCTCACCGAGAACGCCAGCGCGTCGGTCGGGCACACCGCGATGCAGGCACTGCAGTTGTTGCATTCCTGGCCGAAAGCGTCGCCCATCGGGTTCAGTTCGAACTCGCACACCGCGTTGCACTTGGCGCAATCGTTACAGGTCGTGACATTGCGTTGGATACGGATTACGCGGTAGCGCCCGAGCAGCGAGTACAGTGCCCCACCAGGACACAGATACCGGCAGAACCCGCGCCTCGCCACCAGCAGATCGAATAGCAAGGTCGCGACGAACAACAGTGCTCCTGAGCCAAAGCCGCCGAGCGCGATTGCATAGTAAATCTCCCGGCCGATTACGGCGGGTGGATAGAAGGCAGCGAACAGCACGGTTCCGGTGACCATAGAGGCCACGATCCCGAGTCCGAGCACTGCGTACTTCCAGCGTCTGTCGAAATGCCATCGGCCGACGAACAGGCCAAGATTGGCCAGTCGAAGGCGCAGATTCGAATTCAGCTCGTAGAGAAAGGTGGCCGGGCAGATCCAGCCGCAATACACCCGCCCGAGGAGTAGCGTGCCCGCCACGGGGATCAGACACGAGAGGATGAATGGCCAGTACAGCGAGGCGCCGGCGGCGGCCTGGCCAACCACCGCGAGCGGGTCACTCAGCGTCAATCCGAATACCCGCGCCGACCAGGTCGTCCCCTTGACCGCGTCCAGATCTTCCGCGGGATCGTTGACGAGGGGGGCCGTCAGGAACCGAGCCGCATCGAACAGCCGTTGCTCGCCGGGGGCGAGGACGTCATAGGCGTGCGCCGCCTCGTAGGTCTGATACAGACCGAGCAGCGGGATGAGCACCAGCATCGCGAACACTGCGGTCAGGCACCCCCAGCGCGCGCCGTTGAGCCGTCGTTGCACGTTCCGCCAGAGCGTCGCGCGGTTCACGTGGGTATCACGCGGATCGCCTGGGGGAGCTGGATGCAGGACCGTTCGCACAGTCCGCAACCGACACAGTCGTCCAGCACGTGCGGTTGTTCCAACAGACCTACACGGATAGCGATGTCCGGTAATGGACAAGCCCGGTAGCACACGCCGCAGGTCTTACCCTGATAGGACAGGCAAAGGCTCTCGTCGACTTCGGCGCGCCCCATCCTGACCCCCGCCAGAATGTCGTCAGCTTCGCGCGCGATCGGCTCGATAGCGCCACTGGGACAGACATCGCCACATTTCATGCACAGGATGCAGGCTTGCTCCCGGGGCGTGATGTAGGGCGTGTTGACGTTTTCGAAACCGTTTTCCAGACCGAAAAACTTGATGCAGCGATTTGGACATACCTCGCCACACTGACCGCAGCGAATACACTGCGTGGTGAATTCCTCTTCGGCCAGTGCGCCCGGCGGACGCAGGAAACGCTGCTGGCGGGTGACGCGCACGTTGCGCCCCTGGGGCGTCGGCGCAACGGATTCGGCGCCTAGAGAGGGTGCAGCCAGCGCCGCGGCGGCCGCGATCAACTCGCCGAGTACGGTGCGTCGTTGCATGCGGAAGCGCTTGCCCCGACGGGGCTACACCTTCTCCACCCGGCAGGCCAGCTTCTTGAAGTCCACCTGCCCTGAAACCGGATCCCAGACCCGACTGGACGTCCCGTTGACCAGCCATCTGTTTTTGAGCGGATCCGCGCTGTCGGCGACCGAGAGGTTCCAGGGGCTGAACAGGTAGCCACGGGGGACCACGTTGCGTTTCGGTTTGACGAGGCTGTTGCTGCCGACTTGAGCCCTCGCCTCGTAGGCGCCACGCGGGGTCACCAGGCGCACCTTCTCACCGTCGTCGATACCAAGGCTGGCCGCGTCGTCGGGGTGCATTTCGACGTACATCTCGGGCACCAATCGGCGCGTCGTCGGGCTGCGCATCGACTTGGCCGTGTGGAAATGCTCATAGACCACCCCGAGCCCGAGCCAATAGGGGTACTTGTCCTTGGGCACTTCGTCCCAGCGTTTCCCCCGAAGTTCCTCGTCCGGAAGATCGGGCGTAAGTCCTTTGTCCCGCGCTTCTTCCAGGAGCGGTATGTGGTCGATGGTGTACAAGCCCGGCTTGACGCCGAATTCCATAAGCTTCGCCGTGATCTCCTTGCGGTTGCTGTAGTCCTGCTCGCACAGCTTCATGTGCACCTTGCCGTCCTTGGTGCGGAAGTAACCGTAGGGGCGGTTGCTCCACTTATGCTCCTGGTTCATGAAACGCCGTTTCGTCCCGCCTTCCTTCGCCACGGGATAGGTCGCGGCGGGCCACTGAATGCCGCGCAACCGGCGCAGCTGCGCGTAGGGACTTTCCCCGTCTGCATCCTCGACTTCGAGGATGCCCGTGAGATCAACGTCGGTACCGACGCTCGCGCGAATCACGTCACGCAGCACCTCTTCGGCATCGTAGAATCCGTCGGCGCCGCGCTGGTACGGAAAGATGGCGTCTGCATCCAGGCCCATCAGATGCGCGAGTTCCTTGCCTTTGTCGATGGTGAGGTCGAGGTCTGGACGGCACCCCGGCGGCGGTTCGGCTGCCTTATCGACGATGTACAGACGGCGTTCGGAACTGATGTAGATCCCGGGCGCCTCGCCCCAGGTCGCGGCCGGGAAAATGACGTCGGCATACAAGTTGTTCGGCGCATGTCGATAGATCTCCTGCACCACATTGAAAGTCCGGGTCAGCGCGGGACGCACCAGATTGTATTGATCCGGCAGATCGATATGCGTCGCATAGACCCAGAACGTGGCCTTGATCTCGCCCTTCAGTGCACGCTCGAGCATGCCGATGGCGTAGCCGGGATTGCTGGCCTTGGAAGCTGCCTCCAGGTTCTTTTCGGGTACCCGCCATGCTTTGGCGATGTGCGCCCGATGCGCTGCGTTGCTCAACGGCTCGTTGAATGGCAACCGTCCGGTGAGGCCCCCGTTGAAGCGCTCGCCCATGGCATTGGGTTGACCCGTCATGGAGAACGGCCCGCAGCCGGGCTTGGCGAGATTGCCGGTGAGGGTCAGCAGGTTGATGATGGAGATCACGTTGTGCTGACCGTGGAGGTGCTGGTTGTAGCCGATACCCCACATGATGATCACGCCGCCGCTGCCATCCTTGCCACGTGACAGTCGCTTGCGTGTTGCATCAGCGAACAGTCCGGCCACCCGGCGAATCATTGCCGGGGTGACCTCCTCACTGCCCATCCGATCCTGCACCTGCTCCGGGCTGTAACTGCTGCGCACCACGTTCACGTACTCTTCCCAGCCGGTGGCGTGCTCTTTCAGGAACGCCCAATCGATGACGTCGTCGTGTTCTTCCAGCAGCACGTGGGCCAGCGCGTTGAGGAAGCTGATGTCGCCGTTGAGCACCGGCACGTGTACATGATTGTCGGGATTGATGTCGGCGTAGCCCTGACTGGTGCCGGTGTAACGAGGGTCGACGACCACCGTGGTGATATCCGCCTGTTTTTTGTAATCTGCTGCCCGCCAGAACACGATCGGGTGGGATTCGCGAGCGTTGTGCCCGAAGTGCATGAGCATGTCGCACATCTCGATGTCTTCGTACGCCAGTGGCGGTGTATCCGAGCCGAGTGTTGCGAAGTATCCGGTCACCGCCGAGGTCATGCACATCCGGGCGTTGGCTTCGATCGAATTCGAGCCGAGCACCCCTTTGAAGATCAGGTTGGACAGGTACTGAGTTTCGACTGTCAGTTGTCCCGACCCGTAGTAGCCGATGGAGTTGCCGCCGTAGGTCTTCGCGAAATGAGCGACCTTGTGGGCGGCAAACTCCGAAGCTTGCTCGTACGGGACTCGCACAAACAGTTCGTCACCGAATGCCCCCTTGGTCTGGCTGACGAAGTCCATGTCACCGTGATCCGGCTTGTTCCACTCCTCCCAGACGTCCTTACGCACGTAACTGTCACCTTCCATGCGGTCGACGTAAATGGGTTCGGCCGCGGTGAGGCCTTTGATGCACTGCAGCCCGTAGTTGGTCGGGTGGTCCTTGTCCGGCCGCATCGACACGATCTTGCCGTTCTCGACCTGGATGATGGTGCCGCAGCCGACACCGCAGTATGGACACTGGGCCAGCGCAGTCGTCCGCACCGCGCGGCCCGAGGGGTCGCTGGCGGGCGCCGCGATCAATTCGGGGTTCTCGGCGGCGAACAGACTGGCCCCCGCGGCGGCACTGGTCACGAAGATACTGCCTTCGACGAATTCCCGGCGGCTCATCTTTGAGCGCTTCATAACATCTCCTTTAATTGCGGGCGCTGGGTAACGTGCGCAGATATACGATAATGTCGTCGATTTCCCGGTCTGAGAGATCGGCGAGGCCAGCCGGGCCCTGGAAGGCAAGCATTCGCGTGCTCGAGCGGCCGTGTTTGATGGTGGTCCGGATGAACCCGTCCGAGACGCTGTTCAGGAAACCCGCCATCCCGATCGCGGTGCCCGTGCCGCCGGCCGCGTAACCATCGCCGTTGGCGCCGTGGCAGGTGGAGCAGATCTGGTCGTACCAGACCCTGCCGAGGCGAGCATCGCCGCGTGCGGCGGCTTGTGCATCTATCTCCGCCGCTCGGCTCGGTCCCTTCGCGAACGATTGCAGATACTTGACGATCGCCTTGATGTCGGAGCGGCCGAGGTGCGCGAACGGCGGCATCCCCGTACCCGCACGTCCGTCGCGGATGGTAGCGAGGAGGAGCTTCTCGGATGAGACCGCGAGCAATTCGGGGTTTGTCAGCGAGGGCGCGAATCCGACCTTGCCGATGGCATCGGCTTGGTGGCAGACGAGACAGTTCCTCACGAACGACCGCTCGCCGGCGTCGGCCGGAGCCTCTTGGGCCCAGCTCGGTAGCCACCCGGCCACGCCCACGGCCAGAGCGACGACCAGCGTCACGTTCCCCGACCCCTGCATGGCGGTCCCTCCCTGTACCCCGCTCGCTGAGCCCGATGATAAGTCTAAACGACAAGTGGAACGAGAACTATTCCCATTCCTCTCCGGGGGGCGGGCGCGCCATCTGCTCGTGGCACGTGCCGCAGCCGATGCCCTGATTCTCGAAACGTTCGTGCTCCGCGTCCAGGAACTCCTCGGGAAGCGCGTGGGCAATTCCTTTGTGACAGTCGATGCAGGTGGCGCCGCTCAGCTTGGCTTCGCCGTGCTGCTGCTGACCACGCGCACTTTGCCGGGAGAGTTTCATGGCTTCCAAGCCGTGGCAGTTACGGCACTCGCGCGAGTCGGTTGCCCGCATGCCGTCCCACACGTAGGTTGCAAGCTGCATGCGTTTTGCCAGGAACTTTTCGCGCGTGTTGATGCTGCCGAGCAGTTTGTGAAACAGCTCGTTGGTCGCGTGGATCTTGCGTAGGAACTTCGGTGTCCATGCTTTGGGGACGTGGCAGTCGGGGCAAGTCGCGCGGACCCCTGAACCGTTGTTGTAGTGGGGTCGCTGAACGTACTCCTTGTAGATGAATTCACGCATTTCATGGCATGAGATGCAGAAACCCTCGGTGTTCATCACTTCCATGGCGGTGTTGAATCCACCCCAGGACACTACGCCGAAGAGAAACACCCCTGAGAGCGTAAAGAACGGCCAGCCCCGATTCAGGCGCAGCAACGCATGCCACCAGTCCGTAATGAAGCGCATTCCAGCGTCCAGAAGGGGTTTGGTTCAGCACGGTAGACGCTTTCTCCGCTACGGTCGACTCGCGGTCAATCGCTCGTGGAAGGTGTGTGGGGGTAGGCCTAGTCAGAATTAGCCGAGGATGGCAGAACGGGCCTGTCGATCAGCAGCAGCAACCCCACGCACGCGAGCGAGAGCAGCGCGATGATCAGGCCGCAGGAAATCAGCGCCGCCTGTGGGTGGCGAATTAGTAGTCACTGCAAAATAGCAAATCGAGTTGCAGCATTGTAGCGATCATTTGCCTGGCTAACATCCAAGGCATGAGACCTGCTTTCCTGCTTCTCGTCCACGTACTGGTACTGCTTGCCAAAGCCCTTCGCCCCCACGGTTTCAAGGCTATCATCGCGGAAAATCTGCTACTCAGACATCAACTCTCGATATTGGCGCGAAGCCGACAAAGAGCACCTAATCTGAGACCGTCCGATCGCATGGTGCTTGGCTGGCTTTCAATGGGTATTGACAAGTTAAGGTATCGCGAGCACAGGAGATAGACAATTTTTTCTATACTCCAACTGCTTCACTCCAAGTTCCAAACGCACGTTCCCTAAGGGATCGATAATAATCTGCAGACACCATGTGACGCCCAAGATTGAACAGGCTGTAGACGGCAGCATGGACACTCAAGAATCGTTGCGCTTGTTGAGATGACTTGAAGCGACGCATACCACGCTCTCGCACCCTGGTCGGTTGATGGGATAGTTCTGCCCGATTGTTGGCGTATTGATCCGTATCGTGAATCGCATCCGGCGTCAGTTCTCGATGAGCCACCCCGTAGCTCCTCAACTTATCAGTCACGATTCTCCAGGGCATATCCCCATGAGACTTGAGTAGACGACGAAAGAAACGTTTGGCCGCTTTGCCGTCTCGGCGCTCCTGTAGGAACACGTCGACTATATCCCCGTCCTGATCGACCGCCCGCCACAAATACTTCTGTTTGCCGCCTATCTTCACAAATACTTCGTCAATGAAAAACGTGTCCCCGAAACCCTGATGCTTACGCCTTAGCCGTCTGGAATATTTGGGTCCGAACTTGTTACACCACAGCCGGATTGATTCGTAACTCACTTCGATACCGCGTTCAGCGAGCAAGTCTTCGATGTCGCGTTGACTGAGATTGAATCGATGGTAGAGCCAGACGGCATATTGAATGATGACAGGCGGAAATCGATGGCGTTTATAGAGATTCTTGGGATTGGTCATCCAACAATTGTCGCCTGGACACACTTAATTTGTCAGTACCCCCGCGATGAATCTTGAAACCCGAAGGGGTGCCCCGCGCCTCGACTTTCACGCCTTCTATCGTGCGAGCCACAACCCAATCGGCCTCGGCGCCGGCCGACCCAACTAAGGCCAGTGAGAGAATGACGACGGTTAGCAAAATCGATAAGGCCTACAGGCTCACCTCAGCGAATCGTAGCAGCGCGATTTAGCACACTCCATGAGGCAGAACCCGACAATGTGCTGTCTAATCTCCTCGAAGTTACTCACACATCTGTAAGAGAGATCAGATATGGACATGAAGCTGCTCGCGACGGTTTTCGCAACGATCTTTCTCGCCGAACTCGGCGACAAGACGCAACTCGCGACCCTACTCTTTGCCGCGCGTGAAGGCTCCAATCTTCTGTTGATTTTTTTGGCCGCTTCGGCTGCCCTCATCGCCACTTCCGCGATAGGCGTGCTGGCCGGTGGCGTCATCTCGAATTACATAGAACCGAAATATCTCTCCTACGTCGCCGGCATAGCGTTCATTCTCGTAGGAGTCTGGACAATATGGCAGGCCTAGAGTTTGTCCCCTTACCGCGTATTGCGAACACTTGAATACGCAACCCGACGGAAAATTCACCGGATCGCAGAATGTCGGAGAAGGGCACTCTCCAGCCTGTCACCGCGCCCAGGCGACCGTCCG